>Ga0105044_10003682_pt1 | contig 21020 bp, 17 predicted proteins | sample MAT01_FD_78092 | JGI IMG/M metagenome (GOLD analysis project Ga0105044, IMG submission 78092) | Freshwater microbial communities from Lake Fryxell liftoff mats and glacier meltwater in Antarctica - MAT-01 | ecosystem: Environmental > Aquatic > Freshwater > Ice > Liftoff microbial mat | place...
AGGTGCGAGTGGAAAGCGACATCATGAAGGAACCAAGCGGGCCGGAAAGCGGCGCTGCGAGGGGCCGCGTTGCCCAGAAAGCCGTTCAAGCGAACGCACGAAGCGAGACGAGGTCTCGCTTGTTTAAGGATTAGAGAGACGCTGCAGCGCCGCCCGTTGCGGTTGCTGAAGGGCTGAAGTCGCGAGGGCGAACTCCGTACTGGCGGATTTTGCGGTAGAGAGTTGCCTGCCCGATGCCGAGACGTTTTGCCGTCTCCCGGACATTTCCACCGGCTTTCCGCAGGGCGTCAAGGATCGCACGCTCCTCGATTTGATTGAACGGAACGATATCCTGCCCCGGCACAGACGAACTACTATTGGGCGTTGTCGAGCGGTTCGAGTGCCGGATTTCAGGCGGTAAGTCGGCGACGGCAATTTCAGGGGTTCGGCTCAAGATGACGAGGCGCTCAACCATGTTTTCGAGTTGTCGAATATTCCCGGGCCAATCGTAAGCGGCGAGAATATCCAGCGACTCAGGGGTGAAGCCGATAACGTCTTTGTGATGGCGAATGGCTGCCCGTTCGAGGAACCGCACGGCGAGCAATGGCACGTCCGTCCGTCGTTCTCGAAGAGGCGGCACCTCGATCGGCACGACCTGCAGTCGGTAATAGAGGTCCTCGCGGAACCGACCGGACTTGACGCGCTCCGCGAGATCCCGATTGGTTGCGGCCACGACACGCACATCGATGGATTTCCGTCGGTTTGACCCTACACGCTGAACCTCCCGCTCTTGCAGAAATCGCAGCAGCTTGGCCTGGATTTCCGGGTCCATTTCTCCGATCTCGTCGAGGAAGAGGGTGCCACCATCGGCTTCCTCGCAGCACCCGACGCGGACCTGTGCGGCGCCAGTGAACGCTCCCTTTTCGTGTCCGAACAGAGTGCTCTCGACCAGTTCCCGCGGCAGCGCCGCCATGTTCACCGGCACGAATGGTCCTTTTCGCCCACTTCGGTCGTGCAGGGCACGGGCCACCAGTTCCTTGCCCGTTCCGCTTTCGCCCTGGATCAGGACGGTGGCGTTTGTCGGGGCGACACTGGTGATCATCTCCCGGAGTCGGTCAAGGGCCTGGCTGTTGCCGAAGATGTGTCGCCCATCGTCTTGCGAGTTGATGATCTTCTCCATTAATTCGACTTTGCGGCTGAGTCGTTGCCTCTCCAGCGCTTTTTCGAGCGTCACCTTGAGCCGCCGCATATCGGTCGGCTTGGTCAGGAAGTCGCACGCCCCTTGTTGGACGGCGGAGACCGCGGTGTCGATGGAACCATTGCCGGTGATGACGACCACGGCGAGTTCGGGCGCGTAAGCGAGGAGTTCCCGCATTACCTCGATGCCATTGTGTTCGCCGAATTCCAGGTCGAGAAGCACGAGTGCGGGTCGATCGCCCCGGCACCGGGCGTGAAGTGCATCCCGGTTGAACACAACTGCCGTCCGATACCCCCAGAGGCTCAGTTGCTGACTCATCATCTCGGTGTATGGTTCGTTGTCGTCTGCCACCAAGATTAGCGGATTGAGTTTGAGGACCATCTTGTTGCTGCCTCTTGCGGGGATGTCTCAGGATGGGAGAACTCTAGGACACCTTTTCTCGAATCGGGAAATTAATGGTCCGACAGCCGCCAACGGCAGCCAGTCCATGTGGGGAGAAAAAGGTATATTTTCAACTGGAAATCCATCGTCTTCTGTCATCCTGGGGCCGCGTCGGAGGCGGGACGGCACGCGGCTAGCAATAGAGGGTATCAGGGAAACCGAAACCTCTCGCGAGATCCGCCATGCACCGGACCGGGGCCGTGGGCTATATCGCTGTCGACGTTCTGAACAATGCAACCGTGTGCAACGAGGCGGTCGGATTGATTGCGGAGGGAATCCCTCTCGATATCGTGTCGGTGCGCCGGTTCGATCAACCGACTTATTACCAGGAGGAGACGCTTTCCGATCTCGCGGGCCGTATCCACACGTTGTACCCGCTGCGATGGCAAAGTGTCGTTTGGGCCTTGGTCCTGGCGCCGTGGGTGTTCGGGTTTCGCTTCTGGGTGGCACTCGCGAAAGCTCTCGGATGTCCCGCCGAGGGTTGGAAACAGAAACTCCGAGTTCTAATTCACTTCGTGCCGGCGCTTTGCGTCGCGCTTCGCTGGCGGAAGCGCGGGGTCACCCACGTCCACGCCCACTGGGCTCACACCGCGACCACGATCGCGATGCACGCGGCGGAACTCCTTGGCGTCGGCTTTAGCTTCACGGGGCACGCCAACGACCTGTTCGTCCACCGCGTCGCCTTGCGGGCCAAGGCTCGGCGGGCGCGATTCGTCGTCTGTATCTCCGAGTTCCACCGGCAACTCTTTCTCAAACTCGGGGCCGATCGATTCCGCCTCCCGGTCGTTTATTGTGGTATCGACACAAGTCGCTTCCGGGCCGCGACGGCCTTGCCCCGCTCGGAGCCATCGCGGCCGCGCATCCTGGGTGTGGGCCGACTCGTCGAGAAGAAGGGTTTCCACCTCCTGATCGCTGCGTGTGCTGGACTAAGGGATCGCGGCTTTCCCTTCGAGTGCCTCATCGCGGGTTCGGGCCCGGAACAGGACCGGCTTCAAAGAGTCATCGCGGACTACAACCTTCAGAACCAGATCAGTGTCACGGGCCAGCCCGTTCTCCAGGAAGACCTCGGGCCGCTGCTTCGAACGGCATCCGTTGTCGCACTCCCTTGCATCCGCGATCGCGACGGCGACATGGACGGACTGCCGCAAGTCCTGATCGAAGCCATGGCGTGTGATGTGCCGGTCGTGTCGACCCGACTCGTGGGCATCCCTGATCTCGTTCGCGATGGCTGGAATGGCAAGCTCGTGACGGCCGGCGGCGTGCCGGACCTCACCGACGCGCTGGCGGAGTTTCTCGGCAATCCCAACGAGGCCGCCGCAATGGGCCAACGTGCGGGGAGCTGGGTACGAAGCCACTTCGACCGCAGCGAAGCGGTGCGGCGCCTCGCCGATCTTTTCCTTCATGCGGCAGCCACTCAGACCTGCGCGGCGCCGCTCCGGCGGTGGGATGCTGCTCCAGAAACGCCTGCAATCGTGCCAGATGAAGAAGCCTTCGAACTCACACATGCTGGGAATTACTGATGTTCGCCCTCCTGACGATGGTTGTGATCGGCTTGACAACAGCCTCCGCCCTGAGTCGCGGCTTGCGGGCCGGCTTGTGGTGCGGATGGTTCTTCACGCTGTTCCTGTTGCCGACCTGGTGCATCGTGAAGGTCGGCGCGGCAACGCTCGATCTCCGCACCATTGCGGCCGTTGCGGGGCTGGCGTGCTTGCTGTTCACCGGGCGCCGCCCACGGAATCGAGCCTGGCACACTGCGGATCTGCTGGTCTTCTCCATCGTGGTGATGCAAGTGGCATCCGAACTCCTCGAAGGAGACTTCGGGATTTTCACCGTAGGGGAAGCCGTGCGGATCTGGCTGCTCCCGTATCTCGTCGGCCGCTTGCTTCTCGACTCGGCCTCCGACCTTCCTCGCGTTCTTCCCTTCGCGGTGTGGACGAGTTCGGCGCTGGCGTTATACGCGATCGTGGAAGCCGTGAGCGGCGTCAACCTGCTGAACAACGTCGTGGGCGTGGTGAACGAAACGCTTCAACAGGGAGCAGGATATCGGTGGGGACTCAAGCGTTCGCAGGGATTCGTCGAGCATCCGCTTTACCTCGGGTATTTGCTGGTGTTCGCTCTTCCGTGGGCCGCGGCCGCTCGACGAAAATCGCGGAAGGGTGAAGGCCCCACCTGGTGGAAGTGGGCGCCGATGCTGATCGCGATCGCGATCCTCAGCACAGGGTCCCGTGGTCCAGTCGCAGCGGGGGCGATCACGTGGTTTGCGCCGACAATTTTCGCATGGCCACGGCGAAGACTGGTGGCCATGGGGGTTCTCGCGGTGTTCGCCGGGGCGATGGCAATCGCAAACCTGGATGCCGTGGTCGACGGTCTGGCCCTGGTGGCGGGCGAGAAGTCCGACGGGGAAGCCACGCTCACCATCGGCGACCGCGAGGTCGAGTACAACGGCACGACTCATCGCTTCTTGTTGTTCGAGGTGTACGACCAGGCCATCAGCAATCTCGGCCCGCTCGGGTATGGAAGGCAGTTGCGCGGCGTCGATCTGGAGTCGGTGCCTTCCGTCTTTCACTCGATCGACAACCACTACCTACTGCTGCTCCTGCAACGTGGGTATGTCGGGCTGGGATTGTTCTTCCTTTTCGCTGGGGCCGCGCTCGCGAACCTTTGGCGGACGGCCTACACGGTGGGATCGCCCTTCGCCGAATTGGCGGCCGGGTTGTTCGGCGCCACCCTGGCCGCAACGGTACTTCTGACTTCCGTCTGGTGGTCGTCCGATTTCGGATCAGCCTGGCTGTTCACCGCAGGTCTGGCCGGCAACCTTCGCGGCTTGAAACCCACGACCGAACGGCCGTTGATCTCCACCGTGTTGATCCCCCGACCTCGGTTCGTGGCCGGGCACGCTCCCCTTCGCAGTCACCACGCTTTTGAGGGTTTTCGATGATTCAGGACATGGTCTCACCGCGTGTGCTGGTGATTTCACCGGCGCGCGATGAGGCGAACTACATCGGCCGAACGATCCGCACCGTCGCGGCGCAAACACATCGCCCGGCCCACTGGGTGATCGTGGACGATGGGAGCACCGATGATACCGGTGCGATCGCCGAGCAGGCCGCCCGGGAGCATTCCTGGATTACCGTCGTGCGCAGGCCGCGAGGGGCCGGGCGTCGGGTCGGGCCGGGCGTGGTGGAAGCCTTTTACGCCGGTCTCGGCACGGTGGACCTCGGCTCGTTCGACTTCGTCTGCAAACTCGACGCGGACCTGGAACTGCCGCCCGGCTATTTCACCAACCTCCTCGATCGGTTCGCGGCCGATCCTCGCCTCGGGACAGCGAGCGGCAAGTGCTTCATACCCGTCGGCGAGGAGTGGGCGCTCGAACGCTCCGGCGACGACTTCTCGCATGGCGTGGCGAAGCTGTACCGCCGAGAGTGCTTCGAGGCGATCGGCGGCTTCGTGTCCGAGGTGATGTGGGACGGTATCGACTGCCACCGCTGCCGAATGCTGGGATGGAAGGCCCAAAGCTACAGCGACCCGGCGCTGGCGATCCGCCACCTCCGCCAAATGGGGTCGTCATTCCGCAGCGTCTACCACGGCCGGATGCGTTGGGGCCGCGGACAGTATTTCATGGCCACTCACCCGTTGTACATCCTGGGCGTCACGGCTTACCGAATGTACGAGCGGCCGTGGGTGCTCGGCGGTCTGGCCATTCTCGCCGGATACGTGAGGGCATGGGCCGGTCGAATGCCGCGATACCCGGACCAGGTTTTCCGATCCCACCTGCGCCGCTGGCAGGCTCATGAACTTCTTCGACATTTCGTTCCCCAGGGCATTCGCCGCGTCGCCGCAACCACTCCGGATCGGAGCGACAGTTGATGGACAACGCCCCAAGGGTGATTGCGTCGTCACGTCGAGATGCCCGTCGCGGGCTTCACAGCGTCGGCTGGATGACGCTGGCGCAGGCCGTGGGCATGGCCCTGCGACTCATGAGCGGCCTGATCCTGACGCGGCTTCTGGCCCCCGAGGCCTATGGTCTGGTGGGCCCGGCTCTTGCTGTGTTGATGACGCTGGAATGGCTGTGCGACCTGGGTATCCGCCAGGCCCTGGTGCGCGAGCCCGCTGGCGGAACGTCCGAGTTTCTGGGCACGGGTTGGTGGATCGGGTTGCTCCGGGGCGGTTGCCTTTCCGCGGCGGCCGCGTCACTGGCTATGCCGCTCGCGGCGTTTTACGGCCAACCGGAGCTTGCCGGTGTGCTCGCGGTGCTGGCGCTGCTGCCGCTGTTGCAGTCGCTCCAGAGCCCGGGTTTGCCAGTGCTTCGCCGCGAACTGAACTATCGGGCGCTGTTCAGTCTCGAAGTGGGCCAGAGTCTGGCGGCCACGGCGGTCACGCTCGCCGCCGGCTGGCTCTTGCATTCCGCGTGGGCCATCGTCGCCGGAACGCTGGCCGGTGCCGCGGCGGCGGCGGCGATCTCGTTCTGGATCAGTCCGGTCCGAACGATCCCGTCGTGGGACCGGCCAGCGGCGCGACGCCTTCTCCGCGTCAGCAGGCCCGTACTTCTCAACACGCTGCTCATGGCGCTGCTGCTGAACTCGGATCGACTCTTCGGACTGCGGTTGGTGTCGATCGAAGCGATGGGCCTCTACGCGGTGGCCTGGAACCTGGCCGGGGTATTCGATTCACTCTTGAGCCGTGGGTGTGATGTCTACTACTCGTTGCTGGCCCGAACGACGGACCCGGTGGCTCGAACCGTGAGGCACCACCGCGTCTGCCGATCGCTGGCATGGGTGATGCCGGGGTTGGCCGTGGGAGTCGTCGCGGCACCGTGGGCGGTGTGGCTCCTGTACGATCCGCGGTACGCCGGGTCCGGCATCCCCTTCGCGCTTCTGATGGCCCGGCTGATGGCCCGGGCTCTGGGCCAGGTCCAGTTCCAGTACCTGATGGCGAATGCCGACCTCCGACGGGCGACGCTGGCTTACCTCGCCGCGATCCTGGTGCAAGCGGGGACTCTGATCCCGCTCGCCCTGCGGTACGGTGTGATCGGGTTGGCCGGGGCCGGTGTTCTTTCGGCCGCGGTGCTCACGCTCACGCAGTCGATTCTGCTCTGGCGGCGCGGCGAGGGCCGGCTTGCCCCCTGCCTCCTGACCCTGGGGTCGATGGCACTGGCCGTCTGCCTCCTCCTTCGAATGCCCGAGCTTGAAAGGCTCTACCCATGACCGTTGCTGAAGCCCCTGCCCTCAACGAGGTCGTTTCCGAACGGGACATCCGTCGGGTGAAAGGACTCGCCTGCCCTCGCTGCCGGGCGGCGCTTTCGAATCCCACTCACTGCAAGGCGTGCGACACCTGGTACCAGTCCGAAGATGGGGTGCTTGACTTGAAAGCCCCGGGTGCGAGCGCCGAAGTGCGATTGCTTTACGAGGCGGACGACGGGTCGACGAACAGAATCCTCGAAGCGGCTCTGATGGACCCACCCCTCTACGATGGCCACGAGACTCTGCCGTACCACCTGGACCCGGCTCATGCCCGCGTCTTGGCCGAGCTGCCGCCAGGATCGCGAGTGCTGGAGATCGGCTGCGGCGGCGGTCAGAACCGGGGCTGGATGACACGGCATGATCTGAGTTACATCGGCACCGACCTGTCCCGCACCCGAGTGTTTGACTGGCTTCAGAAGTACGGCGGCCCGGACCTTCTCTGCGACGCTCACTTCCTGCCGTTCCAGGATGGACAGTTCGATGCCGTCTATTCGGCGGCCACCACCGAGCATCTGGCCTGTCCGCAACGAGTCGTTCGCGAGGTGTTTCGAGTGCTGAAGCCAGGCGGGCTCTTCCTGGGCAATGTTTCGTTCCTCGAAGCCTGGCACGACGACAGCTACTTCCACATGACGCCGTTGGGCGTGGTCGAACTACTACGCCGAGCCGGGTACGAGATTCCTCACGTGTGGCCGGGTCGGAACTATTCTGGGTTCCGCGCACTGCCGGCGATGGCTTTTCGTCATCCGTTCAAGGCCATGCGCCACATGGGCCGTGTGGTTCATGCCGCCTACCGCGTGCAGGAATCCCTTCGAGCCCTCGCCCGGCGATTTCGGGGCCGGCCTGCGGAATCCCAGGTTCGCCGGCGAGCGATCGTGGCCGGCGCGATCGACTGGATTGCCCGTCGGCCGAAGCTCGAAGGAGGCGCCCGATGAACCGCGAACATCTCGATGTCTTGGACGATAGGCCAATCGGAGCCCTGGAAGATTCGGCCTTCGAACCCGTCTCGGCCACGGTGCCCGACTGGACCAGGGAACGCTGCATTCCCGGGCGGTGGGGTCCGTCTCGAAAGCTGCTCCGGGCAGTCCGCGGTTATCAGCACTGGCGTCGCCGCGGGGGGATATTGGGCCGGATCTGTTCGGCGATTTGCGTCCTCCGCTATCGATTCTGGAGTGTGATCAGCGGGGCCGAGGTGCCACTCAACGCCAGGATCGGTGGCGGCTTACTGATGCCACATCCCAACGGTATCGTCATTCACCCGCATGCGATCATCGGGCCGAACTGCCTGTTGTTTCAGCAGGTCACAATCGGGATGGGCGGACGAATTTCCGGCGTGCCCCGGGTTGGCGGGCACGTCGACATTGGGGCCGGTGCGAAGGTGCTCGGCGGCGTGACCATTGGCGACCACGCCCGAATCGGTGCGAATGCCGTGGTGCTCGACGACGTACCGCCGGGCGCCACTGCGGTCGGTGTGCCAGCGCGAATCATTCCCAAAAACAAGTCTCGATCTCAACCTTGAAGAGGCGAATATGGGCTCGACCATTCCACGCAACGCCTTCGTCATTCACTGCGGACCTCCGGCAGCGGAATCGGATGACCACGACTTCGGCTCGGTGACACTCCGCGAACGGCCGATGAGCCAGGCCGGGACCATCGACCGCTTCGATCGCGATGGCGTCACAATTTGGGTCCGCGGCCACCTGTACTGCCGCAACGCTCGGTCGTTCGACGTCGTGGAGAACCTCGGTGTGTTGGCCAACGCGCTTCGTGAGAAGTCGTCACTTGCGGATGCGATGACCGTGGTCGCTGGAGGGCTTTTCGCCGTGATCGTGATCGACCGCAGTCGGGGCGTGCTCGAGGCCGCCACCGACCGGTTGGGATGTATGCCGTTGTATTTCCGACAGTCGGTCGAAGGGATTGATTTCACCAACAACCCATTCGTCTTCCAGGGCGACACCCCGCTCGCGGAGACGGCGGTCTGCGAGTATCTGAAGTACGGGCATCTCCCATTCTCCGACTCGCTGTTCGAGGGAGTGCGCCGAGTCGGCCCGGGGGAAACCGTTACCGTCACGCTCGGGCCGAACCCACGGCTGGCAGTCGATTCCCGGCGATACCGGACCTATCTTCCCATCGCCGAACGGGTGCAGACGCCAGCCGAGGGAGCGGAGCGGCTGGCGGACGCTTTCGATGCTTACTTCGCCCGTCTCGGCTCCGGCCGAGGTATCGCCGGCCTCAGCGGCGGGTACGACTCACGGCTCATCGCCGCCTACACCGCTAACCACGACGTCTCACTTTTCAACTTCGGCAATCCGCGATCCCGCGAGGTGCGGTTCGCACAGCGGGTGGCCGGGCGCGTCGGCAAGACACTCGACTGCTTCCAGATTCGCACGGACTCAGTGGCCCGGCACGGCGCTCGGTTGCGGGAAGTGATGCCGGGACTCGACAGCTTCGAGAATGCTCACGTCTTCGAACTGGCGGATCGAGTCGCGGCGTCCGATTCTTCCTACTGCCTCGACGGGTTCGGCGGAGATTCCGTGATCGGCAGCAACTATTACTACAAGCTCGGCGGTGGGCACGGCGGCCTACTTGGCAACCTCCTCATGCGGGACCGATTCGAATCACATCTGCACGAGCCGCAATATTATGCCGACCTCCTCTACAAGAACAAGCGGGCCGTTCCGGACGACGCGCTTGACGGCCTGATCGGCGCTGACATCCGCAGTGCCATTCACTCCAGGATCTTGATGCTTGAGTCGAAACACCGGGAGTGGTGCCCGACGCACGAGGACATGGTCGAAAGCCTGACCCATGCGACACGAGGCCGATGCCTGATCGCCGGTGGGCCGGTCGCTTTGAGTGCCTTCACCGTGTGCTACTGCCCGTTCGTCGATCATGACGTGTTCGACGCGGCGATGGCCTGTGCGAAGCACGTCCGGGCCGGCGACCGGCTTTACAACGCCCTCTGGCGTCGGCGGTTTCCCGAACTCGCGGACGTGCCGAAGATGAACACGGGAGGCCGGCCGCACGACAACGACCGCGCGTATCGAGCCAAGCACCTCGCCACTGCTGTGATGCAGCGCGGAGTGAATCCACGGCTCAAAAGGCTGACGTTCGGATGGTGGGACCGAACCGAGGAATATTCCTCTCCGACCGCATACATGGCCGACCCCTCGAACCGCGATTTCCTCCGCAGCCTCGCGGAGCGCTCGATGGAAAGGCTGCCTCTGCGGGTGGTGCACGCTCTATCCCAGGACTACACAGCGGAGCGGCTCAACCCACTCGTGCACCTCCGCATGGGTTCACTTCTCAGTTACCTCGGTTGACAGTTGAACTCCGGACGTGTTTGACGGCCGCGGGCCGGACTAACGAGTCCGCCGCGGCAGAAAGCGCTTCTCGATGAGGTGCCAACTGAGGTAGCCCGCCGCGATTGTGGGCAGAAGGGCGACCGTGAACAGTTCGCCTGGCGCCAGTCGGTAGCCGGCGGAGGACACGATGATTTGCTGGATCGGGAAGGCATAGAGGTAGATGCCATACGATGGATCGCCCCGTGCGGCTGCGCTTCGCCAGCAGAGGGGGAAGGCGAATCCAAGATAAAGGAGCAGATAAGCTCCGAGCGTCGGCGCCGCGAGGGTCAACAGTGGGGGCGTGCGAGCCGCGACCGCCAGACCGATCATCGCCAGGACGGCCGCACGCGGCGTGAAGGCAAGGGACCGTCGAAACGCGAACGCCGTCATTCCCGCCAGAAACATCGGCAGCATTCTCACCCAAATTCGCGGGGCTCCGAAGACCACTCCCAATACTCCGCCGCCGGTGGGCCAGTTCAAGTCCGCTCCATCGAATTGCACGCTGACGATCAGGCTGGCGGCGAAGAGCGCCAGCACCAGGCTCCGCTGATTCAGAACGGTCATGATGCCAAGCATCAACAGGCCGATGTAGCACCACCATTCACAGGAGATTGACCAGAGCGAACCGTTCATCACGCCGGGATACGGGTTCGTCGGGAACGACGTCGGGACGTAAACGCCCCTCAGCAATAGAGCCCGCCAGCCGTTGTCCTGGAGAAGTTGCACGAGGTCAAAGGAGCTTACGCATGGCGCGATCGCGAACAGGCAGATGGCCGTGGCCATCCAATAGCCAGGGAACACACGCCAGAATCGCTTGCGGAGAAAGGACGCGGCCGTGGACGAGTTCGCCCAGCTTTGGCTCACGAGATAGCCGCTGAGGATGAAAAACCCGTCGACCGCGAGTTCCCCGAGCGAGAACTGCCCCCGCGTCAGCAGCTTGAGGGGTTCCTGATCGTTAGTACCCAAAGCCACATCGTAGCTGTGGGAGAACAACACCAGCAGGGCGAGAGAGATGCGGATCGCGTCGATGTTGTTCGGCGGGTGCGGCAACGGCATGGCGGGACCTGAGGTGCAAGGAAGGAAGTCCGGGCGATCGTTCTCAGCGCCCCACCGCTTGGGAACGGTTGCGGAACAGGGCGCGCCACAGAAGTTGAGCGAGGACTTGGGCCAGTGCTTTCGCTTGAGACCATTCGATTCGGCGACGACGGGGATAGGCGGCACCCCGAAGGGTCTTGCGAACCACTTCGACGGCTTCCAGGCTCCAAAGCCCCGCTCGTTCCCATCGCGGCCGATGGCGGGCGTACCACCGATATTTGCCGCGGAGGAAGTGCGCCAGGAGTTCGGGCCGCAGACCACCCGTACCGACGCTACTCCCGCCGCCGAGATGCCGAACGTGTCCATCCTGGAAGACGGCCAGTTTCCACCCGGCGGCCGCCAGACGCGCGCAAAGGTCGGTGTCTTCCCAGTACATGAAGTAGGTCTCATCGAGCAGCACCTTGATTTGCTCGAGAGCTTTGCGGCGAAGCATGAGGGCGGCTCCGGGCAGCCAACCCGGAGCGACGTCCGGCCCCTCGGCGATCGGCGTGGGCTTCAACCAGACCATGCTGCGGAACTTGTTCCGGAAGCTGTGAGACGGGTGCACACTGATCTGGGCCTTTCCCTCGAACCCAATGAGCCGAGGCGTCACGGCACCGACTTGCGGGTTCGCCTTGAGCCAGGCGGCACACCGGGTCAGGGAACCGTCCTCCACATAGGTATCCGAGTTCAACAGCAGGACGAACTCGCCCTTCGTGTGCTTGAGCCCGATGTTGTTCGCGGCGGCGAAGCCGAGGTTCTGAGCCAGGGCCACGACTTTCACATCGGGGAACTCGACTCGCATCATTTCGGTCGAACCATCGCGGCTGGCGTTGTCGACCACGACGATCTCGGCCGCGGGAGCGTGCTCGAAGAGTGATCTCAGGCATCCCTTCAGAAGTTCGCGAGTGTTGTAGCTGACGATGATGATGGAAAGCACGGCGCCCTCGAGTTCTCGGCATGTCAACGAGCGGTTGTCAATCGTTGGAGCACTCCTGACGCAAATCCGAAGCCGATTGTCCTGCATGTTCAGTGCGCCCTGACAATGAGTGAACAAACGGGATTTACCCGTCCGTCACGACTCGCTCTTCGGACAGAAAATCTCGTTCTGATGCAATCCGCCTCAAATTGGTAATGCGGCCAGGCTCCCGACGGAATCCCACAACTACGAATCGCACATTCGGCTGGATTCCAGCACATTCCACATCTTTGACGAGATTGGCACCCGCTTCGCGTTAGCACCCCTTGACGCGAATCACCACTTGAGAGACGGACGATGAACCGCAACCATTTGAGCATGCCGAAGTCCTCGCGTTTCAGTGCCCCGCACGGGGATTCCGCCACGATCAAACTGTGGGGCCTTCCGATCTCGCCGTTGACGATGACCGAGACGCTCGACCGAGTCGAGGACCTGATCGATGCGGGCGATCCGAGCTACGTGATCACCGCCAATTTGAACTTCGCGATGCTCGCCAAGTCGGACCCGAAACTGAGGGCGGCGGCGCGAGGAGCGGCGTTCATCGTCGCCGATGGCATGCCGTTCGTGTGGGCGGCCAGGCGGAAAGGCCGGCCGCTTCCGGGGCGGGTCACGGGGGCCGACCTCCTTCCAGCGATCTGCGGCCGAGCCGCCCAGCGTGGGCATCGCGTCGTCCTCGCGGGAGGCGGACCCGGAGTCGCGGAAATCGCAGCCGAACGACTGCGGGCAGCAAATCCCGGGCTGCGGCTGATGGGTATGGATGCTCCGCATTTCCGCCGAAACGGGGCGAACGAGGTGAACGCGTTCGTGGACCGTTTGCGTCTGGTCGATCCGGACGTGCTCCTCCTGGCGTGCAGCCAGCCCGAAGGCGAACTCTGGCTTGCGGCGAATTGCGAGCGCCTCGGCGTGCCGGTTTGCGTGCAGGTCGGGGCCGCGGTTGATTTTGCCGCAGGACGAGTGCAGCGAGCGCCGCACTGGGCTCAACGATCCGGGTTGGAGTGGGCATTTCGATTGTCCCGCGAGCCGCGACGGCTGGCCTCACGCTACTTGATGAACGCGATCTACCTCGCCACACAGCACCCCTGACCTTTAGTTCCTCTGCGTCCATTCGAAGGGAGATCAAGCCGGTGCGAATCCTGTACAGCCACTATCTGCCGACGATCAACCAGCCCGCCGGGCACATGGTTCACGCCATCGCCCACGAACTGCGGAAGCAGGGGCACGAGGTGGTGATCCATGCCAGTGTCAAACAAGGGACCCCGGCGTTCAGCCCCGGCGGCCAAGCCGAGAAGCGATTCGCAACGCTTCGCTCGCGCCTGTGGTTCGCCAAAGCCCTTCTTCGAGATCGGGCTCGTCGACAGCGCGACGAAGACGCGGTCCGTGAGATTCGACCCGATGTCATCCTCGTCCGCCAGGACGCGTACTGCACCTCGATGACGCGGGCCGGTTATCGACTTGGCATTCCGGTGGTGACCTATGCCGATGCTCCTGTCGCTTGCGAAGCCCGGCAGCGTAATTACAGCCAGCGCTGGCATCCACCCGGGCTGGTCGAGGCCATCGAGCGTTGGGGCCTAAGGCGAAGCCGAGCCGTTGTCGCGGTCAGCGGGCCGGGCGCCGACACGCTCCGAGGGTACGGGCTATCGGTTCCGATTCACGCCATCCCGAACGGTGTGAACCCGGCTCTTTTCCCCACGATCACCGGCGCTCGCCGAGTTACCGCCCGAACCGCCCTGGGCTTGACGGCACCCTGCGTCATTGGGTTCCAGGGAACCTTCCAGGCGTTTCATGGGATCGACCTCTTGCTCGAATTGATGCGTTCCACGGCCGGTCGGTCGGACACGCAATGGTTGCTGATCGGCGATGGACCGGAGCGCGAAGCTCTTCAGCGAGCCACGCATGGTCGCGTGCCGGCCATCTTTCTCGGCCGCCGGCCCAGCGAAGAAGTGGGTGAACTCCTCGGACTGGTGGACATTGCGGTGGCCCCTTACAGTCCGGTCGAGGGGCCCTTCTACGGATGCCCGCTCAAGGTCCTCGATTACGCGGCCGCCAGGTGCGCGATCCTCGCCAGCGATCTCGGCGATACGCGTTCGCTACTCGACGATGGACGAGCGGGCACGGTGCTCCCGGCGGATCAACCCACTCTTTGGATAGCCGCACTCGCACACCTTCTCGACAATCCCCGCGAGCGCGGCGAACACGGCCGGAAGGCTCGCGATTGGGTGCTAGGGAGCTTGACCTGGGCGCACACCGCCCGCCGGGTCGCCGAGGTGCTGGCGACCGCAATCGAGACAAACTCTTCCTCCACGAGTCCACCGCGATCTCGCGTTGGCTCCCTCTCCGGCATGCCGTTGACGGCAGTTCCAGTTCTACAGGCCTCAGTGGAGTCTCACGTATGAGAAGTGTCATCACGTCCCTCGTTCAAGGCGTTCTCGTTCTTCGGATTCAGGGGAGAAACCTGGACGCCGCCGCCGTCAGCACGTTCTCGCGTGTTCTCGGTGAAGCTTCGGTTGACACGAAGTCCCTTGTGGTAGACCTGTCCTCGGTCGAGTTCGTCGACTCCAGTGGACTTGGACTCGTATGCGGTTTGAAATCTCGCCCGGGAGGCATGGGCCTTGCCGGCGTGTCCATGCGAGTGGCTATGTGCCTCTCGCGCTTACCGTCGAGCCGATTGCCGGACTGTTACACCACCGTCCAGGAAGCCGTCGCCGCAATCCGGTCCCACTCACCGCGATCGCGGTTGAGTTCGACAAAAACAGTGTTCCTGGGTCGTGATTGGCAGCCAGTTGGAGCGGCCTGAAGCTCGTTGCACAACGGGCGCAGCGGCTAATGATCACGATTCTCCATGAGGGTATTCGGACATGTACAGTGAATTGCGACCAGCGAAACAGGCCATCAGCAATGTGGCCTATGGCCCCCGTGCCAAAAGTCGCTGGCGGGTGTACGCGGCTGTTTCGCTCGCGATCTTCGTGGCTGGCGCCATGGCCGCAGCCGTCAAATTCGCGGCTCTTGATCGGCAGGAATTCACGGGTGTGATCCAGCACACGCCCCTCCCGCCTTCCGAGACGGGCAAGCACCTCTTGCCGGTTTCCGATCTCCGTTCCCTCGCGGGCCTGGCGAAAACTCCCGCGATTCTCGGCCCCGCGGCGGAGGTCGCCGGCACTTCGCCGCAGTCCCTGCTGGAACGCGTTGAGTTGCGCCCAGCACTCGGATCCCAGACGCTGACTCTTTCGCTTCGATGGCCCGTAAACGACCATGGGGCCACTGTCCTGAACAGCCTCATGACTGAAATCGTTCGGCATAGCTCCGATCTGCGGCGGCGGCGACTGGACGACCGAAGCGCCGACCTCCAGAAGGCGATCACGGCGAGCGACGCGGACGTCAACGCCAATCGAGCCGTGCTCGTCAGCTTGTACCGTCGCGCAGGGACGTCGGACCTCCCATTGGAGATCCGCACTGCGAGTTCCTCCATTGATGCACTTGGGGTTTCGCTTGCTCAAACCATCAGAACCGCAGCCAACTCCCGCGCACAGTTGGTAGAGGCGGACACGCTCATCGCTCGTTTGACCAAAACCGAAAATTCCCTCGGCACGGCGCCCAACATTCTCGGGTCCAAACTGACATGGTTGGAGTTCATGGTCGACCAAAACCGTCTGAGCAACGGGGCCGACGCTCTACTGGACGCCAAGATGAAAGAGTTGGAGGCGATGCGTAGGGTCTACCAACAAGGAGCGGCGGGGTGGCTGGAGGTCGTCCGTCTGGAGGGTGAAGCCAACTACCTCAAAACCCGAGCCAAGGACGATACCGAAATTCGGAAAATGAAAGAACAACTCGCCTCTCTGGTTCACTCCTCTCAGCCGCCAGAACTCCAGCAAGCGACCACGAAGAGGCGCGAGTTGCAGTTTATTTTGACCGCCTCGGAGAATGAAATCCCGCTGCTGGAAGCGGAGCAGAAGAGGGCCGCAAAAAGGCTCGATCGGCTGCTGGCTTTCCAGTTGGATTCCGCCCCCTTGGTCCGGGACGTCGAGCGAGCCGAGAACGAACGGAATCGACTCCAGGCCCAATGCGATCAACTTCGCACACTTCGGTCCGTCGCGGGTGATGAGGCCGTCGTCCTTCAATCCGCGGGAAGTCCCGTGCGATCCTACGCGGCGTTCCGCTCTTGGATCGCGCCGGCCACGGCATTTGGGATGACGCTCGTGCTGCTGTTCGCGGCGTTCAGCGGCCTTCGCGGACGGACTTCGGTTGCTTTGCCGAGAACCCCCGAGGAAGTGGATCTCCCCGTCCTCGCCAATGTCCACGCCTATTGGACGGACAACGAGACGACCGATCCGGGAGTCCGATCCCTGGCCTTCGCACTCCGTCAGCGTCTCCCGCGGGCGGGGGCGGCCATTCTCTTCACGCCGCTTCGGCAAGGGAACACGCTGGACATCGTCCTTCGCACGGCAGCCACGCTGGCCCGGCGCGATGAGCGAGTGCTGGTCGTCGATGCCGCGCTGCCCGGACGGAGGCACTCAGAAGCCCCGTCGGCTCTTCGCAGCCGAAGTGGGTTATCGAACTACCTGGCCTTCGAAGTGATCGACCCTTACGAAGCGATCGAGCCCACGCCGATCGGCGGTGTCGATCTGATGCCCGTGGGATCGGCGATCTTCTCTTCCGACGATCTGGCAACCCACCGGATGCGGGAACTGATGGGTTCGCTCCGGCAGACTTACTCCATCATACTCGTCAACGGTCCGGTCCTCGGCATGGACCCTACCGAGATACACATCCTGTGCGCCTATCAGGACGGAACAGTGGTGCTGGGCGACGCCAACGCTCCGGTGCCGGAAGGGGCCTACCGTCTCCTACGAGACTACCGCCAAATCGGCGTCCCGCTGATCGGATATGTCACGATCGCAGGATGACCTCGGGCTCACATGCCTAACGGCCGTCACTGCGTTTCCAGGACTTTTCAGGTATCGAATGCACAATCGAGAGGAATCCACCATGGTTGTCTCAACGCCTCCGCCGAATTTCTCCAGCCGAAGTTCAGCCATCTCCCTGAGCCCGGTGCTGCAAGAACCTCTTGCGCCTCCGAAACCCGTCTCGACCGAGGCGATGTTCGAAGCGAAGCGATGCCTCGATGTCGTGGGCGCGGCGGCGCTGCTGGTCGCACTCGCCCCTTTGCTCGCCTTGATCGCCGCATTCGTGAAGTTGACGAGCCGAGGCCCGGTGCTCTTCAGCCAGTGGCGGGTTGGAAAGGACGGCGAGATGTTTCGGTTCTACAAATTCCGCTCGATGGTGCTGGATGCCGAGCAGCGGAAAGTTGAACTTGTTTCCTGGAGTGATCACCAGGACAGCATCACTTTCAAGATGAAGAAGGATCCTCGAATCACACGAGTCGGCAAGCTCCTCCGCAAGTTCAGCCTCGACGAATTGCCTCAATTGTGGAACGTGCTGCGTGGGGACATGAGCCTGGTCGGCCCCCGGCCCGCGGTACCGGATGAGGTGGCCCGCTACACCATGGCACAACTCAAACGTCTCAGCGTACTGCCGGGGCTGACCTGCCTCTGGCAGATCCGCGGCCGTGCCAACTTACCGTTCGATGCGCAGGTTCAGCTCGACCTCGAATACATCCGTGAACGATCTTTTCTGCTCGACCTGCGTCTGCTGGTTCTTACCGTCCCTGCCGTCCTCACATGCCGTGGGGCATACTGACGACATTCCGAGAAGAAATACCACCTCATAGCAAGTCGCGACCGCGAAGGAACGACTTGCGCACCCAGCCGCTCACTTGCGGTCGCGGCTCGTTAGGTCAATCGGGCCGACTCGGGCAGTTCCGGCTCCGCCGCGATGGCCGGGGCCTTCACGGTCTCGAAAAAGCCCCGAACCAACTCGGGATCCAACCCGCCCGAGGCTGCGTTCTCCAACATCACCTGCCGGCAGAGATCGTGCGGCATTGCACTGCGGTAAGGGCGGTTGCTCGCCAGAGCGTCATACGTGTCGGCCACCGCCAGCACGCGGACTAACGGTGAGATCGAGCGGCCCGTCAGGCCGTCCGGGTAGCCCATACCGTCCATCCGTTCGTGGTGCCAGCGAATCAGTGGGATCACATCCTGAGCGGAGTGGAGGGGCTCGACGATCCTCGCCCCCTCGGCGGGATGCCGCTGGATCACTTCAAGCTCCTGCGCGTTCAGGCGCCCCGGTTTGTTGAGAATGAAATCCGGCGTGCTGATCTTGCCGATATCGTGGAGCGCGGCACCGCGGCGAAGTACATCGATCTCGGTCTCGCCGAGACCCAACCGCTTCGATTGTGACAGGGCATACGCGGTCACACGTGCCGAGTGGCCATGCGTGTACGGGGACTTGGCTTCAAGAGTTCGAGCCAGGGAGAATACGATCGATTCCGCCGAGTCCAGGGCATCGACCAGGTCCTTCTGCCGCAGCAGAGAGCGGCAGCGACTGGCGAGCTCTCGTGGCTGAAACGGCTTGAGCATGAATCCATCGGCCCCGAATTCCCACGCCTGAACGCGTTCGTGAATCGCCGCACCGGTCAACATGAGGATCGGTATCAACCGCGTCGCCCGGGCACACTTGAGTTGCCGACACACCTCGAAACCGCCAATTCCCGGCATGTCGACATCCAGAATCACCAAGTCGGGACGGTATTTGGCGACTTGATCCACCGCCGCGAGTGCGTCAAGAACCACATTGACCTGGTGGCCTTCCGCTTCCAACACGGTCCGGAGAAGTTCGGCAAGCGAGGGCTCATCGTCCACGATCAGAATGCGGTGAGGTGTTCGAACATTCACACTCATACGACATCTCCCCAAGGGCGACCTGTCCCGGACCACGCCGATTCATGAGTTCTCCGGTAGAGCAGATTCCAATCGCATGGCCTCACCCCTGTGTTGTCAAGATTCTGGGGTCCGCCCACCGTCAAGCCACTGACCCATTGAGGTGAAAGTTTCGCAAGCGGCTCCAACGATCGCCTCGTTGCCGCCTTCAGCCTGGGCGCTCAGGAACTCCCTGAACTCCCGCCACATCGCGGAGACCTCAGCGCCGTAGCTGGAGAAGAATGAGAAAGTCACTTCGTCCGCCAGTCCCGGCAATTGGGACAGGTGACGGACGATCAACTGTCCACCGAGTGTGGCTCCTTCGAGAACGTAGAGGCAGCCAAGGGCATGCGAACGGCCGTCGACGGCCGGCAGGTTGGTGCATCGGGCCAAAGCCGCCAAGCCGTCCGGCCGGTCGCCCGCCGAAATGAGGTCTCGCTCGAGAAGTGGAGTCTTCCTGCGGCGGGGCCAGTCGAAACCCAGAGCCGGCCAGTCCGCCGCGGCCGTGATCCGGATCTCCAGCGGATCGTAGTAGCCGAGGAACCGCCGGAGCAGTGCGTGATATTGCTCCACCGACCAGGGTCGATCGAACACGCCAAGTTGTCGCTCCACCGCATCGTGGTAGGGGCGAGTCTGCTCTTTCAAACGCGTCAGCAGATTCATGAGGCCTCCCGTTCCGGGTGCGACTGTCCAGGGGCGGGACGGGCAGAATAGAGGGCTATCTGTTTGGACATGCAATCCGGACAGATCCCGTGCGAGAAGCGGACGTCCGCAAGGTCGCTGATGTACTCTTCCACCCCTCGCCAGTAATCCGGTTCGTCGCGGACTTTCTTGCACCAGGCACACATTGGAACCAAGGCTTCAAGCCGAGCCGCCGACTGCGAAGCGGCGGCCTGCACCAGGTTCTTCACTCGCGTGGCGTTTTCCACCTCGGCCGGACGCCAGGGCAACGAACGATGCGTGACGGTCTCCTTCCACATTGCGAAAGACCGCCGCGGCGAAAGGCGGCCATCCGAATCGGACTTGCCGTGCGGGTCTCCCCCCCAGTTGACCGTCTGCAGCACCTCGTGCCGGAACCACAACAGGTACTCGTCCGTCGCACGCGACACTTCCACGACCAGAAGTCCGCTCGCCTCGCTGGCGAACGACTTGGCCTCGGAATACACCGAGGACAACCGGTCGGTTGCAATGAGTGGGGCGGCAACATTCTTGATCCAATCGAGCAAGCCCGGGAGTGCCTCATCCGGCGGTGTCTGGCCGATCGGCATCCCGCGCCCCGCTCGCCACACCACCGCCCCGTTCGCCCCAACGAGGGCCAGGAGATCCTCCGTGTTTTTCGCAAGCGCTGCGATGGGAGGTGTAGTTGCGCCGATCCTCGCGCCCGTCCTGCGGAGAGCTTCGGTGAGAAGTCCGAGGTTTTCGCGATCCTCGACCTCGGAAAGGAACGCAATATGAGTCGAGGCCACCTGAGCCACCAGGGCACACGCCTCGCGTTCCGTGGGGCTCGGGCACCGGGGTGTCAAATGATGGCAAGCGATCAGGCCCCAGAGCCGGTCTCCGATCACCAGTGAAGCAGTCAGCGATGCTCTTACCCCCATATTGTGCATATATTCCCGATGGATCGGAGAAACGCTGCGCAACAGGCACCGGCTGAGATCGAGCGGCAATCCCGTGCTGCCGTCACAGTCGGGGACCAGTGGGATTTGCTCGCAGGCAGCATCGGGAATCACCCGGAGGCGGTTGAACAGGAACAAGGCCCGGGCTTGAGATGGGATGTCGGACGCGGGATAGTGTAGCCCCAGGAACGTCTCAAGGTCCGCACGCCGCTCCTCTGCGATCACCTTCCCGTTCCACTCGTCGTCGAACCGATACACCATCACTCGATCGTAACCCGTGAGGGATCTGACTTCGCGGGCCACGGTGGCTGCGAACGCCGAGACGGTCGAATCGGCAGAC
>Ga0105044_10003683_pt1 | contig 21018 bp, 12 predicted proteins | sample MAT01_FD_78092 | JGI IMG/M metagenome (GOLD analysis project Ga0105044, IMG submission 78092) | Freshwater microbial communities from Lake Fryxell liftoff mats and glacier meltwater in Antarctica - MAT-01 | ecosystem: Environmental > Aquatic > Freshwater > Ice > Liftoff microbial mat | place...
CTCAATTGGCGCGAGGCAGCGCGCTGCGCGTGCCAGCGATTTCGAGCGTACGGTGCCTGGAACAACCCCAACGGATTCGACGGCCAGACTTCCCCGCGCAAGCGTCGACCGCCGACGCCCTCACACTCGGAGGCCGACTACGACCCGCAGGCGCGTGCAGCTGACGCGAAAGTGTCGAGCGTACGGTGCCTGGAACAACCCCAGCGGATTCGACGGCCAGACTTCCCCGCGCGGGCGTCCGACCGCCGACGCCCTCACGCTCGGAGGCCGACGACGACCCGCAGCCGCTTGCAGCTGACGCGAAAGTGTCGGGGTCGTTCCAGGCACGGTACGACCGAGCGTACGGTGCCTGGAACAACCCCAACGGATTCGGCGGCCAGACTCCCCCGCGCAGGCGTCCGACGATGACGCCCTCACGCTCGGAGGCCGACGACGACCCGCAGCCGCTTGCAGCTGACGCGAAAGTGTCGGGGTCGTTCCAGGCGCGGTACGACCGACCGTGTCGGAGAAGAAAACTCGAAACAACCCGCGACCTGAACGCGCCCTGAGCGTCCGGAGGTTGGAGGACACACATGGGACGCCCGAAGCGCTGTGACGCCCCTGGCGTCTGGCATCACGTCATGAACCGTGGGATAGCACGTCGGACCGTATTCGAGGACCGTCGTGACACGCGCTACTTCTTGTCCCACGTGGCCCGCGTCGTTCGCGCTGGTTGGATCGAGGTGCACGCGTACTGCATTCTCACGACGCACTTCCACTTGCTCGTTCGCAGCTCCGATGAGGGGCTCTCGCGCGCAATGGGCCGGGTCCTCAACAACTACGTCCGCTGGTTCAACCGCGGACGCAAACGCGACGGGCCGCTCTTCCGCAGTCGATTCCGGTCGCGGCCGGTCGACTCGCTCGAGTACCGGCAATGCTTGGTCCGTTACATCGACGCCAACGCGGTTGAGGCTCGGTTGGTCCCAACCCCAGCGCTCTATCCCCATGGCAGCGCCCAGTGGTACGCCCGTCCTCGCGGTCCCATCTGGCTCGAGCGCAGTTGGATCGAGGAGGCAGTGCGCGGGGGACGCGGCTCCGTCATCTATGACCCTCGCCAGTACGCCGGTACATTCGGCGAGCCGGTCACCACCGCGCTCGCGCGCGTGATCGAGCGTCGCATCGAGTCGGGCGTGCGCAGCGCGGACCCGCTCGACGACCTGCTCGGCGCCACGCCGGAACGCGTGCTCGTCTGGATGAGGCGCAAAGCCGCGCTGGCCGACGGGACGAGCATCGACCTCCCTGTCTGCGATTCCGCGGACGTGCTGGGAATGATCGCGGCGGAGCGCGCGCTGCGGCCAAAATGGCGAGTCGGCCTCTCGCGCAAGCCCTGCGACGCCTGGCAACTCCTCGAACTGGCGCTCGTCCGTGATCTGTGCGGATCGTCGTGGCCGGAGATCGCAGTCCTCGTCGGCGGCTCGGACCAAGCGGCACTGCGAGGCTATCGGCTCCACGGCCGGGCGCTCGAGGAAGACGGAGAGTACTCCGCGGCGGCCTCCCGGCTGGGCGCGCAGGCGATCGCGCGCTGCTACGGATCGCGAGCCACGGTCAGCAGCGGCGCGACCGTCGACGCTTGAACGGGCACTCTAGGTCCGGTGAAGTTCGCGCGAATGTGTCGGGGTCGTTCCAGGCACCGTACGATCACTGGATGGCTGCTGATTCTTCGTCCCCCACCGACACCGTCCTCCAGGTCGCCGCGCTCGCGCGCCTCGACATGGGGCCTGCGGAAGCGGCTGCATTCGGGCCGCAGCTCGTCGCGATCCTGGCGCAGTTCGAGGCGCTCACGGCCGTCGACGTCGAGGGCGTCGAGCCCATGACCACCGCCTCCGCGGGCGAGAACGTGCTGCGCGCGGACGCACCGGCGCCCTCGCTGCACGTCGATCTGGCGCTCGCGAACGCGCCGGCGCGCGTCGACGACTTCTACCGCGTGCCCAAGACCGTGGGTGGCGAGGAATGAGCGGCGCCCCCATCGAAGACGCTGTCGCGCTCGCCGGACGCGCCGCGCGCGGCGAGTTGAGCGCGCGGCAGGCGGCGGAAGCGGCGCTCGAGCGCGTCGACTGTCTCGACCGCAGGTTGAACGTGTTCCTGGCCGTCGATCGCGAGGGCGCGCTGCGCCGCGCGGACGAGCTCGATGCGCGCCGCGCAAGTGGTCACGCGTCGGGACCGTTGCACGGCGTGCCGATCGCGCTCAAGGCCAACATGTGCCTCGAGGGCGTCGAGTCGAACTGCGCCTCGAAGATTCTGGCCGGATATCGCGCGCCGTACACCGCGACGTTCGTGCAGCGGCTCCTCGACGCCGGCGCGAACCCGATCGGCATGACGAACATGGACGAGTTCGCCATGGGCAGCTCGTCCGAGAACTCGGCTTTCGGCCCGACGCGCAATCCGTGGGACGAAACGCGCACGCCGGGCGGGTCGAGCTCGGGCTCGGCCGTCGCGGTCGCGGCGGGCATCGTGCCGATCGCGCTGGGGTCCGACACGGGCGGCTCGGTGCGACAGCCGGCGGCTCTGTGCGGCATCCACGGTTTCAAGCCGACGTACGGGCGCATTTCGCGCTACGGGTTGATCGCGTTCGGCAGCTCGCTCGACCAGGTGTCGCCTTTCGCCCGGACGGTGCGCGACCTAGAGCTCGTCACGCACGTCATGTCGGGCACGGATGTGCGCGACTCGACGTGTCTCGACGAGCCGCAGCTCAACCTCGAGGACGGTGACGTGCGCGGCCTGCGCGTCGGCGTGCCGAAGGAATACTTCCCCGACTCGCTGCCGCGCGACGTGCGCGCGGCGTGCGACGCGGCGCTCGCGACGCTCGAGCGGCTCGGCGCCGTGCTCGTGCCGGTGTCGCTGCCGCACAGTCGCCATGCGATCCCGACGTACTACGTCGTCGCGACCGCGGAGGCGTCGAGCAACCTGGCGCGCTTCGACGGCGTGCGCTACGGAACGCGCAGCGAAGGCTCGGGCTCGCTGCAGAGCATGTACGCCGCCACGCGCGAAGCGGGCTTCGGGCCCGAAGTGAAGCGGCGCATCCTGCTCGGGACCTACGTGCTGTCCGCGGGCTACTACGACGCCTGGTATGGTCGCGCGTTGAAGGTGCGTGCGCTCTTGCGCCGCGATTTCGAGACCGCGTTCGAGGACGTCGACGTCGTCGTCGGCCCGACTTCGCCCGAGGCCGCGTTCCGACTGGGCGAGAAGTCGAACGATCCCGTCGCGATGTACCTGTCGGACGTACTGACGGTGCCGGTCAGCCTGGCCGGCATCCCGGCCATCAGCGTTCCGTGCGGTTTCGTCACGGTCGACGGAAAGCGTCTGCCCGTCGGCTTGCAGATCGCCGGGCCGAGCCGCGCCGACGCGCGCGTGCTGCGCGTGGCGCGCGCGTTCGAGGCCGCGACGGACTTCGCGCGCGAGCTGCCGCCGATCCACGCCGGAGGTGTCGCATGAGCTCGCCCAGCACCGCCCCGGCGGCGAAGGGCTACGTGTCGCCGACGACCGGCGCGCAGTGGGTCGCAGTCATCGGCCTCGAGTGCCACGTGCAGCTCTCCACGCGCACGAAGCTCTTCTGCGGCTGCGAATACCACTTCGGCGCGGCCCCGAACTCGATCACGTGCCCGGTGTGCACGGCGCAACCGGGCGTGCTGCCCGTGCTCAACCGCGAAGCTCTCGCGCTGGCGGTGCGCGTCGCGCTGGCGCTCGGCGCGAACGTGCCGCCGAAGAGCAAGTTCGACCGCAAGCACTACTTCTACTGCGATCTGCCCAAGGGCTACCAGATCAGCCAGTACGACCAGCCGTTCTGCAACGGCGGCGGCATCGTGCTCGCGTCGGGTCGCAAGATCCGCCTCACGCGCATCCACCTCGAGGAGGACGCGGGCAAGGCGATCCACGATCGCGGCGACATGACGCTCGTCGACCTGAACCGCGCCGGTGTGCCGCTGATCGAGTCGGTCACCGAAGCCGACGTCGAGAGCGCCGAGGAAGCGCACGAGTACCTGACCGCGCTCAAGGAGATCCTGCAGTTCACCGGCGCATCCGATTGCGACATGGAGAAGGGCGAGCTGCGCTGCGACGTGAACATCTCCATGCGCAAACCCGGCGAGCCGTGGCGCACGAAGGTCGAGGTCAAGAACCTCAACTCCTTCCGCCACGTGGCCGCCGCGATCGAGCACGAGATGGCGCGCCAGGTCGAGGTCTACGAATCCGGCGGCGCGATCCGCCAGGAGACGCGCCTCTTCGATCCCGACAAAGGCGTGACGCGCGCGATGCGCTCGAAAGAATCCGCGCACGATTACCGCTACTTCGCCGAGCCCGACCTGCCCGCGTTCCGCATCGACGCGTCGTTCCAGGACCGCGAGCGCGGCGCGATCCCCGAGCTCCCCGCCGCGCGCCGCGAGCGTTATGCGAAGCAGTTCGGACTCGGGCCGAAGGACTGCGCCGCGCTCACGAGCCAGCGCGTCGTCGCCGACTTCTTCGAAGCCGCAGCGCGACTCTCGGAGCGCCCGAAGGACGCCGCGAATTGGATACTGAACGAGATGAACCGCATGGTCGGCGACGCGGAGCTCGGCTACGCGCACTTCGGCGAAATCGCGCTGAAGCCGCACGATCTGACGCAGGTCATCGGCCTCGTGACGGCGGGCACGATCCAGACAGCCGGCGGTCGCACGCTGCTGCGCGCGATGGCGCGCACCGGGCGCTCGGCGAAAGTACTCGTGGTCGAGCTCGCGCTCGAGCAGGTGCAGGACGCCGGCGCGATCGAAGCCTGGTGCCGCGACGCGCTCGTCGGCAAGGAGAAGATCGTCGCCGACGTGAAGGCCGGGAAGCCGAATGCGCTGAACGCCTTGCTCGGCCCGGTCATGAAGGCCTCGGGCGGCAAGGCCAACGCCGAGATCGTGCGCGCGACCCTGCAGCGCCTGATCGACGCGCTGCCCTGATTGACATACTGCCCTGATTGACACACTGCCCTGATTGACACACAGGCCTAATGGTCACACAGGCCTGATCGACGCGCTGCCCTGATCGCGGGCCCCGGGCCGGCACTTGACGATCCGAGCCGCCGAGCGCGGACTGGAGATCCTGCCGTGCCGGCGTAACGCCCCACGCGTGCCGCGCGGAGGACCTGTATGGACCCGCGCACCGACCCCGCACCCTCGCTCGAGAGCCTCTTCCGCCGCTGGCGTGATGCGGACGACTCCGAGGCACTGGCCGAGGTGCTGGCGCGCACCGAGGGCGAGCTCATCGCCGTCGCGCGGCGCCAGGCGCGCGACGATTCGGCGGCCTGGGATCTCGTTCAGGAGTCGTGGCTCACGGTCCTGCGTGAAGCGCGGCGCTGGGACGAGAACCAGCGGTTGATGCCCTGGATCGTCGGGATCCTTCAGATCGAGGCACGGCGCGCGCGGCGCGATGCGGCGCGCACGCCGGATCCGCGGCGGCTCGACTTGCCCGTTGCGCCTCCGGCCGATGCGGAAGCGCCGGCGGCGGAAGTGCGGACTCTCGTCGAGTGCGCCGTCGCGCAGTTGCCGGTCCTCTATCGCGACGTGACGTCGATGCACTTGCTCCAGAATCTTTCGCACACGGAGATCGCCGCGCGCACGGGCCGCGAGCCGGCCACGGTGCGCGTGCAGGTGTTCCGTGGTCTGGCGCAGCTGCGCAAGCTCGTGCCGGCGAGCTTGTCGCTCGGCGCGGCGCTGGCGGTGCTCGCGCCGGGCAGCGAGGCCGCGCGACTCGCGCCGGTGCTCGACGGTGCCGCGCGACTCGGGCTCGGCGCGGCGAGTGGCGCGGCGGCGGCAGCCACGGCGAAGGGGACTGTGGCCAGTGCGAGCACAGCCACGACCGGCGGCATGTTCGTTGGCGCGGGAATCGCGTGGCTGCTCGGCGGCGCCACGGCGCTTCTGCTCGCGGCTGGTGCGTGGTTCGTAACGCGCGAAGGAGGGAGCGAGGCGCAGCTCGCGACGAGCGTTGTCGCGACGAGCGCACTTGGCGACGCAGCTCGCGATCGGTCGCCGGCGCTCGAGGTGCTGCGCCCGAGCGCGGATTCCAGCTCGAATACGAGTGCGCGCAGCGCCTCCGCCGTGGCCGCGACGCCCCTGAGCGTGCCGATTCCCGCCGCGCGCGGCGTGCGTCTCGTGGGCCGCGTCACGGGCTTCGCGCTACTGCAGTTCGCGGCCCCGACGGTGACGGTGCGCGCCGATGGACTCCAGCCGCTCGTGTTTCCGATCGAAGCCGGCGAGCGCTTCGAGCTCGACCTCTCGGCGTGGTTCGAGCCGGGAGCACGGTCGCCGCGCGAGTTCGTCGTCGAGTACGACCACCCGAACGCGCTGCCGGAGAGCCGGCCCGTGCTGCTCGACGCGACTGCGCTCGCGTCGGTGCGCGCCGCGGCCGACGTCGGCGCGCATGCGCGGCACGAGATCGACGTGCGCTTCGACCTGCGCGCGCCGACCGTGCGCGTGCACGGCATCGCGACGTGGGCACGCGACGAGCAGTCGGGCGCTTTCCCTCCGGGTATCGCCGCGCTCTTCGAAGTGGACGCGGCGGGAACCCCGGCACCCGATCCGGCCGAAGGCGTCGAGATCCAGGGCGACGGCACGTTCTGGCTGCGCGCGCCGCGCGCCGGCGCCCACGTGCTCGTCGTGACGCCGATGGTCGGTGACGTACGGCCCGCAACGATCGCCATCGACCTCGCGCCGGGCGAGGACCGCGATCTCGGGCGCATCGAACTCGCGAGCGCAGCGCGCATCTCGGGGACCGTGCTGCTCGATCCGGCCCAATCGACCGCCGTCGTCGAACCGATCGTGCGCTGGCGGCCGATCGGCGAGAGTCGACTCGTGTCCGTGCACGGCACTGTGTTGCGCTGGGACGCTGGACGCTTCGAACGAGCCGGCAGCCAGGCGCGCATCCAGCGCGACGGCTCCTTCGCGATCGGTGGTCTCCCGCCCGGGCCGTGCCAGATCGAGAGCGTGTGGCGCGAGCGCGCCTCCTCCGCGATCGTCGAGGGTCGCGTGGACTGGCAGGACGCGATGACGATCCACGCTCCGGCGACGGGCATCGTCGTCGCGGGGCCGGGAGCGATCACCGTCGTCACCGTGCGCGCGGAAGGCAGCGCGCTCGAGCGCGCGCTCGTCGAGTACCGGCCCGCGGGCAGCGCGCTCGTCCTGACCCGATCCGATGCCTCGGGACACGCGCGCCTCGTCGCGACGCGGCCCGGCCTCTTGCGGGTGCGGCTCGCGGGACACGCGACCTACGAGCGCGAATTCGGGGGTGCGCTCGAACCCTCGATCACCGTCGATCTACTCCCCGAGCAGGACCAGGGCCGGGTGACGCTCGCCGGGCCGGGCCTCGACTGGAAGGGCGCCACCTGCGCGCTCGCGCTGGCCTCGACGGTCGATGCTGACGAGCTCGCGGCCCTGCGGCGCGGCGAGCTCCCGAAGGAGATCACGCTGCAGCGCGCGAGCGTCGGCCTGGACGGCCGGCTCTCCGATCCGGTCCGCGCGGGACGCTGGTGGATCACGGTCCGCGGATCGCGCGACGATCCGGACGGCCCGCTGGCGCACGCGCGACCGTTCGTGGCCCTGGTCGACGTCGCCCTCGGCGCGGAGACGCGCGTGGACGTCGCGCTCGAGCTCGCCGCGCGCATCCGCTTCGCGCCCGTTGCGGCGCGCGCGGGGGCAGCGGACGTCGAGCTCGAGCTCGTCGGGCCCGACGGCCGCACGGTCCCGCTCGCGATCACGAGCCTCGTGCTGCGCGGTGACGCGCGCCAGGGACGCGTGGCGACGACGGACCGCTTGCCGTTCGGCGCCAACGCCACGAGCGCGCTGCTCGAACCCGGTTCGTACCTGCTGAACGCGCGGATCGGCGCGCAGACGGTGAGCCGCGCGCTCGTGCTCGCGGCCGGCCGGACCAGCGTCGTCGAGATCGACGCGCTCCGCGCTCAGTAGCGCAGGCGCATGTCGCGCACGGCGATCTCGCCGGTCGAGACGACCACGCCCACCGAACCGCGCAGCTCGCCCGGCTGGTACGTCAACTTCGCGACCGACTTGTCGTCGAAGAAGAACTCGGCCTCGTCGTCGCGCACCTCGATCGCGATCTTCACGTTCGCGCGGCGATCGGCCTTCACGCTGGGCAGCGGCTTCTTCGATTTGAAGCCCTTTTCGAGCTCGGCCACCATCGCCATGCCCTGGCCGGTCACACCGACCAGTTGCAGGCTCTCGTCGTTCGCGCCGAAGACGAGCAGCGCGAGTCCGCCCGGCTGGAGCTTGCTCGTGTCGAGCACGGCCTCGTAGCGATAGCGGTTGGGCAGTTCCTGACGCAGGTACGCGTAGTCGGTCTCCTCCGTCGACCTTGCGAGCACGCCGTCGGCGCCCGTCCAGTCCTCGGCCTGCCACGCGCCGAGTTCGGGCTCGATCGCGATGCGACGCCAGCGCCGCACGTCCGCGCCGCTCGCCCCGGCGATCTCCGCCGCCGCCTCGGCGAACGCGTCGGGCTGGCCGAACAACTTCTCCGCGTCGGCGAGGAAGGCCAGGGCGACGTGGGGCAGGCCCGCATCGGCGTAGGCCTTGGCCGCCTGCGGTACGGCCGTGAGCAACTTGCCGTCCGCGACGGCGAGAGCCTCGGCGACGACTTTGTCGATGCGCGAGACGCGCTGGGCGCAGACGTCGAGCAGGTCCTTGACGGACAGTTCGTTGGCTGCGGGCAGGACCTCCGTGTCGTCCTCGATGCCGCGCAGGATCTCGAAGGCCCGGCGATAGCGCGCCAGCGCCGCGTCGGATTTCTTCTGCGCTTCGAGCACTTCGCCCAGCTCCACGAGCGCCACCGGATCGTTCGCGCGCCGACGCAGCGCGCGCAGGAAGCTCTCCTCGGCCGACTCGAGAGCGCCGTCCTTGCGCTGTTTGCGCCCGAGCTCGATCAGTTTGTTCGCCACTTCGGGCGGCCCGAATTCGAGCTCGTGGAGTTCGAGGATCCACGACTTCCAGCGCTTCTCGAAGTCCTCGAAGGTGGCCATGCCGGGGAGCTTCGGCTTCGTCACGAAGTACTCGACGAAGCGGTCCTTGAAGACGTGCTTGCCGCCGCCCTTGTACGAAGCCAGATACGCCTTGTACGGCTCGAGGTACGGACGCTTCGATCGCTCGTCCTCGTAGTTGTGGAGGAAGTACACGAGGCCCCAACCGAAGGGGTAGTACTCGCCCGGGTAGGAGCCCTCGGTGATGTACTCGATCGTGTCCTCGAGAGTGGGCTTGCCCAACTCGAGGAAGTGCTTGAGGTCCGCGAGCCGGCCCGCGGCCACGAGGTTGAACTCTACGGATCCGTTCGGGAGCAGACGCGCGCCCTCGAAGTACGAAGCCGTGCCCTCGTTGAGCCAGACCGGCTCGGCGCCGCCGGGCAGCGCGATGAGCGTGAACTGGTGGCTCGCCTCGTGGAACAAAGTCTCCCACAGCGAAGACAGCGGATCGCCGTGCGCGGCGCGCGGATCGTAGGTGACCACGCGCAACTCCGACGGCGAGAAGAACCCGCGGACGTTCGGGTTGGGCGATTGGCCGTCGTTCCCCTTCTCGAACATGTCGAACTCGGGGCGCTCCCGGTAGATGTTCACCGTGACGCGGGCCGTGTCACCGCCGCGCTCCTTCACCCGGAAGAACTTGCGGTAGAAGCGGTTCATCTGCTCCATGGCGCTCGACACGGACTCGGCGAATTCGAGCCCCATGTTGGTTCTGACGGTGTACTGGTCGCCCTTGATCTCGTAGGCCTTGTCCCAGGTCTCGTGCTTCTTGTCCTCCTTCGCGACCTGCTCCGGCTTGCGCTTCTTCTTCGCCTTGACCGGAACGTCGATCCCGGAATCGAGCAGCGCCACCACGGCCTTCTTGTCGGCGTAGAGCTTGTCGAGGTCGGCCTGCGCCTTCTCCGATGCGGGACCGGAATCGACGCGCGCGAGGAGCGACATGGCCGCCACGGGCATTTTCCGCTTCGCCAACGCGCTGCCCGCGGTCGCGAGCGCGGTCTGGTACTCGGCCAGCACGGTCGCACCCTGGCCTTGCAGGGAATCGAGCGCCGTCACGCGCGCTGCGGCGTCCGCGATCACCTTCTGCGCGTCCTTGGAGACCCCCGGCGGCGCGGCGCGCAGCGCGAGGATTGCGTACCACAGCGCCTCGTCCTTCTTGCCCGCGGCCTCCGCCGCGCGCGACGCGGCATCGAGCAACGCGAAGGAATCGGGATCTCGTTCGAGCGCGCTCTCGGCGTCAGCCAGCGCGGCTGCATCGCGCGGCGGGCTGAAAGCCTGGACCGCCACGGTGGTGATGCCGATCGAAAAGCACAGACCGAGAGCGAGCACGGACAGACTCGGACGCATCGACGAACTCCGGGGGAGACGGGTATAGCGGCTCGAAGCCGGCGAAGAATTCACGGGCAGTGCCCCGGAACATGGCGCCGGATGAGGCTTCTCGGCCTGCAGCTCGAGGTCAGGACCCCGAAGCCAACTACGCTCCAATCGGTTCGTCGGAGATCGTCGCCAGGTCATGAGCGCGGAGGCTCATTGCCGCGACAGTTCCCAGGTCACGTCCCCGCCCATGGACCCGGACAGCGAGACCTCGAACTGCTGGCCTTGCTGTTCGCCGTGGACTTGAATGTTCACGTCGAGGCCCATTTTCGCCGTCATTTCGTAAGAGTGCATGACACCGGTCGCGACGTCCCAGAGGAGGACGCCCTCGCCCTTCAAGGTCATCGAGGCCGTCGCCTCGAAGTCCATCTCGGGCGCGCCCCCTCCGAACGACTCTTGCACCTTCTCGAGGATCGGATCGAGGTCGAGGTCGGCCTTGCCGTCGTAGGCGAACGTGATCTCGCCGACGCGAGTTCCACCGGCGTCGCGCGTGCCCTTGTAGATGCAGGTGACCTTGAAGGCCTGGAAGGCCTCCTGCATCTGCTCGCCCAGCTCCGCGCTCATCTCGCCCATGTCGGGCCCGTCGCCCGTGTCGTCGCCCACGGCCGCGGCGACGCCGCCCGGGAAGAAGAGCGCGATCATGCGGTCGGCGTCGACATCCCAGGTGTCACCCTCGGCGACCTTCTTCGAGGGCAGGAGGGCGCGCACCTCCATGTCGTCGATCAGGTCCTCGAGCAGGGACTCGTCGCCTTTCGACTCGTGGAACGTCTTGTTGAACTCCGACGCTTTCTCGTCCCACTGGAAGCGGACGACCTTGCCCTCGAGTTCGTTGGCGCCGTCGGGCGACTGCGACTCGTCGCCGACATCGAGCGTCGCCTCGAGCTTGTCGTAGCTGCGCAGCAGGTCCGTGGGAGCGCCGTCCTTCGTCGCGAGGAACGTTTCCGTCGCGTCGATCGCGAGCGAGATCAGGATCTCCTGCGATTTGATTTGGTCGAGCATCTCGCCCGGCAGCGGCTCGCCGTTCACGGTCAGCGACGCTTCTTGGACGCGGAACTCGGCCTCGATGCGCAGCTCCTTCTGGGACTTCGCGTCCTTGGCAGGATGGAAGGAGAGGTCGTCCGCCACGGCCGCGAAGCCGAGGGTCAGAGGGATGGCGAGGATGGCCAGGGAGAACGAGCTGTGGGTCTTCATCGTGGGTGGATGGGGTGCGTGTTGCGGAGAATAGCACGGCCGGCGCGCGCGGCCCGGAACTCACGCAGTCTTGACCGGCGGGGGACGGCCGACCAAGGCGAACCCGGGGAGATCCCGCGCCGGGGCGCGAACGCTCACTCCCACTCGATGGTCCCCGGCGGTTTGCTCGTGACGTCGAGCACGACGCGGTTCACGCCCCGCACCTCGTTGATGATGCGGTTGCTGATGCGCGCCAGGAGTTCGCGTTCGAGGTAGTGCCAGTCGGCCGTCATGCCGTCTTGGCTCTCCACGAGCCGCAGCGCGATGCAGCTCTCGTACGTGCGGGCGTCGCCCATGACGCCGACCGATTTCACGGGCAGCAGCACGGCGAAGTACTGCCACAGCGCGGCGGCGGCGCCCGCCGCTTCGACCTCGGTGGTCACGATGCGGTCGGCCGCGCGGAGGAGCGCGCAGCGCTCGGGGGTGACCTCGCCGACGATGCGCACGCCGAGACCGGGCCCGGGGAACGGCTGTCGGTCGACGACGGCCGAGTCGAGCCCGAGGAAGCGCCCGATGGCGCGCACTTCGTCCTTGAAGAGCTCGCGCAGCGGCTCGACCAGGTCCATGTCGAGGTCGTCGGGCAGTCCGCCGACGTTGTGGTGGCTCTTGATGACCGCGGTATTGCCGCCGTGCACGTTCACCGACTCGATCACGTCCGGGTAGAGCGTCCCCTGCGCCAGGAACTTCGCCGAGCGGAAGCGCTTGGCCTCGACGCGGAACACCTCGACGAAGTCGCGGCCGATCAGCTTGCGCTTGCGCTCGGGATCCGTGATGCCGACCAGGCTGCCGAGGAACCGATCGGTCGCGTCGACGACCGTCAAGTCCATGTGGAAGCGCTCGCGAAACGTGCGCTCGACTTGATCGCGCTCGCCGTGACGCAGGAGTCCGTTGTCGACGAAGATGCAGTGCAGTCGCTCGCCGATCGCTCTGTGCAGGAGCACGGCGGCGACCGAGCTGTCCACGCCGCCCGAGAGTCCCAGCACGACCTCGCCCCTCTCGCCGACTTGCGCGCGGACCTTGGCGATCTCGCGCTCGACGATGTTGTCGGGCTTCCAGTCGCCGGGCAGATTGCACACGCGCAAGAGGAAGTTCGAGAGCACCTCGGTGCCGCGCAGCGAGTGGCTCACCTCGGGGTGGAACTGCACGCCGTAGAACCCGCGACGCGGATCGCCCACCACGGCGAACGGGCACGTGTCGCTCGAGGCGTAGACCTCGAAGCCGGCCGGCAGGCGCGTCACCTGGTCGCCATGGCTCATCCAGACGACGGTGCGTCCCTCGATGCCGTCGAGGATCCCCTCGGGCCGATCGATCAAGAGCGACGTGCGCCCGAACTCGCGGGTGTAGGCGCCGAGGACTTCACCGCCGAGCGATTGCGACATCCACTGCAGGCCGTAGCAGATCCCGAGCACGGGGACGCCCAGCTCGAGCAACTCGCGCGGAACGCTCGGCGCATCGGGCGCGTACACGGACGCGGGACCGCCGGACAGGATGATCCCGGCGAGGTTCATGCGCCGCGCGACCTCGAGCGCGCGCGCGGGCGGCGCGATCTCGCACCACGTGCTGGCTTCGCGCACGCGCCGCGCGATGAGCTGCGCGTACTGCGTGCCGAGGTCGACGACGAGGACGCCACGCGGCAAGGCCTCCGTCTCCGTTGCGCTCTTCATCCGACCACGTCCCTGTTCCTTCGTGCCTGTTCCTTCGTGATATGCCACGCGCGCTCTCCGCTACTCCGCGTGGAAGTAGTTCGGCGATTCCTTGGTGATCGTCACGTCGTGAGGATGGCTCTCGCGACGGCCGGCGTCGGTGATGCGCACGAAGCGCGCGCGCTCCCACAAGGCCGGGATCGTCCCCGCTCCGACGTAGCCCATCCCCGCGCGCACGCCGCCGACGAGCTGGTACACGAAGGCCGAAAGCTTGCCCTTGTAAGGCACCATGCCCTCGATCCCTTCGGGGACGAGCTTGTCCGTCTCGGTCACGTGACCTTGCCTGTAGCGCTCCTTGCCGCCGGCCTGCATCGCGCCCAGCGAACCCATGCCGCGCACGGTCTTGAACGAGCGGCCCTTGTAGAGGATCACCTCGCCCGGACTCTCCTCGAGTCCGGCGAAGAGGCTGCCGAGCATCGCGCACGAAGCGCCGGCCGCGAGCGCCTTGACGAGGTCGCCCGAGAAGCGAATGCCGCCGTCGGCGATGACCGGGACGCCCGTCCCCTTCAACGCGTGCACGACGTCGAGCACCGCCGTCAGCTGCGGAACTCCGACACCCGCGACGATGCGCGTCGTGCAGATCGAACCCGGCCCGATGCCGACCTTGATGCCGTCCACACCGGCCTCGACGAGCGAACGCGCCCCCTCGGCTGTCGCGACGTTGCCCGCGACGACGTCGACCGGGTGACGGCGCTTCATCTCGCGCACCGTGTTGGCGACGTTCGCGCTGTGGCCGTGCGCCGTGTCGACGACGAGCACGTCGACGCCGGCCTTCACCAGGCCCTCGGCGCGCTCGTAGTCGTGCACACCGATCGCGGCGGCGACGCGCAGTCGTCCGCGCCCGTCCACGACGGAGCTCGGGAAGGCCTGCAGCATGTTCAGGTCCTTCATCGTGATGAGCCCGGCGAGTTCCGCGCCGCGCTCCACCAAGATGAGTTTCTCGACCTTGTGCCGGAACAAGATCTCGCGCGCCTGCTCCAAAGACGTCCCCGGCGGAGCGGTGACGAGCTTGTCCTTCGTCATGATCTCGCCGACGGGCGTGTCGTCGCTGCGCTGGAAGCGGCAGTCGCGGCGCGTGAGGATGCCGACGACCTGACGCGCGCCCTCGACGATCGGCAGACCCGAGATGTTGTAGCGCTGCATGATCGCGCGCGCTTCGCGGATGGTCGCCGTCGGAGGCAGCGTCACCGGGTCGAGGATCACGCCGTTCGCCGAGCGCTTGACCTTGTCCACCTCGCGGATCTGGCCTTCGATCGAAAGGTTCCGGTGGATGACGCCGATGCCGCCTTCGCGGGCGAGCGCGACGGCGAGTTTCTCCTCCGTGACCGTGTCCATCGCCGCCGAGACGAGCGGGATGTTCAGCGGCACGTTACGGCTGAAGCGCGTCGCGAGCTGCGCGTCGCGGGGCAAGATGTCCGACTCGCGCGGGACGAGGAGGACGTCGTCGAAGGTGAGTCCCTCGGGGAACGAAGGCAACGTGGAGTCGGGGGACTTCATGGCGCGGATGCGGGTCGAGGACTCGCCTGTGCCGCGAACTTCGCGGTGGGCGCTGGCCGCGGACTTCGCAGTGGGCGCCGGCCGCGGACTTCGCGGAGGGCGCGTGCCGCGGGCTTCCTGGGCGACGCGTCCGAGACGGTGGAAACGGGGAGCGTACCGCTCGATCCCTGCCGCTCCAAGTCCCGACGCGACGGGCGGCACGCGCTCCGGAACCAAGAGGGCCCGGACACCCCCGCCGAAACGGGGATGCCGGGCCCAAGAAGGAGGAGATGGCTGTCTTTTCGAGAAGCGGGGCGCGAGACCTGAGGAAAAAGGACGCGGGATCGGGCGCGGAGCGCAGCACTGGCGCCGGTCGGCCGACCGATAGGAGGATTCCCCATGGAATCACCCGGCAGCACGACCAAGGCCCGCGCAGGGCGCTCCGCTATCCTCTCCGGCCCCGATCGCTCGATCGCGACGGGAACGCCGACGACGATGCCGACGACGAGACCTGAACGCCGTCCGGGCGAGAAGACGCGCGTGGCCGTGATCGGGGCCGGCTACATCGCCGACTACCACCTCGCCTGCGTCGGCCGGCTCGCGGAGTGCGAGATCGTGGCGCTCGTGGATCCCGACCGCGCGCGCGCCGAATCGCTGGCGCGACGCTTCGGCGTCGAGCGCGTGCTCACGTCGATCGACGAACTCGCCGGCCTGCGCGTCGACGTCGCGCACTTGCTGACGCCGCCCGACACGCACGTCGCGCTCGTCGGCAAGCTGCTCGACATGGGGATCTCGGTGTTCGCCGAGAAGCCGCTCGCTCTGAACGCGGCGGATGCGCGCGCGCTCGACGAGAAGGCCAAGTCGCTCGGTCTCGTCGTCGGCGCGAACCACAACAACGTCCACCATCCGGCGTTCACGCGCCTGCTCGAGCGCGTGCGCGCGGGCGAGATCGGGCGCGTCGAGCACGTGCAGGTCACGCTCAGCGTTCCGCTCGCGCAGCTCGACGCGGGCGACTACGCGCACTGGATGTTCCGCGAGCCGCGCAACATCGTGTTCGAGGCCGCGGTCCACCCGCTCGGTCAGGTGCACGCGCTGATCGGCGCGCCGGTGCACGTCGAGACGACGATCGTCTCGCGCCGCGAGCTGCATCCGGGCCAGATGTTCGTCGACCGCATGGCGGCGAGCGGCACGGGCGAGCGCGGCTCGATGCAGATCTACTGCGCGTTCGGCCAGGGTTTCACGCGCAACACGCTGCAAGTGCTCGGCACGGACGGCTCGCTCGAGGCGGACCTCTTCCACAACACGCTCTCGGGCGAGCGCAAGACCGTGTGGCTCGACTTCTGGAACAGCTACCTCGCATCGTCGCGGCGCGGCGCCGAGATGCGGCGCGACGCGCGCGCGGCGGCGGCGCGCTGGTTCAAGACCACGCTCGGACTCGCGCCGCGCCTCGACGCGTTCTTCGTCGGCATGCGCGAGTCGATCGAGCAGTTCCACGTCGCCTACCGCGCCGGCCTCGAGCCCCCGACCGACGCACGCCGCGCGTCCGAGGTGCTGGCCTGGTGCGACGCGCTGGCGTCGGCCGCGCCTGCCGCTCCCCCGCCGGCGCCCGAGCCGCCCGCCGCCGGACCCGCGCGCGCGGGCGAAGTCGTCGTGCTCGGCGCGACGGGTTTCATCGGCACGCGCACGGTCGCGAAGCTGCTCGAGGCCGGCTCGCCCGTGACGATCGTCGCGCGCCGCGCGCACTCCTTGCCGCGCATCGTGCAAGAGGGCATCGCGTCGGGCCGCATCCGCTTCGTGCGCGGCCGTCTCGAGGACAAAGCCGGTCTCGAGAAGGCCTTCGCCGGCGCGGACGCCGTGATCTCGCTCGCCACGGGCAACGGCGACACGTGGGAAGCCGTCGAGCGCTCGATGGTGAAAGGCTCGGTCGGCGCCGCCGAAGCCGCGATGGCCGCCGGCGTGCGCCGCTTCGTGTACGTCAGCTCGATCGCGTCGCTCTACACGGGACCCGACGCGGCCGGCGCGGAGCTACTCGATTCGACCGCCACCGATCCGAACGTCGCCGAGCGCTCGCTCTACTCGCGCGGCAAGATCGCGGCCGAGAACGCGCTGCTCGAAGTCCACCGCGCGCAGGGCCTGCCGCTCGTCATCGCACGACCCGGCGTCGTGATGGGTGCCGGCACACCGATGCAGCACTCGGGGCTCGGCATCTGGAACCGCGACAACCACTGCGTCGGCTGGGGCCGCGGCGAGAACCCGCTGCCGATCGTGTGGGTCGACGACGTAGCCGACGGCCTGGCGAAGATGGCGCGCTACCGCGGCACGGACATCGACGGCAAGGCGCTCAATCTGTGCGCACGCGCGCCCTTGACCGCGCAGGACATCGTCCTGGAGCTGAAGACCGCGTCCGGCCGCGACCTCACATTCCACCCGCGCGGACTCGAGTTCTCGCAGACGCTCGAAATCGGCAAGTGGGTCGTGAAAAAGATCGGTCGACGCCCCGGCGTCGAGTTCCCGAGCTGGCGCGACCTGAAGGCGCGCTCGCTGGCGGTCGTCTTCGCCTGCGACCTCGCGCGCTCGAAGCTCGGCTGGAAACCCGTCGAAGACCGCGAAGGCCTGCTCGACCACTGCGTGCGCGTGTACGGTGTCAGGTGAGTTCGTGCAGGGTTCGCCGCCGTTTCGTCGGCAACGCCGCGAGCACGGGCGAACCCTGCACGAACTCACCTGACACCGTACACCGGTCAGGCGTGAACAGGTCGAGGGGAAATGGACTCTCTGCGTCGAATCGACCTCGGTGGACACCTCAAAAGCGGCCAGTCGTGGACGGTTCAAAACCGGCCAGTCGTTGGGGGTGTCCGGGACGGGCTGATGTCTACCTGACCGCCTGTGCTTCGTGCAAGTCGTGGGCGAGTTTGGTTCGCCAGCTTCGCGGCTTGCGGCGACTCAGCCAGGGCCTGAGATCCTCCCTGGCGGGGTGTTTCGGACAGCGATCTCGAGGTCGCTGATCGTCCCGCTACCCACACGAAAGCCTGAAGCGCCTGTTCCGGCAGCTCGTTCGAGGCTCAATTCCCCACATGTGCGACGAGAAATGCGTCCCAACAGGGTCCTCAGGCCCAAGCCAGCCACTCGACGCTTCTCCTGCTGAGTTTCCGAACGGGCGCGACCTCAAGAGGTGCTTGTTCGCGGCCGTGTACGCCTGCGACCTCGCGCGCGAGGAGCGCGGCTGGAAACCGGTCCAGGACCGCGAAGGGCTCTTCAGCCGCTGCATGTGTACGGTGTCGTGTACGGTGTCAGTTGAGTTCGTATGGACGCGAAGACGCTGAACAAAATGCGCTTCCACCTCGAGCGCGTGGTGCACGGCACCGCCGCGGATCCCGAGGAGGAATGGCGCAAGCTCGCCGTGCTCGTCAGCGACGCGCTCGCGTCGCCCGCGCACCACGAGAGCGTGGAGCTGCGGCGTCTGCTCGAGGACTTCGCACGGCGCATCCCGGAGCGTCGGCTCGTCGACAACGTCTACGCGCTGTCGAAGGAGCTCGAGCGTGTCGCGAAGAGCGGCGCCCACCGCGTCGAAAAGCCGCGCGCTCCGCTCACGCCGGTGCAGCAGGTCGCGGAGCTCTTGCGCGGCCGCGCACTGCTCGTCATCGGCGGCGACCCGCGCAGTGAGCACGCGGAGCGCCTGCGCGACGCCTTCGAACTGTCCGAGGTCCTGTGGCCCGGGACGAGCGAGGTGAACCCCAGCGTGAGCGCGTTCGAGCCCCTCGTCGCGCGCGCGGAGGTCGCGGTCGTCCTCATGTTGATCAAGTTGAACCGCCACGGTGTGACCGAGGATTTGCCGGCGGTGTGCGAGCGCTACGGCAAGCCCGTCGTCCGGCTCGTCGGCGGCTATCACCCCGAGCAGGTGGCGGCGCAGATCTTGAAACAGGTCGGGAAACGGCTGGGCGGCAGCGCGGGATAGCGCGCGCCGCGGCAGAGCCTCGGTTAGCCTCAGGAGTCGGTTGCACTCGTCGCACCCCGGAGTCCTCGCCATGCGCTCGATCACGTCCACGTTCCTCGCCGGCGCCGCCCTCGCGTCGCTCGGCTTCGCGCAGCGCGAGCTCGACACGTACGCGAAGCAGGTCGCGGCGCCGCCGCAGGACATCCTGTCCGGGCGCGTGGTGATGCCCGACCCAGCTCAGACCGGTGTCTCCTCCGCACTGCAGATCCGCACCACCCTTCCCGTGTGGACGCCGGGCTCGGGTTGGAGCGTCGAGACCGACGTCGAGGTCGATGCGGACGGCGCGCTCGTCGTCGCGCTCGTCACGCCGAGCACCGTCGCGTGGACGTGGGAGTTCGTCGACGCGCGCGGCGCGACGCTCGATCTCGCGGGTGCGAGCGCGCGCGGCGAAATCAGCCGTGATCGTCGCGATTGGATCGAGGACACGGCGGGCTGGAGCGGCGATCGTCTCGACATCGGCGCGATCCGCGCCGGCACGTGGCGCGTGCGCGCGCGCGCGATCGATCTCGCGAGCACGAATCCCCCGCCGTCGGGCTGGCTCTTCGCGCGCACGGCCGGATCCGCGCGGCTCGTGGCGCACGCTTCCACGCTCGAGACGCGCAGCGACGTCGCGCTCGCGATCGTCGCGCGTTTCGAGGACGCACCGATCTTCGCGAGCGCCGCGGGCACGGCGACCGTCGAGCTCGCGAGCGGAGTCGTCGCGCTCGCGATGCGCGACGACGGACAGCACCAGGACGGCGCGGCGGGCGACGGCGTCTTCGGCGCGCTGCTGCCGCGCTGGACGAGCGGCGAAGTGCGCGCGCGCATCGATCTCGCGGGCACGACGGCGGACGGAGCCACGATCGCGCGCACCGCGCAGATCTCCATCCCCGTGATCGAACGTCGCGCGGCGCTGACGGGCCGCGTCGCGGCGCGCGCGATCGACGAGCACCGCGTGCGCATCGAGCTCGAGTCGTTCCCGCTCGGTCCGCCGACGAAACTGCACGTTGCGGCCGAGATTTGGGGCACTTCCAGCGACGGCGGCCTAGTCCCCGTCTGCTGGCTCTCGCGCATGCTCGTGCCCGTCGAGCGCGGCGACCTGCACGAGCTCGCGCTCGAGCTCGACACGCGCTGGATCGACCTCGCCGGAGCGCGCGCGCCGTTCCTGCTGCGCCGCGTGCGCGTCCAGGATCCCGACACGCACGTCCCCCACGATCGGGCAGCCGAGATCGCCTTCGAGATGCCGATCGTCGCGGCGTCGGGAGCCACGACCGTCACGCAGGACATGCTGCAGGGCCCGGGCGGATCGGCGACGCCGACGGGACCGCGGACGCAAATCGGACCCGTGTTGCTGACGCCCGCGCTCGCGCTCGTGCACGGCTACTGCTCCGGCGGATCGATCTGGCCCGCGGCGCATTTCTCACAGCCGAAGGTCGAGTTTCTCGACCCGAACGCGAACCGCACGCACGACCAGTTCGCGCTGCTCCTGCGCCAAGCGCTGAGCGCGCGCAGCTCGTTCGGCGTCGTCGCGCACAGCCAGGGCGGGATGGCCGCGCTGCACCTCTACACCTATTACGCGAGCGGGCTCGATCGCGCGGCCGGACCGCGCTTGATCCAGAGCGTCGGCGCGCCGTACCAGGGGACGCCGCTCGCGAGCTTGGGCTCGTTCGCGTGCGGCGTGAACAACGACATGACTACGAGCGGCAGTCCGATCTGGCTCGCCGGCATCCCGAGCTGGGCGCGCGCGAACGTGTGGTACTGGACGACGCAGAACTCCGGCAGCGCGTGCAACTTCTTCACGGGGCTCCTTCTGACCGACCCCGAGGACGGCACGACCGAGATGATGCGCGGCCAGCTGCCCGGCGCGAACTCGATGGGCCATCTCAACGGCTGGTGTCACACGACGGGCATGAGCAGTCCCGCGCAGTACACCGACGCGGTGCGCAACGCGGAGCGGAACGCGCAGGCGGCGCGCTGATCCGCTCCGCGTCCGAGCGCTACGGCCTCCACACGACGATCACCCCGTTCGTCAGGTTGAACGTCGAGCTCGTGCAGAATGCCGCCGCGTTGCGGTACCAGACCTGGTAGTAGCGCGTGCCGCCCGTCGAGGGCAGCGCGCCCCGCACGGACACCGCTGGATCGCCGGCCGCCGGATACTGCGAGATGCCGGCCACGTTCGTCTTCGTGCCGAGGCGCAAGATCGAACCGGCCGCGCAACGCAAGCCGTCGCCGAAGACGACGCCCGCGCCCGC
>Ga0105044_10003684_pt1 | contig 21008 bp, 17 predicted proteins | sample MAT01_FD_78092 | JGI IMG/M metagenome (GOLD analysis project Ga0105044, IMG submission 78092) | Freshwater microbial communities from Lake Fryxell liftoff mats and glacier meltwater in Antarctica - MAT-01 | ecosystem: Environmental > Aquatic > Freshwater > Ice > Liftoff microbial mat | place...
AACCCGTGCCAGCATGGGCAATGATAGGGCACTGTGCGGTAGGCTGACGGGAGACGTACGAAAAGATCCACCGCCGCGAGCCCCTCCGACACCGATGCAACCCTGGCCACTACCTCCAGTCCGAGCGATGCGAGCATCGTCTGCATGGCGGGTGGGACCATGAAGTTGTCCTCAACCAGCAGCACGCGCTTGGCGGAGAATGGGCGGACCGAGGGTTCGATGGCGGAACCGGGCCTGGGATTGTCGTTGCTCGAAGGGCTACGCACGAACGCGTTCTTTCAATAACGTTCGAGTAGCGAGGCAATAAAGGTGACTCGATGGCCGCTGATTTGAAGTGATGGCCCCAAGAGTCTACTTGCCCCTCTGAGCCCGGGTCGTACGCACGAGCGTCAAGTTCGGGCTGCGGGGGTGCCCCAACCATGGGCCATTCCCGAGCTCTTACCGATCCGGATTTTTTGATTCTGGATCTTTGGGGGGGAGCGGCAAGAAGGGACAAATCAGCATCCCGCCGATATAGAGGAGCCCGGTCCAGAAGATGGCCCCGTCGTAGCCCACGCCCGCCGCGATGACTCCGCCGTAATACGCGCCGGCGGCGGAAATGACCCGACCGACGTTGTAGGTGAAACCTGCCCCGAGTGTCCTGACGAGAGTGGGATACAGCCGGGGGATATACATGGGGAACATGCCAAACATGCCCAGCGAGCAGAAAGCTGCCAGACAGAACACGATGGGGGCGGTGGTGGTAGTGAGGACCACCCCGAACCGGGCCCCGCCGAAGCCGACCGTGAAGACGGCGAGACTGGCAAGCATCATGAAGAAGAAAGCCCGGCGGTACCCGATCCGCGCAGCTAACCAAGCGGCGAAGAAGTTGGCCGCGATGTTGGCCACGAAGAACGCGATCGTCACCCAAGTCTTGTAGTTCGTGACCGACTGTGGCGTCGAACCCGGTTGGGCCTTGGCCAGTTCGCCCGCAAGTTGGGGCGCAAAGAACAGAAACGCCCATACGGTCGTGAGCGCGATCGAGGCGAGCGCCGTCGTGATGAGCGTGACAAACGCGAGCGATCCGCGAAAGAGCGATCCGACGGTGGGGGTGACCTCGGTTGCGCACGCGTGCTTCCAGCCTTCAGGTTCGGGTACTGCCCAGCGAATCCACACCGTGAGAAACGCCGGCAGGACCCCGACCAGGAAGACGTAGCGCTCAGCACCCGGCGGCATCAGCCACGGTGTCAGGCAGGCGAGAATGCAGCCGATCATGTAGCCGCTCTGGAGCGCTGCGCTCGCGACCGTGCGGTATCGCGCGGGCATCGTCTCGCTGATGAGCGCCGACCCCGCGGCCCATTCACCGCCAATGCCGAGGGCGGCGATGAAGCGGAAGATGAGCAGGTGCCACCACGCCGTGGCAAAGAACGACAGGCCGGTGAACGTCGCGTACGTCAGGACGGTGAGTGTGAGGGTGCGTGCCCGGCCCAGCCGGTCGCCCAGCCGCCCGAAGACCGCGCCGCCGATCGCCCAGCCAATCAGGAAGACCGCCTGAATGAGTGCGGCCTTCTCCTTCACGGCCGCCCCGGGAACCAGCCCGGCCCCATAGTCGCGTTCCAGAAGCTGCGTGACAAACGGGATCGCCACCATCACATAGAGGTAGCCGTCGAGGCCGTCGAAGCACCACCCAAGAAACGCCGCGAGAAACGCTCGTTTCTGCACCGAGGTGAGCGGGGCGACGTCAGCGGGTTGTTGGGTTTGAACCGGGGAAGAGGGTTGCACGCGTCAAACAAGGTACCACATTCGGGGGCAACCGTGCAACTCGTTGGCCGCCAGTTCCCTCCTCGCGGCCTTTCGGGTAGGATGGCTCTTCCTGGTTCTGTCCTCCCGGAGTGATTTCATGGTTATTGCGCTCTCCTGCATGACGATCGGCCTTGCGCTTGCGGCACCCGCCGCAGATCAACCGTGGAACCTTTCGCCACAGATCACGGTTGCGGGCACCAAACTCGCCGTCCCGACACCGGCACAGGTCGAGTGGCAGGAGCACGAGGTCGGCATGTTCATTCATATGGCTCCGCAGACCTGGCAAGACAGCGAGACGGACACGATGAAGACGCCGCTCTGGGCCATGAATCCCGAGAAGCTCGACGTGGCACAGTGGGTAAGGGTGGCTGAGTCGATGGGCGCCAAGTACATCGTGTTTGTCGCCAAACACGAGGGTGGGTTTTGCTGGTGGCCCACGACAACCACCGACCACTGCGTTCGCAACATTCCCTGGCGCGCCGGCAAGGGCGATGTGCTGGCCGATCTGAGCGTCGAGTGCGCCAAGCGGAAGATGAAGCTGGGCGTCTATATCTCACCTCAGGATCGCATCCACGGCGTGGGAGTTGGCGGCAAAGCCAGCGACCCCGCAAAGCAGGGCGAGTACGAAAAGCTCTTTCGCGCCCAACTCACCGAGGTGCTCAGCACGTATGGCCGGATGTGTGAAGTTTGGTTCGACGGTTCGCTCGTCTTTGACGTCGGCGATATTCTCAAGCAGCACGCACCCGACGCTGCCATTTTTCAGGGCCCGCACGCGACCATTCGCTGGGTCGGCAACGAGGCCGGTGTTGTCGATGGTCCGGCCTGGAACGCCGTGCGCAGCGGCGACAAGAAATGGGGCGACTACACGACTGCCGATGCCAAGCCCGACGGCGACCGCTGGCTGCCCAATGAGTGCGACGCTCGGATTCGGGCGACGTGGTTCTGGCGAACCGATAATGCCAAGACGCTCAAGTCTGTTGATGCTCTCATGACGATGTACGAAGCATCTGTGGGCCGCGGCGGGGTCCTCCTGCTCAATAACACGCCCGACCGATCCGGGCTGATCCCAGACGAAGACGCTAGGAGAAGCGCCGAGTTTGGCGCCATGATCAAACGCCGCTACGACGTGGCGATGATCAGTTCCGCCGGCACAGTCGAGGAAGGCAAGGACCTGACTGTCACGCTCTCGGCCCCGCGTGCCATCGATCGTGTGATGCTGCAGGAAGACATCGCGCAGGGCGAGCGGGTGCGCGAATATGTGATCGAGGCGCTTAAGCCAGGCGCGCCCGAGAGCGGGTGGGAGATCATCGCCAAGGGCACGGCAATCGGGTACAAACGCATCGAGGTTCTGGCCGAGCCCATGACCGTGGCAAAGGTGAGGCTGCGAGTGGTGAAGACGGTGGGGGAGGCGCGGATTGCGCACCTGGCGGTCTTCGGCCCCAAGTTGGAGTGAGCGTGCGGGTCGCCGGGCCGGCGCGGGTTCGGTCCGCGCGCGACGCAACTTTGAAATGGAGTGAACTCGCCTTGACATTCAGCCGAAACAGGATAATCTTCTCTCGCTTCATGTTCTGCACCATGTCCATGCCGATGTCGATGCGAATGCCCAGCCCGGGTGTCGGCATCGTTTCGTGCATGGTTCGCGGGGCCTGAAGGCCTTCAAAAACCTTGCTCCAAACTGCCGCCGCTCGGGCTTCTTCGGAAACCTTCGCGGCGGTTTGTGTTTTTGCGCAGTAGCGGCGTAACACGCAGACCCGGCCACGCCGCCGATCACACATTCTGAAATCCGGTTCTTTCTTTCTCTGATCCAACCCCGCTCTTGCGAGGCATGCATGTCACTCGTTCACATCGAATCCACTCCGTCGTTCAATCACGTCGCCTCCGCCGCAAACGGAGTATCGACTGACCATCCTCGCCCGCGGGCCTCGGCGTCAACCGTCGCCATCCACGGCGGTCAGCGCCCCGACGCGGCCACCGGTTCCATCGTCACGCCCATTCACCAGACCAGCACCTACGTGCAGCGCGCCGTCGGCCAGCCCTGCGGGGGTGGGGCCGGTTTTACGTACTCCCGCGCATCGAACCCGACAGTGAGCGTGCTTGAGGAAGCCCTTGGTGAGCTCGATGCCCCCCGCTCGGGCCAACCCTTGCCCGCTGTCTGCTTCGCGACCGGTCTCGCCGCCGTCAGCACGTTGTTCTTGGCACTCCTCAAGGCCGGCGATCACGTCATCATCGGCGAGGTGGTCTACGGCGGAACGGTGCGACTCGCCCGCGACATTCTCTCGCACCTGGGCATGGAAGTCACCTTTGCAGACACCAGCAACCCCGAGTCGCTCCGCGGTCTCATTCGCGCCAAGACCAAGCTCGTCTTCATCGAGACTCCCGCGAACCCGACACTCGTGCTCACTGATATCGCCGCGATCGCCAAAGTCACGAGCGAGGCAGGCATCCCGCTTGCCGTTGACAACACGTTTCTCACCCCGGTGCTGCAAAAGTGCTTCGATCTCGGGGCCGACGTTTGCGTCTACTCCACGACCAAACACATCGAGGGCCACAACTCGGTGATCGGCGGCGCCATCACGGCCCGCGACCCGGCCTTGCTCGATCGCCTCCGCTTTGTGCGCAAAACCCTCGGCAACATCGCGGCCCCGTTCGACGCCTGGCTGACCATCCGAGGCCTCAAAACGCTTCCGCTCCGCATAGCCCAGCACTCGCGTGCCGCGCTCGCCGTCGCGTACTGGCTTGAGAAGGACCCGCGCATCGCCAAGGTGTCGTACCCCGGCCTTGAGTCTCACCCCCAGCACGCCCTCGCCACGAGCCAGCATGAGGGCAACCTGCACGGAGGCATCCTTTCCTTCGAAGTCCGTGGCGGGGCATCGGCCGGCATCGCCCTCATGAACAACGTGCGACTCTGCTCGCTCGCCGAATCACTCGGCAGCGTCGAGACCCTCATTACCCATCCAGTCTCGATGACCCACGGCGACGTGCCCAAGGCCCAGCGCGAGAAGACCGGTATCACCGATGGCCTGGTTCGTCTCTCGGTGGGCCTTGAGGACCCCAACGACATCATCGCCGACCTTGATCAGGCCCTCGCGATCGCCGTTCCCGCCGTGCTGGCCAAGCCGCTGGCCCCGGTTGAAGTCGAGGTGAAGCGCAGGTCGGTTGGCTGGATCTAAGAACCGTTCGTTCCTGCACTTTTGTCCTGGTCGCGCCCTGGTCACCCGCTCGCTCATCCTCGCCTTTTCCGTGGAGCCCCGTCCATGTCCCCTCGCCCCCTCATCGTGCTCAAGTTCGGTTCGTCCATCCTGAAGGACGAGACATTCATACCAGACGCCATTCACGAGATCTACCGCTGGCATCGTGTCGGGTATCGCGTCGTCGCGGTGGTTTCGGCCCTGCACGGCACCACCGATCGCCTGCTCGCCCAAGGCCGGGCGTACAACGCCGACCCTGACGGCTCGGCGCTCGCCGCGCTCGCCGCGACGGGTGAGGCCACGGCCGCGGCGCTCGTGGGCCTGGCGCTCGACCGCGCCGGCCTCTGTGCCCACGTGCTTGACCCCGCCCAGATCGACCTCCGCACCCGCGGCACGCCGCTCGACAGCGAGGCCATCAGCGTGAACGCGCGCGTTATCGAGAGTGCGCTTGACGAGCGCCCGATCGCCGTCATCCCGGGCTTTGTCGGTCGCCTTGATGACGGTCGGCAATCCCTGCTGGGCCGCGGCGGGTCGGACCTTTCGGCCCTGTTCCTGGCAAGAGAGCTTCAAGCCGAGAAGTGCCGCCTCGTGAAAGACGTTGACGGGCTCTACGAGTTTGACCCTGCTCGCCCGGGGCCACCGCCCAAACGCTATCGCACCATCAACTTTGACGATGCCCTCGCCATCGACGGCCGCATCGTGCAGCACAAGTCTGTCAAGTATGCCCGCCAGCACGGCTTCGGCTTTGAGGTCGGCACGCTGCAGAACGACCGGTTCACGCTCGTTCACGCGGGCCCGTCGCGCCTCGAACCCCTCACGCTAGCGCGCCCGCCGCTCCGCGTCGGAGTGCTGGGCCTGGGGGTTGTCGGCCGCGGCGTGGTTGCTGAACTGCTCCGCCAGCCTGATCGATTCACCGTCACCGGTATTGCTGTTCGAGATATTCGCCGCCATGCCGAAAGCGGTGTGCCAACTGAACTGCTCACGAGCGACCCGTGGACGGTCGTCCATGGCCCCTGCGAAGTCGTGATCGAAGCCCTGAGCGGCGGCGAAACCGCTCGCGTTCTCATCGAAGCGGCCCTCAAAGCCGGCAAAAAAGTCGTCACCGCCAACAAAGCCGCCGTGGCGCAGCTTTCCGCCGCTTGCATCGACCTCGTCGGGACATCGCTCTGGTGCAGCGCCAGTGTGGGCGGCGCTGTGCCCGTGGTTGAAACCGCCTGCCGCATCGCCAAGGACCGCGGCGTGAAGCAGGTTGAAGGCGTGCTCAACGGCACATGCAACTTTGTGCTCGACGCCGTCGCCGATGGAGCAACCTTTGACGAGGCCGTCGCCGCCGCGCAGAAGGCCGGCTTCGCCGAGGCCGATCCATCGGCCGATCTTGATGGCATTGACGCCGCCAACAAACTCATCGTGCTCGCCCGGCTGGCGCTCGGCGTGCACATCTCGCCTGGCGACGTGCTCACCACCGGGATCCGAGGCATCGACGAAGCGGCCATCCGCGAGGCTGCCGACACCAACTGCACGTACCGCCTCGTGGCCCGCGTTCGTCGCGCCGGCAGCGGCGTGGTGGCGACCGTTGAACCAAGACTGCTGCCCAATGACCACCCCTTCGCCCAAGTGAAGCAGGAGCGAAACGCCGCGATCATCTTCCCGTTCGATGGTGAACAAACCATCGTCACCGGGCGCGGCGCTGGGCGCTGGCCCACCACCGAGGCCGTCCTCGGCGATCTCTTTGAGGCCGCCCGACTTCTTTCCCAGCCCGCCAAGGAACCCCTCCGAGCTATCTCCGCCGCGTCATCAACATCAATCGAACCTAAGCCCGCCGTCACAGGAACCAAGTCGTGAGCCACTCCGCAACCACCAACCAGCAGCGTTCGATTCACACCCAGCTCGTGAACTTCGATGCGGCTCCCGGCGATGCCACCCGCCCCAGTGCAACACCAATCTATCAGACTGCCACCTTCGAGCAGGAATCCTGCGACGAGTTCGGCGCTTTCGACTATTCACGCAGCGGCAATCCCACTCGCACCGTGCTCGAGAAACAGATTGCGACCCTCGAAGGCGGCGCGCGTGCGCTGATCTATTCAAGCGGCATGGCGGCCATTTCCAGCGTCCTTGGCCTGCTGAACCCCGGTGACGAACTCGTCGCCGATGCGGACCTCTACGGTGGTACCCACCGGGTCATCAGCCGCATTCTTCGACCCCGCGGGATTTACGTGCGATTCGTTGATGCCACCAACCCGTCGACCCTTCACGACGCCATCACCGCAAATACGAAGTTGGTCTACGTCGAAACGCCTTCGAACCCTCAGCTTCGCATCGTTGACCTGGCTCGGGCCGCTGAAAGCACCCACCGCTTTGGCCGCGCCGGACCAAGGCTGGTCGTCGATGGCACCATGATGTCGCCGTTCCTGCAGCAGCCGCTCGCGCTGGGGGCCGACATCGTGATTCAGTCCGCCACCAAGCATCTGTGCGGCCATGGCGATGTCACAGCCGGCACCGTTACCGTTCGCGATGCCGACCTCGGAGCACAACTCGCGTTCACCCAGAACGCCGAGGGCACGGCGCTCGGTCCCTTCGAGTCGTTCCTGCTGCTTCGCAGCATCAAGACGCTCGGTGTCCGCATAGAGCGTGCGCAGGCGACTGCCCGAAGGATCGCCGTCGCGCTCGCCTCGCGAAAGGAGATCGCTGCCGTGCATTTCCCCGGCCTGCCCGAGCATCGAGGCGCCGCCATCCACGCCGCCCAAGCCCGCGGCCCCGGCAGCGTGTTGAGCGTGCAGACAAGCGACCTTGAAACCGCCCGCCGTCTTTGCAACGCCACCCGCCTCTTCGCCACCACGGTGAGCTTCGGCAGCGTCCATTCATCGATCTCGCGCCCCGCAGGCATGTCGCACGCCAGCGTCCCGGCCGACCAGCGCGCGGTGCCCGAATCGCTCGTGCGAATCTCGGTGGGGCTTGAGGATCCGGCCGAACTCATCGCTGATCTGCTCGCCGCCCTCCACGGATGACCCGACGAGCCGGGGGGCAATCGGTGGCGAAGAAGCGTCGTTCCTACTCTGAAGCATGCGAACCCCAGCTCTTTTGTCCCATTGGGTCACCATGACAAGTTTCACACTCGCATGTCTGCTCTCAATCGCCCCCTCGTTCGGCCTTGCTCAGGCTCCGACCGAGCCACCAGCGGCACCCCCGGTAACGCCCGTCCCTGCCGCGGAGCAGCCCGCCACGCCGGCAACCGCGGAACTGAAGCTCCCGCCCGTCGCCAAGGCACCGCCCCCCGCTGACCCCGTCACGCTCCCCTCGGGTGTGATCATTCAGGACATAGCCCCATCGCCCATCGCCGATGCGGGCATCGTCAAGCAGGGCGACATCATCATCGTTTCGTACACAGGCACCCTCAAAGATACTGGCGCGCCCTTTGACGCCAGTGTCCCGGGTTCGCCGCTCATCCTCCCTCTCACCCGAGCGATCAAAGGTTGGCAGGAGGGTGTGCCCGGAATGAAGATCGGTGCCAAGCGCGCCATCACGGTTCCCGCCGCGCTTGCCTTTGGAGACAAAGGGCTCGCGCCGCGCGTTCCCCCTAAGGCCGATCTGGTGTTTGATATCGAGCTTCTCGATGCGCTCCAGATCATCGACGAGAAAGTTGGCGATGGCGAGATGGTGGAAAAGAACGCGTCGGTGAGCGTCATCTTCCGTGGCATGCTGAAGGCCGACGGCAGCGAGGTCGATTCGTCCAAGGGCAAGCCGTACACGATCTCTCTCAACGAGGTGGTTCTGGGGTGGAAGTACGGCCTGCTGGGCATGAAGGTTGGCGGCAAGCGCAAACTCATCGTGCCTTGGCAGCTTGGGTATGGTGAGACGGGGAACCCGCCGGTGATTCCCGGTCGGGCCAACCTTGTCTTCGAGCTCGAACTGACAGCCGTGGCCAACCCCAAGCCGGTCGCACCTGCCGCCGGCGTCCCCGCCGCTCCCGGAAATGGCGGGAAACCCGCTCCGGCCGAAACTACACCCCCGGCTCAGCCGAAGTAAGGGGTTGGTCCGCCCAGATTCTTCTGACTCCTCCACCGAGAACTGCCGTGCTCATGCTCACCGCCATTGTGGTTGCACTCGCCGCGAACGTGGCCCCGCCGCCCCCGGGGTCAGAATCACCGCCACCGGGCTTTATCTCCCCCCCGGGCGTACCGCAGCCCAAAGCACCCCCGCCGCCCCCGGCCCCCGCCCCCGCGCCAGCGAAGACTCCGCCGCTGCCAGCACCGGTGGTCGTGCCCCCGGTACCGCAGCCCAAGCCGCTCGTGATCCCCAAGCTCGAGCCTTTCCAGCCCGGGCCGCGCGAGCTCGGCGACGGCCTCGTCGTTGAAGACCTTGTGCCGCCGCCCGCACCCGAGGCGGGCCAGCCGCCGCTTCGTCCCATCGGCTTGGCCGACTTTATCATCGCTGCCCACACAGTGAAAATGGCCGATGGCACGCTGGTCGAAGAGGTTACGCGCCAGGCACCCCTTGCCAAGTTCGTGGCGCGTCTTATGCCCGGCTACACGAAGGGCATTGTCGGCCTGGCGCCAGGTGGCAAACGCCGAATCACGATTCCGCCCAATCTCGGCTACGGCGACAAAGCCGTCAAAAAGGTCCCCGCGAGCTCAACCCTCACCATCGAAGTTGAACTCTTGGGCGCGATGTATGTTGACGACACGCTCGAAGGAACCGGCCCTGCTTGCCCAGCGGGAAGCAGCGTCGTAGTCAACACGATCGTCACGCTCTTGCCGTCTGAGCGCGTGGTCCTGCCCCTCAAGATCCCCGCCAATCCGGCGACGCTCAACCTCGGCAAAACCATCGATGCGCTCCGCATCGGCATTCCCGGCATGAAGGTCGGGGGCAAGCGCACCCTCACCGTGCCATGGGAGCTCGCCTTCGGTGATGCGGGCGAACCGCCCACCGTGCCGCCGCGGACTGATGTAATGATTGATATCGAACTGCTCGGCTTCAAAGTGCCGACGCTCCCCAACGGCCGCCCGATCAAGGTCGAAGAGCCGAAGGTCAAGCTCAAGGAAAGCGGCGACCCCAAATAATGCCCGGGTGAAACAGTTGGACCCAGCCGGTTATTCAGCCTGAATTCCTGACGCGGCCTGCTCAACTTTGGGCGGGCCGCTTCCCTTTGGCCCTGGGCGGTTCTATGTTCGCTGCTCGTTTTCGTACTTCTCGGCCGTTTTTGTGAAAGCCCCTTTTATGGCAACCACGCTTCCCTCCGGCGTCATTATCGAAGATCTCACCGTCGGCACCGGCCCCGAGTGCCCCAAGAGTGCCACCGTCAAGGTGCACTACCGCGGCACGCTCATGAACGGCAAAGAGTTCGATTCCAGCTACAACCGCGGCACGCCGATCGACTTCCCCCTTCGCGACCTCATCCAAGGCTGGCAGGAAGGTATCCCGGGCATGAAGGTTGGCGGCAAGCGCAAGCTCACGATTCCCTACCAGATGGGTTACGGCGAGCGCGGCAGCCCGCCGGTCATTCCGCCCAAGGCCGATCTGCTCTTTGAGATCGAACTGCTCGGCGTTCGCTGATCGAACCAACCCCGCCCGCCCCTGCTCACACCCTGAAGATCGCCCCCAGCTTCTTGCCCATCAGCACGCTTGCCCCGACGAGTGTGGTGGTCAGCAGCAGCATGCCCCACACGCCCATGGCGCTGGCGATGTACGGCCCGTCGGCGAGGCGGTTGGCAAACGAGAAGATCGCCTTGGTGATCGGGTAGTGCTGCTCCTGCTGAGCCAGAATGAGCGAATCGCTCACTTCGAGCATGGCGAAGCTAAACGTCAGCAGTCCGCCGGCGATCAGGTTGGCGGCGATCAGCGGCACGATCACGCGGCGCATGGCGGTGAAGCGCGTGGCGCCGAGGTTCATCGCCGCTTCTTCAAGTTGGCCGCTGGTCTGCTCAAGGCCTGAGACGGTGGCGCGCACGATATAAGGCAACCGCCGAATTGCATACGCCACGATCAGCAGCGGCACCGGGTTGGGCGTCGCGCCGACGACGCTCACGACGCCGTCGAGCGGGTCGCCCTTGCCGAAGGGCCACCGCAGACTCATCGCCACGTACCCGAAGGCCATCACCAAGCCGGGCACCGCCAGCGGCAGCATGCACAGGGTATCGAGAACGCCGCGGCCTTTGATGGTGGTGCGCACCAGCAGGTATCCAATGAGCAGGCCGATGAACAGGTCAATCACGGTCGCGCACCCCGCCAGCAGGAGCGAGTTGTTAATCGAGCTGCTCGCCAGATCGCTGCCAAGGGCCTGCTGGAAGTGGGAGGCAGTAAAGGATGTGGGCAGCACGCTCTGGTACCACGAGCCCGGCCGAGCCATGGCCGTGAGCACCACGCCGACGTGCGGCAGCAGCGCCAGTGAAGTGACGAGCGTGAATGCAGCGACCGCAGCAAGGGCGCCGAAACCCGTGAGCGGCGTTTCTCCGCCGGCTCGCGAGGCCTTGGAGTACATCTCATGAGCCCGACCGCCGAAAATGACTTTGCCGACGACGTACACCAAGAGCGCGCTCACCAGCATCACGAACGTGAGGGCATAGGGCTCGGCCGAGCTCTCAACCCCTTTGAGCCCGTTGAAGATCTGCACCGGCGTCACGCGCGAATAATCAAATGCCAGTGGCGTGCCGAGCTCGGTGAAGCTCCAGATGAACACGATCGTGCCGCCCGCGAACAGGCCCGGGCGAATGAGCGGGAGCGTGATCGAGAAGAAGCGCTTCCAGAAGCCAGCCCCGAGGTTTTCTGCTGCCTCGTCAAGGGCCGGGTCGAGGTTGGCGAGCGCCGCCGTGGCATTGAGATAAATGATCGGATACAAGCCCAAGGCCTGCACCAACGCCACCAGCAAAAGCCGTGTCGAAACGATGTGTTCGTCAAACCAGGGGCCGAGCAGTTGTCCTTGGAAGAAATCGAGTTCCGTCCCCAGCAGTGTGTTGAGCGCACCCTCGCGCCCCAGCATGAGCTTGAGGCCGATGGCACCAACAAACGGCGGCAAAATGAGCGGCACCAGCACCACGGCGCCGAATAGCCCTTTGCCGGGGAAGCGGAACTTGGCCGCGAGCACGGCCAATGGGAGCGCGATGAGAATGGAGAGAATCGTGGTACAGGTCGCCACCTTCACCGAGTTGGTCAGGCCCTCGCGCAGCACCGGATCTTCAAAGACCAACTGCAGGTTTGTCAGCGTGAACCCGGTGCCTTTGGCCACGTTCTCGTAGAACGCCCCCCGCAGCATGAGCGCGATCGGGTAGAGCATTCCCAGGCCAAGCAGCGACAGCACCGAGGCCATCAGCAGGTAGTTCACCGAGTTGCGGGGAAGTCGCATAGCGTCTGATCCACGAAAGTCGGGCCGAAGGGGTCGGCCCAGTAAAGGTTGCATTGTTCACCATGTCCGGCGCGCCCGCCCAGCCCTTTCCAAACTGCACGCCGATTGTCCTTGTGGGCGGTCGGAGCGTGCGATTTGGTCGCAACAAGCTGCTTGAGCCGCTTCCCGGTGGCGAGACCGGCGAGCTCATTGTCGATCGCCCCATCGCTGCGCTCCGGGCCGTTTTTGGCCCGCGCGTCGCTCTTGTTGGCCGGTGCGATCCTGTCGTCGCGGCCCGCGCCGACTATGTCATCGCCGATCCACTCGACGACCGTGGCCCGCTGAGCGGAATCGTTACCGCACTCCAAACCGCGCGATGCGACATCTTCGTTCTCGCAGGCGACCTGCCCCTGATCGATTCCGCCACTGTGCGCGCCATCATGGCCGCCAGCCAGTCCGCTCCTTCCGCTCTTGCCGTGCTCGCCCACTCCGGCCAACTTGAACCCTGCATCGGCCTCTACCGGTTGGCCGCCTGTGACGCCCTCGTGGCACGCCTCGAATCCGGCCGTCGCGCCCTGCATGATGCCCTCGACCCCGCGAGCGTTTACCCAGTTCCCGTGACGCCGCGGCGCTGCCTCAACATCAACCACCTGCACGACTTGAGCGCCGTCGCCCCCCTTCCACCCACATAAACGGCACCCCCGGCACAGGGCATTCTTACCCCGAGCATGAAGCCACTCCCCCTACAGGACCGATAGGGTAGAAAACGGAGCTGCGTCATGGACTCCCCTCTCCCGCCGACCCTGTCCTTCAAATCCGCCGCCGACCGCCGCCAGCACCCGCGCTTTGTGCTCCAGGCTGGCTATTCCCCGCTCATCATCCGGCGGATGGATGACGACCGCATCATCGAGGGCACCGCCTACGACATCAGCCGCGGCGGGATGCGGTTTGAGGCTGACGAGATCATCACCCCCGGCTCGCAGGTGGCCGTCCAGATCGATCTGCCCGGTCTGGCTGAGCCCGTCATCGGCTTTATGAACGTGGTCTGGATTGAGGATGAAGAGGACCCCGCGCCGTACAAAATGGCGTCCGTCTTCGCGGGCTTCGCCAGCGAGGAAGATGAATCCCGCCTGTTTGCCGCCCTTGCTGCGGGCCGCTACCGCGCCGCCGCCTGAGCACAATCTGGGCCCTCTCTCGTGCTCGCCGGGCGTTTGTGAGCTAAACCCGCCCTAAACTGCGCCACAATGTTTGTTGATCGTGCGCTTATTAACGTCAAAGCCGGCGATGGCGGGCCGGGCTGTGTCTCTTTCCGTCGTCAGAAATACGAGCCCAAAGGCGGCCCCGAAGGCGGCAACGGCGGCCGCGGCGGTGACGTGATCTTCGAGGCAGACGAGGGCTGTAACACCCTTCTGGACTTCCGTGGCCACCCTGATTGGGCGGCCGAGGGTGGTGGCCCCGGCCTTGGGAAGCAGTGCACCGGCAAAGACGGTCGTGACCTGCTGATTCGCCTCCCGCCCGGCACGCTTGTGTTCAACAGCGAGACCGACGAGCTCATTGTCGACCTGCAGCCCGGCCAGCGATTCATCGTTGCCAAAGGCGGCGATGGCGGCTTCGGCAACGAGCACTACAAGACGGCCAGCAACCGCACGCCAATGTACGCTCATCCCGGCTTCCCGGGGCAAGGCTACTCGCTCAAGCTTGACCTCAAGCTCATCGCCGATGTCGGGCTCGTTGGCCTCCCCAATGCCGGCAAGAGCACGCTCCTCAAAGCCCTTACGCGCGCTTCGCCCAAGATCGCCGATTATCCCTTCACCACGCTCGCCCCGCAGCTTGGCGTCGCCGAACTCGGCCGCGATTCCAAGGAAAAAACCGGAGGCCAGCGCCGAATCGTTGTCGCGGACCTTCCCGGTCTCATCGAGGGCGCATCCAAGGGTGCCGGTCTCGGCCATGATTTCCTCCGCCACATTGAGCGCACCCGCGTGCTCCTGCACCTGATCGACGTCATGCCCCCGGATGGCTCCGACCCGGCCAAAAACTACAAGATGATCCGCAAGGAGATCACCAAGTATTCCGGCGAGCTCGCCGAGCGCGACGAGGTCATCTGCCTCAACAAGATGGACCTGCTCAGTACCGAGAAGGATCGTGAAGCCGCCGTCAAGAAGCTCCGCAAAGACCTCAAGCTTGGCCGAGATGCCGATGTCTTTGCGCTCTCGGGTGCCACCCGCTCGGGCACCAGGGAACTGCTCGAACATCTCTGGAAGGTGCTTAAAGGCAAGCCCCGCAAGTGGACCAAGGATGCCAATGACGATCTCGGCCGCTCGCGCAATCGCAAAGCCCGTGCCACCCGCGGCGCGTAAACTCGGTCAGCGGACTTCGCGATCTGGTCTTTGAATATTCAGTGTTTGAAACACTACACCAGTGCAGCCGCGTTGCGGCGGAGTGATCGATGACGATAGAGGGCGGTGAAGGTGGTCACAAACAGCCCGACTCAGCCTCGGCGATCCGCGCTCAAATCACCGTGCGCCGTCTGCGGCCCTCGGATTCGCTCGTTGATATCACCACCCTGCTCCACCGTGCGTATGCCAAGCAGGTGGCCATGGGCTTGCACGCGCTGGCTAGTTTTCAATCGACGGAAGTCACCCGCAAACGCGTGAGCCGGGGTGAGTGCTTCGTGGCCGAACTCGACGAAAAACTTGTGGGCACCATCATGTTCCAGGAACCCGCCTGGGGTGGTGGTGGGGGCGCGCCAGAGAGCGGCCCGCGCTGGTTCCGCCGGCACGACGTCTGCAACTTCTCGCAGTTTGCTGTTGAGCCCTCGCTGCAAGGTGCCGGCATCGGTGCCATGCTCCTCGACACGCTCGAGAAGCGTGCCCGTGAACTGAAGATGGCCGAACTCGCGCTCAGCACCGCCGAGCCCGATACCGACCTTGTCTTGTACTACCGCCGGCGCGGCTTCCGCGATGTGGAACGCTTTGACTGGGGCGTGACCAACTACACCTCGCTTATCATGAGCAAGTTGATGAAGGTGTGACATGGGAAACCACTTGTTTGGTTAGTTGCTCATCGCCACGATCGCGACAATCACCACGCCGTTCAGCATCCATCCCCCGACCGTGACGGTCAGCGCCAGCAGCATCGGCGAGCGCTGGTGACGGCGGAGCGAGGACTTCTCAGGAATGACCGAGGCGATCGGTGGCAAAACCAGTCCGAACACGCACGCGATGAGAACCAAGAGTCCAGTCGCCGTCGAAATCAGTGGCCGCAGCGCCACGGCGGCGAGCACGAATCCGAGTGTTGGTCCGCAGGCAAACGCGAAGATGAACAAAGTCGAAGGCCACGGGGGCATGAATCGCCGCCGAAACTGAAGCACGCCGCACTCAGGGCACGTGACCCGCCCCACTTCGTCAGCGGGAAGACCTTCAAGCCGATATTCGCAGCGCTCGCAATGCACGGGTGAGGGTATCGGCAAACAGCCACTCGCGGCGATCCGCCCGGCCGCGCATTCTACCACCTCGATATTTGGCCGCCGCTCAAAAATACCGCGCAGAGACAGCCAAACAGCCCAGCCGCAATCATCGTGAGAAACCAGATCAACGGTCCGCGCTCGAGTTTCAGGCCCGCCGTGGCTGCAAAAAGCCAATACACCGCGAACCAAGCGAACGCCAAATAGCCCATTGGCCGAACCATGAACTGGAGCGATTTATAGATTCTGCCAACTGATTGCAAAGCACCTGCCCGGTCCGGCCAGTGCGAAAGCAACGAGACAATGCTGTCGCTCAGGATCAAACTCATGGGCACGAGCGTCCACACCGCGCTGTATGCGGCAACCCGCCAAACGTGCATTGGCCGGACCTTCGCAAGTCGGCGCGAATGCGAGAGCAACAAAAAAAGCAGCGGCATCGCAAGCGCCATCCCCAGCCAAACCTGCACCGATGGCGGCCAATACCGCAGCGAAAGTGTCAACTCCCCGCTCGAAAATGGTTCCCATCCCCTGCCAATCAACGGCCAAACCCACGGCTCCGCATAGTCTTTCCAGGTCGGTGGAAGGCCTGTAATCGTCCCGTTTCGCAAAATGAGCAGATATACATTCGCAGTCCGAACCGCGGCCCCCAACACCCACAGCGGCACAACCAACAGAACCATCCAAATCAAGAGCCGCCGCGGCGCCAGCACATGCCGGAGCCGCACCTGCCTCCAAAAGACCCATGGAAAAATGAGCGAGACCACCGTGCGAACAAACCGCCAGACGCCGATCCTTCCGTAGGCCGTGTGTTCATACAGCCATGCCAGCCGCGACCGATCCGGGCTCAGCACGTCGGCCCACTCAAAGTTCAAGCCGCATTCGCTGCACACGCCCACCACCGGCCACGCCTGCGGTGACCAGGTCGCCATGTGTCCGGCTTGGTCGTAGCCGCAGCGGGGGCAGACGTGCTGGGGGGAATGGGGCGTCTTTGCGGACGGGCCGATCTGCACCCGTCTTGCGGCAGACGGTACGCTTGCGACAAACAAACGGCCGCGGGTGCAACGACTCAAGCGATGGTCACCCGGCATCCGGGCGCGACGGCCGACCCGCCGGCTGCCAGAACGCGTCGCCCCCTCCCGCCCCGCTCACCCCCTCTTGCTAACGCCACGCTCACTTGCTCTTGCTGTCACCCCGCGCGAAGATGCTCGCCACGTAGTTCAGCACGTCGGTTGCGCTCGTCTCGTTGTAGCCGAAGTTCTTGATGAGCCGCTGCTTGACGATATCGATCTTCGCCTGCGTCTCATCATCCACCACGCTGCTCACGAGGTTCTTGAGCTTGATCGTGTCGCGGCTGTCCTCAAAGAGCTTGAGTTCAAGCGCCCGATAGAGCCGCGCGTTGGTGTTGTACTCAAACTTCTTGCCGTCCAGCGAGAGCGCACCGATGTAGTTCATCACCTCCTGCCGGAAGTCGTCCTTGCGGCTCTCGGGGATGTCGATCTTCTCTTCAATCGAGCGCATGAGCCGTTCATCCGGCTCGTCGTCCTTGCCGGTGTACTTGTTCTTGACACGTTCCTTCTGGGTATACGCGCGAACGCTCTCGATGTAGTTGCCGCACAGCCGCCGGATGGCATCCTCATCGGCCGAGATGGCCCGCTGCACCTCGCCCTTGATGATGTCCTCGTACTCCTCCTTCACGATGGCCAGCAGTTCGCGATACCGCTTCTTGGTCTCTTCGTCGGTAATCAGCGAGTGGTGAAGCAGGCCGCTCTCGAGTTCATTGATCACCATGAAGGGGTTGATGCTCTTGTCTTCGAGCGCCTGGCGGCTCACCATGGCGTTGGAGATCTTGTCCTGCACATAGCGCGGCGAGATGCCCGCCATGCCCTCGTGGGCCGACTCTTCCTTCAGTTCCTTGATCGAATCCTCGGTGAAGCCGGGTATGGCCCGCCCGTTGTACAGTTTCAACTTCTGCAGCAGCGTCAGCCCCGCCTTCTTCGGCTCAGCCAGACGCGACAGCACCGCCCACATGGCCGCCACCTCAAGCGTGTGCGGGGCGACGTGAATGCCGCGGATCCGCGCCGGGCCAAAGTCCTTGGCATAAATCCGCACCTCGTCGTCGAGGCGGATGTTGTACGGCACATCGATTTTAATCGTGCGGTCGCGGAACGCTTCCATCATCTCATTGTTCTGCAGCCGCTTGTATTCGGGCTCGTTGGTGTGCCCGATGATCACCTCGTCGATGTTCGTCTGGGCGAACTTCTTAGGCTTGATCATGTGCTCTTGGCTGGCGCCAAGAAGGTCGTACAGGAACGCGACATCCAGCTTGAGCACCTCGATAAACTCGCAGATGCCGCGATTGGCGATATTGAGTTCGCCATCAAAATTGAACGCCCGCGGATCGCTGTCGCTGCCGAACTGCGCGATCTTGCGGTAGTTGATGTCGCCGGTCAGTTCCGTTGAATCCTGGTTTTTTTCGTCCTTGGGCTGGAAGGTGCCGATGCCGATCCGATCTTTTTCGCTCAGCACGATGCGGCGGACCCGGATGTGGTCCATCACCTTCCGCCAGTCACCGCTATAGAACTTCATCAAGTCGCCATACACCTTGCGGCAGAACGGGTCGAGTTCGCCCGTCAAACGCAGTTTGCCGCCGCTCCACAGCGGCGTATACCGCTCGTTCAGTCGCGCCACAATGTCCTCGCGCGCCTCCCGTGGCACCAGCATCAGCGGTTCCTCGTGCATCGGGCAGGGGAACTCGTGCTCTTTGCTGCCGGCCCCGCACTGCTCATCAAGCAGCCAGGTGAACGAATAGAGCGCGCCATCGTCGGTCTTGCTGTACTGCTCCATGCCCTTCTTGAGTAAACGCGCGATCGTGCTCTTGCTCGAGCCCACCGGCCCGTGCAGCAGCAAAATCCGTTTATCCGTGCCATACCCCTCGGCCGCCGAGCGGAAGACGTCGACAAGCTGCATGAGCGCCGAGTCCAGACCGAAGATCGCGTCCGCGCCGCCGTCGAACGGGTCGGCGAAGAAGTGGTAGCGTGTCACGTCTTTCTTGAAAACTCGGTACTTCTCGCTGCCGTGCGAGAGCACCGCGTCAAACAGTCGCTGATACGCATTGCGGATGATCGCCGGCTTGTTCTGCACGATCTCGAGGTAATCGAAGAACGACCCCTCCCAGTGGTGTTCCTGAAACGAGCGGCGATCGACACGTGCGTCGATGAGCGCTGCAAGATCCGCCTTTCCCCCGCTGCGCTGTTCGGCTGGCCTCGGGTCAAAGGCAGACCCCGACGCGGCCCCTCCAAGCGGAAGGGACGCGCCAGTAACAAGCTTGGTTGTGAAATCGGCCATGGCTCGCCTCCTTCGCGACAACGCACCAACGCTCGGCTACGGGTCCCGCGTTGCTGCGCAGTCATTCAAGATGTCCTCACGGCTGAGCTGCACCACCTGGGTGACGCTCGACCCCCTCGCGATTGATGCTCGCATCGGGAACGCTGTGTGCGCAGTGGCCTCTGCCACTTCCCGAATATCGGCTCTTCAGGGCATGCACCCAAGGCCGCCCCTGCGAACATTGATCGCCTACATCAGTCAATACGTTCCCGGCCCAAGCGCGGATGCTTCGGTCGAGCGTCCGATGCGGTTATTACGTGCTTACTCTGGCGCTCCATGTCATCAGGCCTTTCTAAAAAACGTGACCTTGACGCCGGCGACATCGAAGTCCGCCGCGACGCTCTGCCTCCCCTGCCTGACGACATCCTCAACCGTCCGGGATCCGGTTATTTTGACCTGCGAGCCCTTTTCCCTGAGCCAACCCGACCGATCGAGCTCGAAATCGGCAGCGGCAAGGGCACATTTCTTCTTAAGGCTGCCGCCAGTGACCCGTCTACCAACTTCTTCGCCATGGAGCATGCCTACGAGTTCCACCTCTATGCCGCCGACCGCGTCCGCCGCGCCGGCCTGAAGAATGTGAAGATGATGTGCTGTGACGCCACCGAGTTCCTCCGCTGGCGCTGCCCCACCGGCATCCTCCGTGTCGTTCACCTCTACTACTCCGACCCGTGGCCCAAGGCCAAGCACCACAAAAACCGTGTCGTGCAGGACGAGTTTCTCCGCCAGTGCCATCGCGTCCTCGCGCCCGGCGGGGAGCTCCGCGTTGTCACCGATCACCCGGCTCTTTGGCAGTGGGACCTTGACCACTTTGCCAGGGTCACCGCGCCCGCTGCCGCCGCGCCACTCTTTGAAGTCCGCCCCTTTGAACCGCCCTCGTGGACGACCGACGAAGAAGTCATCGGCACCAACTACGAGCACAAGACTCGGGCCGCCGGTTGGGTTCCAAACAGCGCGGTCCTCGTGAAGCTCGGCCCGTAGCAGGCCGCCCGCGGTACCATCGGCCATGCCCCTCCCCGATTACGAGAAGCTCGGCGCGTTCTATCTCGGCAAGCACTACGACCTCGACGCCCGCAAACGCCAAGATGCGCCGCTCCTCTACGACTCCAAAGACCTCGTGACCCACGCCGTCTGCGTCGGCATGACGGGCAGCGGCAAGACCGGCCTCCTCATCGGCCTCCTCGAAGAAGCCGCCATCGACGGCATTCCCGCCATTCTCATCGATCCTAAGGGCGACCTTGCCAATCTGCTCCTCACCTTCCCCCAGTTGCGGCCCCAGGACTTTGCTCCCTGGATCAATGAAGACGACGCCCGCAAAAAGGGTCAAACCCCCGCGGAGTTTGCCGCCAGTCAGGCCGCGCTCTGGTCAAACGGCCTCGCCGAGTGGGGTCAGGACGGTGCCCGCATCCAGCGCCTCAAAAATGCCGCCGACTTCACTGTCTACACCCCCGCCAGCAACGCCGGCGTACCCGTGAGCGTGCTGAAGTCGTTCAAGGTGCCCGAGATCGAAGTCGTCGACGATGCCGAGCTCTACCGCGAGCGCATCTCCAGCACCGTATCGAGCCTCCTCGCCCTCATGGGCGTTGAATCCGACCCCATGCAGGGCCGCGAGCACATCCTGCTCGCCTCCATCTTCGAGAACGCATGGAGCGCCGGCCAGGAGCTCGATCTCACCTCTCTTGTCACGCAAATCCAATCGCCACCCATGCAGCGCGTCGGCGTCATGGAACTTGAATCGTTCTTCCCGCCCAAAGAACGGTTTAAACTCGCCATGGCCCTCAACAACCTCATCGCCTCACCCGGCTTCTCGCGCTGGGCCGAGGGTGAGCCGCTTGACATCAAGGCCATGCTCTTTTCCCCGCAGGGCAAGCCGCGCCAC
>Ga0105044_10003687_pt1 | contig 21003 bp, 9 predicted proteins | sample MAT01_FD_78092 | JGI IMG/M metagenome (GOLD analysis project Ga0105044, IMG submission 78092) | Freshwater microbial communities from Lake Fryxell liftoff mats and glacier meltwater in Antarctica - MAT-01 | ecosystem: Environmental > Aquatic > Freshwater > Ice > Liftoff microbial mat | place...
AGCCACCGCCATCTATGGTTCCAGGGGTGCCAATGGCGTAATATTGGTAACAACAAAAAAAGGAAAAAGAGGGCCGGTGAAATTTAGTTTTGATTCCTATGTTGCCAATCAAAAGGCCTGGCGCACTATACCCATGGTGAATGCTACTGATTTTTCTAACCTTGTTTTACAAGCCTATGAAAATGATGGAGCTCCCTTGCCAGTTAATAGCGAATTATATAACAGGCTGGATTTTGTTCGTCAAAATAATTATAAGGGAACCAACTGGCAGAATGAAGTGATGCAAAGTGGTTTTATGCAAAACCATTCACTCACCTTAGCAGGTGGTAACGATCAAAACAGGTTTCGCCTGAGTGGTACTTATTTTACGCAGGATGGTATCGTAAGAAATTCTTCCATGAAAAAATATTTTATCAATTTCAGTAATGACCTTACCATCAGCAAATGGTTGACTGCCGGTATTAGCGGGGCCTTTACTCATTTTGAAAAAAATTATTATAATTCAGATTTATATAGTGGAGTTCTTACCACTGCGTTGGCTGCAGATCCAATTACACCGGCCTGGAATAAAATTACGAACAACTGGGGGCGGGCAGATATTTCATATACCAATAATCCTGCGAGAGGTGTTGATGAATTGAAAAATAATAAAGGGTATGGCAACTATCTTGTAGCCAATGCCTGGGCTGAAGCTAAGATTATTAAGGGTTTGTCCTTCCGTTCACAAGTTGGAACTACCATCAATGCAGGCCACAATAAAAGTTACGCACCCCAGTTTTTTGTTGCTGTAGATGAGGCACGTGACCAAAGTTCTTTATGGGAAAGAAGAAGTGAATTCAATAGTTACCAATGGACCAATTATTTAAACTTCAATAAAACACTGGGTAAACATTCAATTGCAGCAATGGCAGGTGCAGAATTGCAACAAGGGAGATACAGAGATTTTTATGCCACTGCTTACAACGTACCTGCAGATAAAGACCTGATGTATCTTTCCTCCAGTCAAAGTACCGATTTCCAGGTAAACAGCAGCCAGAGCGAAACCTCCCTGCAATCTTATTTTGGAAGACTAAATTATTCATTCAGCAGCAGATATTTGTTAACTGCTACTGTCAGGTATGATGGTTCTTCAAAATTTCTGGGAACCAATCGCTGGGGAGTTTTTCCTTCATTTGCGGGAGCCTGGGTAGTAAGTGAGGAATCATTTATGCAAAACATAAAGCCTATAAGTTTATTAAAATTAAGGGCAGGATGGGGCCGTGTAGGTAATGAACAATCTGCTGGTGCTTACGGATATGTAACATCGGTTAGTGGAAATAATATTTATGTTTTTAATGATCAGATTATACAGGGTTTCGCACCGGGTACTTTAAGCAATCCCGAATTGAAATGGGAAGTTAACCAGCAATCAAACGTGGGTATTGATTTAAATTTTTTACGAAACCGGTTAACCTTCACAGCAGATTATTTTGATCGTCAAACAAAAGATATGATTGTAAGTGTTCCGATTCCGGGTTATGTAGGAGCAGGAGCACCAAGGGTAAATGCAGGTTCAATGCAAAATAAGGGGTTTGAATTTACCGGAAATTATTCGGGTGGAAATGTAATAAAATACAATATTGGGGCTAATGTCAGTTTCATTAAAAACCAGGTTACCAGCCTTGGTGGTGGTGCTCCACAAGATGGTGGCGGTGTTGGCAAAATCGGTAATACTACCCGTACAGAAGTTGGACAAACTTTCCCCTACTTTTTTGGGAGAAAAACCGATGGAATTTTTAACTCACAGGAAGAATTGGATGCCTATAAAAATAAAGATGGGTTTGCCCTTCAGCCCAACGCTAAACCAGGTGATGTTAAGTTTATCGATGCAAATGGCGATGGTAAAATTGATGACCTGGACAGGGTAAATCTTGGAAATCCCTACCCCGATTTTCAATATGGTTTTAATGCGGATGTTTCCTATAAAGGTTTTGATCTAAGGGTTTTCGTTCAGGGAGTACAAGGCAATAATATAGTAAATGGTATGACCTGGAACACCCGCAACGGAAGCAATGCAGGTGGTGGTTGGAATAATTTTGAAACCATTCGGCTACAGAGCTGGACAGCAGCGAAGCCTACCAATAATGAACCCAGGATGACTGCAAAAGATCCCAACAACAATGTACGTTTTAGCGATCGCTACCTGATGGATGGCAGTTATTTAAGACTCAAAAATGTGCAGCTTGGTTATTCGTTACCAACTAGCTTGCTGGCCGGTTTAAAGATTACCAGTTTGCGTATATATGTAGCTGCTGATAACCTGTTAACCATTACTAATTATGAAGGCTTTGACCCTGAAATCGGTAGTTACTATGGCAATCCATATTCCTACGGAGTGGATGTAGGTACCTATCCCCAATCCCGCACTTTTAGAGCTGGTGTTAGTTTAAACTTTTAAGATCAAAACAATCATTAAAAATATTAGCAATGAAAAATATTAATAAATTCTTTTTTCTCTCTGCGTTCATCCTTGTATCCGCAGGTTGCGAAAAGGTATTGGATAAGAAACCAATCGGCATCCAAACGGAAGAAAACTTTTTCCTGGATCCTACCCAGGCAGTCTTGGGTATAAATGGCGTATATGATGTTACCTCCTGGGATGAAGGTCCGGGTTCAGGTCATAATTACGAATGGATGTATGGAGATGTAATGAGTGAAGATGCAGAAAAAGGAAGTACACCCAGTGATTTTCCTACCATAACCGATTTTAAAAACTGGACCGTTGATCCTGCCAACTCACCTTCAGGAAGTACCTACTTCAATCAGTGGCAGGGGATATTCAGGGCGAATACAGTTATAAAAAACCTGGATATCGCTACCTGGAACCCGGCATTGAAAAACCGTATTATGGGGGAAGCCTATTTTCTTCGTGGATACTTTTATTTTTACATGGCACGCTTGTTTGGTGGAATGCCATTGTTTAATGCTCCGGTTATTCCATCTCAATTTGGTACAACTCCAAGAGCGGATTTGGCAGCCACTTATAAATTTATTGAAGCAGATTTTAAAAAAGCAAAAGAATTACTTCCGATTAAATCGGCTTATGCAACTGCTGATATAGGCCGAGCTACCAGTGGTGCTGCCGCTTCATATCTTGCCAGGGTAATTATATTTCAGTTAGGAACAGAGAATAAAAACAACCATACCTGGCAGGAAGTATATGATTTAACCAATGAAGTGGTAGCCTCCGGGCAATATAGTTTGTTGGCTAACTATGCACAAATTTTTGAAGATGAAGGAGAAAACAGCAGCGAATCAATTTTTGAAATTCAATGTAAAGCTACCGCAGAAGGTTGGGGGTCTATCAAAGCCGGTACTACCAACAACATCATTCAGAATAGCAGGAAATTATGGGGATGGGGATTTAATAATCCTACCACAAATTTAGCCAATGAGTTTGAAGCAAATGATCCCCGTAAAGCTGCAACAATGTATGCCGACGGAAGCATTGTGCTGGGTATAAAGCAAGTGATCGATTTTCCAAATGAAAATGCTACCGGATATTTAAATCGTAAAGCGGCTATTTTAAAACCCTTGGAAGCAAAGGCAAGTGGACAGAATATGCGTAAAATGCGCTATGCTGATGTTTTATTAATGAAAGCCGAAGCCGCCCAAAATCTTAATAAAGACCAGGAAGCAAGAGATATCCTGAATTTAATCCGCACCAGGGCACGCAACAGTTCGAAGCCAAAGGGCTCTATTGAAGGATCTCTTACCTACGAGCCAACCGGGGTACCAGCCAATACGCTACCGCCCATTGCCAATTCTGTTTCAGGGCCTGCGCTTAAAACAGCTATCATGCACGAACGCAGGGTAGAACTTGCTGAAGAAGCGCTTCATTATTGGGACCAGGTGAGGTGGGGTACTTATATGAATTCTTTATCTGCCAGTGTTCGCTCAAAGGCCATGTCGCATGCTATTACAGGTGGTGTAAACCCAATACCGGTATTGCCAATTCCACAAACAGAAGTGCAGTCATGGGGTCTTCAACAAAATCCAGGTTATTAATCTAAAAAATGAACGTTATGAAATTATACAATAAAAAATTAGCCTTTCAAGCTACCATCGTTTGTTCTTCTGCCCTGTTGTTGTTATGGGGTTGCACAAAAGTGCCAGCCTATTCTGAAGACTACGATATCAAATGGCCTGTTCCTAAAATTACAAGTATCACACCGTTAAAAGACACGATCGGCAAAACCATTACTATTTCAGGCGAAAGTTTTGACAAGGTAACCCGGGTAACTATTGGTAATCCTGAAACGCAGGCGACCGTTATTTCCAGCTCGGCTACAAGTATTAAGGTAACCATTCCACGTACTGTTGCTACCGGACCGGTTACCGTTTATACCAATTATAAACAGAAGGGCGTAAGTGAGGAGATTTTTACGCCGGTTTATCTGGATGCAAAAGTCAACAACTGGCCGCTTCGCATCACCCGTGGGCAGGCTTTTATTATAAAGGGTGTAAATATGGATATGATTACAGAAGTGGAAGTAGATGGTAACAAGATTGCAATTGCGAGTGGCTCAACTGCAGACCAGGTAAGCATCTCAACGCAAGGGCTTACACTGCCCGACAAAGTAATTGTAAAAGTAACCAAAGCAAAAGCGAGCATTATTAACGGTACTTCCCCTTTGTTGACGGTAGAGAACCCTTCAAATTTTTTCATTCCTGAAGCCGCTGTTGTGCTGTTTGATTTTGAAAATGGTGTGAATCCTTTTGTGCCCGATGCAAGCAATCAACCTACTACTGCAGCATTAAACGGCAGCGGTGCGCCCAAGGCAAGAGATGCAAAGTATTTAACCGTCACCAAAACCTCCGCCACCAATTGGCAAGATTTAGGTACTGCACCCTATACTACAAGTACCAACTTAGCTGCTTTTCATAAACCTTATTTTACCTTCCTGATTAATACCAGGGGAAAGGATGGTTACATGCAAGCAGAGTTTACCCAAGGGGGAACCAAATGGGGTTTGCATTTCAAAGGTGGTAACTCTTCATTTGATTACAATTTAAAAACAACCGGCTGGACCTGGGTGAGTGTAGAATTAAAAACAGATAACCTGGAGAAATGGGGCGGTTCTGGTACTTCCTTTGACCCCAAAGGCGTTATCGACCAGGTAGTACTTGGCTTTAAATTGGGCAACGGATCGGGTAATATGGAAGTAAATGTAGACCAGGTGATGATAACCGACGGTCCACAGAAACCTGTTTTAAAAGCATTTGATTTTGAAGATAACGTGAACCCTTATTCGGGCTCAGCCATTAATGGACTCAATCAAAGTGGCATCGCTACAAAGAGCGGTGATAAATACCTGACTGTAGGACTAACAAATGCTGCCAACTGGAACTGGACAGGTGATATTAATAAATCAGGCCCTATCGATCTTACTGCGGTGGCCAATGCATATGTAAACTTCTGGATTAACACCAATGGAAAAAAAGGTTTCTTCCAACTTGAAACAAACCAGTCAAGTGTAAAATGGGGAGGCGACCTGAATTCGAGTGACTATTTTGTACAAACAACGGGCTGGAAATTATATAGCTTGAGACTGGCAGATATTAATTGGAGCAAATGGGGTGGTTCAGGAACCGCAACCGGCCTTGATGCAAAAGGGGTGCTTGATTATTTAAAAATCGGCTTCAGCACCGGAAATGTAGCAGGTGGTTATGAAGTGAATATTGATGATGTGTACATTTCGGACGGGCCAATGTTTTAGTCAAAATATAAAAACCGGAGGCCGCATATAATCCGTCGGTTTTTCTTTTTCCGCAGATTGAGCATCAGTCAAAAGATCTAAAATAGAAGTAAAATCTGTACCCATAAAAATAACATAAAATGAAAAATAACTTTTTACAAAAAATACTACAGAACCTTTCGCTGGCGTCGTTAATATTAATTGCGGCCTGCTCCAAAAGCACACCAGACGGTCCGGTGGTGGTAAGTCCGCCAACGGTTATTCCACCAGTTGTAATTGTGGTAAAAGATTCCATAAAGAATGGTGTAAATCTTCAGCCTTCTTATTATAACGGAGGTAATCCTAATTTTGATTGGGCCCTGATGAAACTGCAGACAAAAATTAAAACACTGCGGATTGAAATAGAACCTGATAAAGCTCCCCAGGCTAAAAACTGGATTGCGCAGGCGCAGGCAAACGGGTTTACTGTAATTGCAACGTATCATAAATACACTGTGTTGGGTTCTGATAATGCAACAGAATTAACGGATGCCGCTAATTGGTGGAAAAATAATTATGTTGCCCTTGGAGGAAATTTTACCATCAATTTAATGAATGAATGGGGAAGTCATAATATAACAGCTTCGGCGTATGCTACTGCGTACAACACTGCTATTGCAATTGTAAGAACAGTTTATGCAGGCCCAATTGTAATTGATATTCCAGGCTGGGGGCAGGAAACTTACACGGCCTACCAGGCTGTAAAAACCAGCAATCCTGTAATTGCAGATACCAACATTATCATTTCTGCCCACATTTATCCAAATGGCTGGAACCAGGGAAAAAACCACAGTGTAAAAGCTTCCGACCTGGATGATATTAGCAATACCGGAAGGCGTGGTATAATTGGAGAATTTGGTAATGGTGCAGCCGGTACGGTTGATTGGTCGGGCATTGTTGATTATGCCAAAACAAAGGGATGGCCTGTATTAGGGTGGTGCTGGAATGGAGATGGTGGTAATATGAATATGGTAAATCCCTCTTGGGCAACCAATGCAGGTGCAACAGCTTTTAGTTTAAGTGCCTACTTCCAGGTTATTTACGATAAGCTGTGATGGCAGTTTATATTTTGAAAGTAACGATAAATAAACAACTGCATTTTATAAATGGTGCCGAAGAAGTAACTTGAATAAAATTTAGGTGCACAGCAATTTTATAAAATATGAATAAATAAAATTTAATTGAAAGTACAATTACTGTACTCAAGGTTTATTGGAAATCCTGGTTTAATAGATACTTGACCTTTTTTTAGATGTCTGCTCCGGTGGCATATATATTTATGAAAAAAATAAACAAACTTGCAATGAAAAAAACTTTACTAATTCTCGTAACATTTCTTGGTAATTATTTACCGGGAGGCATGCATGCCCTGGCACAGTCGCCCATCATTAATTCTATTACTCCAAATAATACAAGTATTCAAAAATTTGAAAAGTTGGAATTAACAGTAGCGCTTACCGCTGGCTATGCAAATCCTTACGATTATGATGATATTTTGATACGGGGTATATTTACTGCACCCTCCGGCAAGAAGGATACTATTGAGGGATTTTACATGCAGAACTATACACTGAATACAAGCAGTGGCAATCTTACTCCAACAGGAAGTAACAATTTCACCATCAGGTACGCACCCGCAGAAACCGGCAGTTACAGCTACCAGGTTGCCTGTATAAATACATTAGGAAGTACCCTGTCCGCAGCAAATTCATTCCAATCCGTGGATGCTGATAAAAAGGGTTTTGTACGCAGGAACCTCAGCAACTATCTGAAATTTGATGATGGAACTCAATACATTCCTATAGGGCAAAACCTGGCCTGGCAACAAAACAACAAATACCTGAATTTTAAAAACTGGACCGATAAACTGGCTGCCAATAATGCTAATTTTATCCGGGTGTGGCAATGTTCCTGGGGACTCGGTATTGAATGGAGAGGCGCACCTTATGAAGGATTGAAAAAATACCGGCAGGACAATGCATTTTATACAGATAAGTTACTGGAGGAATGCAATGCCAAAGACATTTATATGATGCTATGCATCAACCATCATGGAATGGTTTCAAGTACTACAGATCCTAACTGGCCCGACAACCCATACAATGCCGTAAATGGCGGCCCCTGCGTTAATACCTGGGATTATTTTATAAATGCTACAGCAAAATCTTTGCATAAAAACAGGCTGCGGTACATTGTTGCCCGGTGGGGGTATTCCCGCAATATTATGAGTTGGGAATTATTCAATGAAGTAACGTGGACCGACCAGTTTAATACCTATAAAACGCAAATAAAAGACTGGCACCAGGAGATGGCCCAATATCTAAAATCAAAGGATCCGTTCAGGCATTTAATTACCACCAGCTATGCACACGATGACCAGGATCCGGCTACCTGGAACCTACCTGAAATAGATTTTACTCAAACCCATTATTACAATGGATCGCCTAATGTAGAAACTGTTTTGGTGAATGGCTTAAAAAGTTATCTTGGCCAGTTTAATAAGCCAACCTATACAGGAGAATTTGGTGTGAACACAACACAATCAAATTTATCCACAAGCGATCCCAATGGCATTCATATTCACAATAGTGTATGGGCAACGCTTTTTGGCGGCGGCATGGGTGCAGGTTCATCCTGGTGGTGGGATTCTTACATTGAGCCCCAAAACCTTTACAGCCATTATAAAGCGCCTGCAATTGTAGCTGCTAAAATTGAACTTGCCAATCAAAACTATAAACCAGTAGCCGGCACAGTAACGGGCGGAGGTAATTCGGATGCTGCCGTATCTCCGGGTTTTGGATGGGGCAAAGCACCCGCAGCTTCTTTTACCATTGATGCAACAGGTAGTATAACACCTACTGCCAACAACCTTGGGGAATATATATATGGCACCCAGTGTAAAGCTGCAGAATCCAATCCACCCACATTTACTGTAACATTCCCTATTGCTTCGCAGTTTAGTGTAAGAACTTCCGACATCTCCCCTTACTGCAATGCCCAACGGGTACAAATATTGCTGGATGGGGTGGAAGCATTGAACACGCTTGCCACCGCAAATACTACTTACACCATCAATGTGCCTTCGGGTTCCCACACCATAAAAGTGGACAATGCCGGTGGCGATTGGTATAGGATAAGTGGTTATACTTTTTCAAACCTAGGTACTGCATTAAATACCTACCTGCTTAAAAGTAGCGACAGTAAAAGAGCAGCAGGCTGGGTACACAATAAAAAATATAACTGGATAGATGCCGGACCTTCCGGCGCTGTTCCACCAGCAGTTGCCGGAGCAGTTTTGTCTATTCCCGGAATTACGAATGGTAGCTATGAAGTAAGATGGTTTGAATGTACCAACGGCACAGAATTATCATCCAGTACCGTGGTGGTTTCAAATAACGTTTTACAAATTAGCTGCCCCTCTATTGCCTGGGATGCTGCATTTACAGCTTATGAGCTAAGTACCTTGCCCATCAGGCTCGCAACCTTTAAGGGACTGATGCAAAGCAAAAAAAACCTTTTAATAATTTCCATTGCAGAATCGGATAATGTGAAGGAAATAACCATCGAAAGAAGTAAGGATGGTACAGTTTTTTTAGCGCTTGGAAATCTAAATCAAATCAATAATAGCTATAAAGGTGATCACCGGTTTATGGATGAGCTGCCGCTGGATGGGAAGAATTTTTACCGCCTCAAAATTATGGACAAGGATGGAAAGTTTACTTATTCAGGTATTCTACTACTCGAAAATAAAAACGTTGGCTCCTTTAAAATTTATCCAAACCCGGTAACTGATATGCTGGAAATAAAGGGTACTGGAGCAAACAATCAACAATACAATGCCTGCATATTTGATAATACAGGAAAAAAATTGCTAAATAAAAGTGTAAAAGCAATTGATAATAAATTCACTATTTTACTGCCTGTACACATGCTGGCTTCGGGTAATTATTATTGCATAGTGACCAACGGGGATGGACAAACCTTTGATACTAAAAACTTTATTAAGCAGTAATTATTTTTTATCATTTGGTTAAAGCAAAAAGGATGATTACAAAAAGTGCCAGTGAAAGTGCTGCTTAAAAATTGAATTGAATCGCTGCTAAATTCTTTTACGATGAAGAAATTATTGCTTTCCGTTTGCTGTATCATGGGGTTCCTTATTTCAATGGGCCAGCCATTATCTTCGGCCGGTATCAAATTCGATACTGCCTCCTTCCTGAATGGGAAACTGCCGGTTACCAATATTGTGTTCAACGACCGGGATGATAAAATTCAATTTGCCATTATTGCAGATATCAATGGTGGAAATATTCCCGGTATCCTGGAAGATGCCAGGGAAAAGTTAAATAAACTGCAACCTCCGTTTGTTATGTCTGTTGGAGACCTTATAGATGGATACACCAGGGATTCAGCCCTTGCCGAAAAACAATGGATACAATTTAACACCCAGGTACAACTGCTTAAAATGCCCTTTTTCTACGTGTCGGGTAACCATGACGTTAGTAATGATTTTTTAAAGCAGCAATGGAATAAGCGTTTTGGCCGCACCTACTATAATTTTTTGTATAAAAATGCTTTGTTTCTTATACTAGATACCGAAGATGGAAAAACGGATGGCATCAGCAAATTACAGTCTGATTATATCGCAGCCGCAATAGCAAATCATAAGGATGTAAGATGGACCTTTGTATTTATGCACCGGCCTTTATGGTCTTACGGTAACGAAGCCGGTTACGAGAAAATTGAATCAGCTTTGAAAGGAAGAAATTATACCGTTTTCTCTGGTCATCATCATAATTATTTGTTTGGTACAAAGGATGGAAAGAAACATTTCGTATTGGCTACTACAGGCGGCGGCACTAATGGGAGAGGGGCAAAATTTGGAGAGTTTCATCATCTTACCTGGGTTACGTTGGCCGATAAAGAGCCTGAAATTATTAATATCTCCTTAGACGGCCTTTTGCAGGAAGACATTGTTTCTACAGGCATATACCCTCAAATTCAGGCACTAAGAACGGGTAAGTGGCTGCACGCTAATCCAATCATTTCTGCAAATCGATTTACCCGAAATGCTTCACTCATACTTCGTTTCAACAATCCTACCAATACCCTATTAACGGTATCTGGAAAAATGCCAGTTGGTCAATACTGGCAGTGTACAACTCCTGAAATCAGCGTAAACGTGCCAGCTAATAGCACTGTAGATAAACTGGTTGATTTTGAAAGTTCAAATAAAAACTTACCGCTTGACCTTGATAAATTATCTGACATTGAATGTAAGTTAACAGGAACCTACCAGCTCAATGGACAGGCTTACCAATTGGATGCGGCTACCCGCTTAAAAGTTGACTGGACAAGGGTTATACCGGTTTATAAAACGAACAGTGTCATCATAAACGAATCAGTTAAAGAAACAGTTATAACCGTCGATCGGCCAGAATATATTGAAGAGGATTGGGATTGGCATGGCAAGGATGATGCGCTTTTAAAATTTAGGTTACAACACGATAAATCACGTTTGTATGTGGAAGTGCTGGTTAAGGATGATAAATACCAGCTTGGTGGCGAACTCCATGATCAACTGCAATTATTTTTTCAAAAGCCCGGCGAAAAAAATGTATCGTCCATTACCATTAATCCATCACTGACCAGCCAGGATGTTGTAACTACTATTCAAGGGTTTACCAGCCAATCAGAATGGTTAAATAAAAACGAATGGTTATTAAAAATCAACCTGCCATTACAATATATTACCGATATGGGAAGGCTGAGGTTCAATATCAGCTATAAAGATGTGGACGATGTTTCCAACACCAAGCCATCCATTATTTTTTGGAAGCCACGTTGGGATGTTTCGGCAGATTATCCGGGTTCGGGAAGTTTTATATTGAAACAATAGTGAATTCTTTTTCCGATTATTAAAGAAAATGAAAACCTCAATGATGAATATTCGCTTGAATTTATCCAGCATATTTTGACAAAAACCTATAAATTATTTAAAACAGCATCCCATGAATTTATATAAACATATTCGGGGCATCATTTTATTAGTGATGCTGCTTTCAATCAATTTTCATTTTTTATTTGCGCAATCCATGCACATTAATCTTCAAAACAATTGGAAGTTCAGGAAGGGTGGCACTAAAGAATGGTTGCCAGCCAATGTGCCGGGCTGTGTACACACCGATTTATTATCCAATAAAAAAATTGAAGATCCTTACTACCGCACCAATGAAGCATCCCAACAATGGATTGGGCAAAAAGATTGGGAATATGCTACCAGTTTTGATGTGGAAAAAGCAATGCTTGCAAGGCGTACTATTTCGCTGGTATTTGAAGGCCTTGATACCTATGCGGATGTTTATTTAAATGGAGAACCCGTACTCAGTGCAGATAACATGCATCGCACCTGGCGCATCAACTGCACCGGAAAGCTCAAAGAAAAAGACAATCACCTGCTGGTTTATTTTCATTCGGTATTTAAAAAAGCGATGCCTTTAATAACTACGGCGCCCTTTCCGTTATTTCAGTTTCCCAATAACGACCAGGCAGATACGATGGTAAGTATGTATGTTCGAAAAGCAGGTTATCATTTTGGCTGGGACTGGGGCCCAAGAATTGTTACAGCAGGTATTTGGAAAGGAGTTAGCATTGAGGCTTATGATGCAGCCAGTATTGAAGCGGTGCAAATTAATACGAGGTCAATAACAAATAGTTCGGCTATCATGACTGGCATGATTGAAGTTGAATCGCTGCAAAATTCGGAAGGCCAAATTTCAATTAATATGAATGACCAAATCATGGTGAATAAAAAAGTTGATTTGAGAAAGGGACTGAATAAAATCAGTGTTGAATTTGAAGTAAAGAATCCTAAACTTTGGTGGAGTAATGGTCTTGGCAAAGCAAACCTTTACAAATTTGTAGCAAAGCTTATTGTGAATGATCAAACAATAGCAGACTATCTCGTTACTACCGGCATCAGAACCATTAAAGTAATAACAGAAAAGGATCAGTTTGGAAAAAGCTTGTACGTGGTTTTAAACGGGCAGCCGGTTTTTATGAAAGGAGCTAATTATATTCCGTCTGACAATTTCATCAACAGAACCTCTGATAAGCAGTATGAGTTCACAGTGAAATCGGCTGCTGACGCCAATATGAACATGTTGCGTGTGTGGGGTGGTGGGTATTTTGAAAAGGATATTTTTTACAACCTTTGCGATCAATATGGGATACTCGTTTGGCAGGATATGTTGTTCGCCTGCGCCACCTATCCAGCTAATGAAACGTATTATAACGGCGTAACCGAAGAAATTAAGGATAACCTTAAACGTATCCGCAATCATCCCAGCTTAGCGCTTTACAATGGAAATAACGAGGTAGAAGTGGCCTATTATCAATGGGGATATAAACAAAAACTAAGTCCCGAAAACCAGCTTATCCAGGAAGCTAATATGAAAAAACTTTTTTACGAAGTAATACCGCAGGCAATTCAAAGCGTGGATACTACCCGGTATTATCATCCCACTTCTCCCAATACAGGATACAACAATATTCCGTTGGAAAATGGAGATGTACATTATTGGTCGGTATGGCATGGTAAAGAACCGTTCGAATCCTACAATACCAATGTAGGGCGTTTTATGAGCGAATACGGGTTTCAATCTTACCCCGAATTGGAAACAGTAAAATCTTTCACCTTGCCGGAAGACAGGGAATTAGATTCTAAAGTAATGCAGTCGCACCAACGTTGCATGGCAGATGATTTAAAAGATAAGGGCTATGGTAACCGCCTGATAAAACATTACATGCAGCAGTATTATAAAGAACCTGTTGGCTTTGACAATTACCTGTATGTAAGCCAGCTATTGCAGCAAAAAGGAATGGCTATTGCCATTGAAGCGCACCGTAGGAATATGTCTAAATGTATGGGTACACTTTATTGGCAGCTTAATGATTGCTGGCCGGTAGCCTCCTGGTCAAGTATTGACTATGCCGGCAGATGGAAGGCTGCCCATTATAAGGTTCGTGAATTGTATAAAGAATTTCTTATTTCTACGATGATAGAGAAGGGCAAATTGATGGTTTATGTTGTTTCGGATAAAACTATTCCTGCCAATGTTAAACTAAAAATTACTATCACCGCTTTATCAGGTAAACAACTTTTTAGCAAATTGATTAGTAGTACCATTGATCCAAATGCAAGTAAAGTATATTTTGAAATTGATTCTTCTCTTTTACTAAAAGGATTGAATAAAAAAGACATCTTTTTTTCAGCCAGGATAACCGAAAATGCCAATGTACTTGCTACAAATAATTTCTACTTTGTTCCGGAAAAGGAATTAAACCTGGGTAGTACAAATATCATTACAAACATAGATTATCAGGGTGGAAAATATATAATCACACTTACATCAAAACAACTTGCCAAAGATGTTTACGTTTCTATACCTGGCGTAACAGGCTTTTTCAGCAATAACTATTTTGATCTGTTGCCGGGGGTAACATCAACAATTTATTTTGAGCCTGAAAAACCGGATGCCGGTTTGAAAAACAGCTTTAAATTTATTTCCTTAGTTGATAGTTATTGATATAAAAGCTGGAGTTTCCAAAAAAAATAATCGGGGAATAAACTCTAGGTTAAAGATAGTCTGGCTGGTGCCATTTTTTGGCGGCATTTACCTGTATTTGTTTTTTTGAGTAATTTAAAAAACATCTTCTGTGAGATATCAAAAAAACAGGAAGCCATAAAAAGTAAGTAGACAGAATAATTGAAAAAGGAAGCCATTCAATAGCATAAAACGAAACAACACGGGGTGTTATAGGTTCGTCTAAATAAACCTTCGGGTACCGGAAAAATTCTCCCTGAATTCTTTAGGTGTACACCCCTTCTTCTTTTTAAACAACCGGTTGAAATTTGAAATATTATTAAAGCCGCAACTGTAAGAAACTTCAGCAATTGAATTGGTGGTATCTATTAAAATACGGGAGGCATGCCCGAGTCTGATTTCATTTAAACTATCGATATAAGTAATACCTGTGCGTTTTTTTATGAACCGGCTAAAGGATACCTCCGTCATATTCACCAGTTTGGCAATGTCATTTAAAGCAACCTGTTTGTCATAATTTTTATTCATGTACTCAAATGCTTTTTCGATTCGCCGGCTGTTAAAGTTAAATTGCGTTTCGCTGTTGAAACCCGACTTTGATAATGTTCGAATATTACGGGAAGCAGAAAGATCGTGTAGAATACTAATTAATGCCATAACAGAATCAAAACCACTTTCTTTTTCCAGCGATAAAATACGGGGGTAAATATTTTGCGCTGTTTCTTTTGAAAAGAGTATTCCCTTTACAGAAAGGTCATACATCTTACGGATAAAACTTAACTGGTTTCTTCGAAGAAACTTTTCATCCAATAAATCTTTGTGCCACTGGATCGTTAACTCTTTTATATCACCGGATTTGCATTGGTGTGTAAACCAGGCATGCGACAAATTGGGTCCAATCAACACCAGTTCCACGTCATCAATCAAGTCGATGTGATCACCTACAATCCGTTTGGCACCTTTGGCATTGATGATTAGGTTCAACTCAAATTCTTCATGGTAATGTAAAGGGAAATTAAATTCCTTTTTAACCCTGGAAAAAATAGTAAAGCAATCATTTTGTGTTAGTGGAGTAATTTCTCTTACAATATCGTTCATTCCAGATAGTAGCTTTAATCGTAAACATAACAATAACAAGGTGAAAGTACTACAAAGATTAATAAAATAGTACCATTCGTTTTTTATTTTTTTCTAACTTGAAACCTCACAACCACATTCAATAATTGCCGTTTTCGGGAATTTATGGTAACATCTTATTCATTTAAATCTATGAAAAGATAATATAGTACTAGTTATTAGTTAAGTTAACGCATTAATTTTGTCAATGAATTTCTGTTCGATTTAAAACGAATAAAATTAGCCATTTGAAAAAAAATATCTCTTGCTTTTTTGTTCATGCCTATGTGCTCATTATCAACCCGTCAATCGCTCAAACTGCGGATAAAGTCGCAACGAAAGAAACCCGGAATTTGTTGGTGCAAATAAACAATCCGGTCTTACCGAGTCGGTCAGACCGGTACAAATAAACAATCCAGTCTGACCGTCCCCGTCTGACTGGTGTAGGTTAAATGTAAGCTTTTATGTCAGTGAAGTCAGAGGAGATTTTTTACGTTTTCGCTCGCATCAAACAATCCAGTCAGACCGAGCCGGTCAGACTGGAGCAAATTTTCGCTTTCGTTAAGCAATCCTGCCTGAACGTCTCTGTAAGACTGGTGTAGGTTAAATGTCGGTGCTTACCTTAGTGAAGCCGGTGGAAGATGTTTGCGTTTTCGCTAATATTAAACTGCTCCATTCTGACCGAGACGGTCAGACTGGAGCAGTTTCCCCAGCCCGAATTTGTGCATCAAAATGGCATGCCTGCTGATCGCTTTTGAAATTACATTCAATCCTTCTCCTTAGGCTTGCTACCTTGTTACTATGATCCGCACCGGATTTTGAATACGGCAAACTGCAAGGCAAAACACGAATAGTTGTTTCGTAGCGGTAAAAGTCTTACCCGGTATATGCATGGATTATTTAAGACAATCAAAATGGCGAACGGGTTTGGGGAATAAAATGGAGATGGCACTAAAATGGCTGGGCAGGATAAAGTTGGGATATGAAAATGTTCGTATCACAATAGCAGGGCCTGCATAGAAATTAAAAAGGGTTAAAAAACTTTACTGGCAGGTAATAACTGTAGTTGAGAAATCATTTATTTTTATAGGATGATCAGTATAAAGGCGTTTTAAAATTAACTGAAAACATAGTATTTTATTAAACAACCGATATGAAAAACTCAATTAAATTTCTTGTGATTTTATTTTTTTTATCTCAGGCAATTCAGGCACAGTCCTCCTTTGTTATTGTAAAAGATCACCAGTTTATGCTCAACAATAAACCTTATTATTACATAGGTGCCAATTACTGGTATGGAGGATTATTAGCGCTGGTAAATGATTCGGCAAAAGGAAAAGAGCGGCTTAAAAAAGAACTTGATTTTTTGCATAAAAATGGCGTAAATAATTTGAGGGTTTTGGCAGGCGTAGAAGGAACCGGCAAAATCAACGGCGTAAAAAGAGTGGCGCCATCCTTTCAAAAAACGCAGGGAGAATTTGATGCCGGTTATTTAAAAGGGCTGGATTACCTGTTGGTAGAAATGGGCAAAAGAAATATGAAGGCCGTTATTTATTTAAGTAATAACTGGGAATGGAGTGGTGGTTTTTTACAATATCTCAATTGGAATGGATTACTGCCGGACAGTATCATGCAGCGAAAATTAAGCTGGGATGAAAACCGGGATTATGTAAAACGATTTTACACCTGCGATCCCTGCAAAGCCGCATACAATGTGCAGGTGAATCAAATTGTTAACAGGGTTAATTCCATTAGCCGAAAAGCTTACAATACCGATGCCGCCATCATGGCCTGGGAGCTGGCCAATGAACCAAGGCCAATGCGGGCAGGAGCTATCCCTGATTATACGGCATGGATTGATGATGCAGCTTCGCTTATCCGCTCGTTCGATCAAAATCATCTGATTACCACCGGGGCGGAAGGAAATATGGGAACCGAAAACCTGGAAACATTTGAAGCCATACATGCTATAAAAAATATCGACTATCTAACGATTCATATCTGGCCAAAAAACTGGGGCTGGTTCAATGATACTTCGATCTATAAAAATTATGGTGACATCAGCCTTAAAACAAAAGCTTATATTACCAGCCATGCAGCAGTTGCCAGTCGTTTAAAAAAGCCAATGGTGATTGAAGAATTTGGTTTGCCTCGTGACCGGCATTTGTTTGTAGACCAGTCTCCAACCCTTCTGCGGGATAATTATTATCGGGAAATATTTGAGGTAGTCAATAAAAGCCGCATCAATAAAGGAAGTATCGCAGGCTGTAATTTCTGGGGCTTTGGCGGTAGCGGTCGTGCAGCCATCAATAGTAATTATTGGTGGAGTGAAGGAGATGATTATTTGGGTGATCCTCCACCGGAAGAGCAAGGTCTAAATACTGTTTTTGACAATGACACAAGCACGTGGAAACTTATCACTTCATTTACAAAAAAATTGTAATAATTTTAAATCCTTCTATATAAACCAAAAAAATAAAATGAAACGAATCTTTCTCTTCGTGTTGATTGTTGTTACAAGTTTCAATACAGATGCACAAATAAAAAAGTCAACTAATTTAATTGATAAAAAAGTTAAAGCATTATTGGCAAAAATGACGCTCGAAGAAAAAGTGGGACAGATGACGCAGGTCACACTTGGGGTTGTAAGTGATAGTCCTGATGGCACGATCAACCCAGCCGGATTAAAAAAAGCATTACAGGAATACCATGTCGGCTCTATTTTGAATGTAACTGGCCATGCAGTATCCATTCAGCAATGGCATAAAATTCTCACCAATATTGCGGATGAAGCCAACAACACACGGTTAAAAATTCCGGTTATTTACGGACTTGATGGAATACATGGACAAACCTATACGTTGGATGCAACCTTGTTTCCACAAAACATTGGGATGGCCGCTACCCGAAACATTGAGTTAGCAAAAGCAATTACCAAAGTTGCAGCGAAAGAATTGAGAGCATCCGGTGTTCGCTGGAATTTTGCTACCGTATTGGATATCGGCAGACAGCCGTTGTGGTCAAGGTTTCCTGAAACTTACGGCGAAGATGTTTTTATCGGTAAAACAATGGGAGCAGCAGTTATAAAAGCCTACGAAGAAGATGGCTTACACAATATCTCTGCAGTAGCCAGTTGCATGAAACATTACCTCGGTTACTCCGCATCCAGAACAGGAAAAGACAGAACACCGATTTATTTACCCGAAATAGAAATGCGGGAATATTATTTACCACAATTCAAAGAAGCCGTAAAAGCGGGTGCTTCAACCGTAATGGTAAACTCCAGCGAAATTAATGGCGTTCCGGTGCATGCCAGCAAGTATTTGCTGACGGATGTACTAAGAAAGGAATTGGGATTTGAAGGGTTGATTGTAACGGATTGGGAGGATATTAAAAGAGTACACAGCCGCCACAATATAGCAGCAACACCAAGAGAAGCGGTGGCAATGTGCATCAATGCTGGAATCGATATGAGCATGGTGCCCAGTGATTTTTCTTTTTACGATCTGTTGATAGAAGCCGTAAAATTAAAAGAAGTGCCGATGAGCCGAATTGATGATGCGGTGAGAAAAATTTTAGTATTAAAATACAACCTCGGCTTATTTGACAATCCATATCCTGAGAAGGAAGCGGTTGCAAATTTTGGTAAACCCGAATATCAAACCCTTGCCCTGGATGCAGCGCATGAGGCGATGACTTTATTAAAAAATCAAAACAATATTTTACCACTTTCAAAAACCAGCAAAGTTTTGGTCGCTGGTCCGGGTGCACAAAGCCTCAGTACTTTAAATGGTTGCTGGAGTTATACCTGGCAGGGTAAAGAAGAAGAATGGTATCCTGCAGATAGTAAAACAATTTTACAAACCATTACTGCAAAACTGGGTGTTGCAAACGTGGTATCTTCATCGGGTAAAGGATTTGACAATCCGATGAATTATGATGTGTTTGCATTAAGTGCAGCGGCTGTGAATGTAGATGCAATTATTTTGTGCCTGGGTGAAAATGCTTATGCTGAAAGTCCTGGCAACATAGCAGATCTGGCGCTGGATGAAAACCAGGTTGCGCTGGCAAAAGCCGCAGTTGCAACCGGCAAACCAGTTATACTCGTTTTAACTGAAGGAAGACCACGGTTTATCACCAATCTTGAACCAGCCATGAAAGGCATTCTGATAGCTTACTGGAGTGGAAAGAAAACCGGTGAAGCAATAGCAGATGTATTATTTGGAGATTATAATCCCAATGGAATTTTACCATTTAGTTATCCACGCAGTATGGGCGAAGTGGTAATGTACGACCGGAAGCCAACTGAAGAAATCAGGGAAGTCTTCAACGATGATATCCATACAGGTTACAATCCTTTGTATCCTTTTGGACATGGCTTAAGCTATACCAGCTTTGAGTATAGTGAGCTGAAATTAAATACCACTCAATTAACTGGAAACGAAAATTTAACCATCACCGTTAATGTGAAAAATACGGGTGCCCGTGCTGGCAAGCACACGGTAGAATTATACTCACGGGATATGTATGCCAGTATAACGCCTAACATGAAACGCTTAAGGGCTTTTCAGAAAATTGACCTGAAAGCGGGTGAAAGCAAAATGGTTACTTTCCAGCTTAATAAAGATGACCTTGCATTTGTAAACGCACAATTGAAAACAGTAACAGAACCGGGAGATTTTAAAGTGATGGTGGGTACGTTAAGTGCTGATTTTAAATATAACTAAGTATGAACATTTACAGGAAACTTTCGTAGTGTGAATTGATAATACTCCTGCAATTGATAATTAACATTAAAGTTTAACAAAGCCGAATGGCTAATTCCAATCATTGTATGTTAAATTGAAAAATTAAAACATGATAGCAAATTTCAGCAGATCATGCCTGATAAAAAAGCACATAATAAACCATGCAATCATTGAAAAAAACAAGTATCCTATTTTTCGGCGATTCCATTACACATGCTGGTGAAGAAAGAGGCGGTTATATCGACCGGCTGCAACAAATGGTGAATGACACCATTGAGCAAAACAATTACGAACTCATTGGTGCTGGTATCAATGGTAATAAAATCAATGATTTGTTCCAGCGAATGGATGCGGATGTTATAACAAGGAAGCCTGATATAGTGGTGATCTACATTGGCATCAATGATGTATGGCACAAAAAGTCTGGTAACGGAACGCCCATTGCAAAATTTGCCGAAATATATGAGGCCCTTATAAAAAAATTACAAGCAAACAATATCGATGTTGCGCTTTGCACTATTTCTGTAATTGGAGAAAAAAAGATGAATGCGAATTCGCAGGATACCGACCTTGATTCCTATTCATCAGTAATTTTAAGCCTATCGGCAACGCTGAACTGTTTGTTGGTGAATCTAAGAATGGCATTCAAAAAATACCTGGCTAAAAACAATCCTGATGATGCGGAGTTTGGCATACTTACTACGGATGGTGTACATTTAAATAATCGGGGAAATGAGTTGGTAGCAGCAGAAATGC
>Ga0105044_10003688_pt1 | contig 20997 bp, 14 predicted proteins | sample MAT01_FD_78092 | JGI IMG/M metagenome (GOLD analysis project Ga0105044, IMG submission 78092) | Freshwater microbial communities from Lake Fryxell liftoff mats and glacier meltwater in Antarctica - MAT-01 | ecosystem: Environmental > Aquatic > Freshwater > Ice > Liftoff microbial mat | place...
CCGGCCCATATGGGCGTCGGCGCGTTCCACACCGGCGACAACCACTACCTGTTCAATTCCAATCTCTTCAAACGCGAAGGCCGTCCGCCACTCTCACCGAGCGGCGTCGCCGCCACCCGCGTGGTCAATCAAGTCAGCCACTTCGGCAAGTAACCCCGGTCGCTGACAAGTCCGCCGGTCGCATGTGGGAATGACGACCGCCTGGAATTAACCGGCTTCGATTACCCAGGCCGCTTCGGCCGCTTCGGCTGCTTCGGGGGTGTCCCGGAAAAAGGCTGGTCGACCACCACGTCACCGGTGCCTTTGCACATCGCCTGGCAGGCAAGGCGGACCTCGCCGGTGGTGTCAGGAAACCAGTGACGTTCGCCGGGTTCCACCGCGTTGAGGTGCTCCTGACCGCGGAGGACACGCACCCGGCAGGTGCCGCAGGTGCCGCCCATGCACAAGTATTGGATCGGCGCTCCCGCCAGCAGCAGTTGCGACAGCACGTCTTCGCCCGCCTTCTGCGGGATGCAGACGTCGCCGAAAGTCAGCGTGGGACCGGTGTCGGACACCGGTCAGCCGAGGACAAGGTTGATGATCTTGTGCAGGATCACGACCAGCTTCTTCACCGGGCGGCCAGCGATGATCGCCACCACATCCGGATGGGCGAGCACCGACTGATCGAGCGCCGGCCCGCTGAGCGTACGCGGCAAGCTGATCTTGCCGCGCATCTTGCCGTTGACCTGCACCGGGTACTCGGCGTCGTCCGCGTCGATCTGCGTCGGATCGAATTGAGGCCAGCCAGCAGCGGTGATGTCGCTGCCATTGCCTCCACCGGAAGACAAGTCGGACCACAGTTCGCTGCTGATGTGCGGGACCATCGGCGCCAGCAGCCGCAACAGGGTGGTGACGCCCAACTTGAACACCGGCGCGCTGAGCGTGTCGGGCTTCAGCTCGTTCATCAGCTCCATGCACGCAGCAATGGTGGTGTTGAAGGAGAAATCCTTCTCCATCGCGTCAGTCGCACGCTTGATGGTGGCGTGGACCTTGCGCACCACCGCCTGGTCGGCACCGGTTGCGTCCTTGGCATGGCCGGCGAAGACCGTCGTGGCACGCAGCGCCGCGAGGTTCTCTTGCACCAAAACCCACACGCGCTTGAGGAAGCGGTTGGCGCCGATGACGCCATCCGGATTCCATTCCAGATCGCGCTCCGGCGGCGCGGCGAAGAGGATGAACAGCCGCGCGGTGTCAGCGCCATAGGTATCGATCAAGCTCTGCGGATCGACGGTATTGCGCTTCGACTTGGACATCTTCTCGACGCGACCGACAGCAACGGGCTGACCGTCGGTCTTGGCTTTCGCGCCGATGACTTTGCCCTTGGCGTCGAGGGTGACGTCGACTTCGTCCGGGTAGAACCACTGCTTTTTGTTGTCGCCCAGGTCGCGCTGGTAGGTCTCCATGCACACCATGCCCTGGCAGAGCAGGCGTTTGAACGGCTCACGCACGGTGCCGTAACCGACATCGCTCAGCGCCTTCATGAAGAACCGCGCGTACAGTAGGTGCAGCACGGCGTGTTCGATGCCGCCGATGTAGAGGTCAACCGGCAGCCAGTGGTCGACGCGCTTTTTGTCGAGCGGTTCCTTGGCGTCGGCGCAGGTGAAGCGCGCGAAGTACCACGACGACTGCATGAACGTGTCCATGGTGTCGGTCTCACGCCGAGCCGCCTCGGGACCGGTGGCCGTGCGCACCATCAACGGCGAACCATCGTTGGCGGTGATCGCCCACGTCGGGTGTTTTTCCAGCGGATTGCCGATGCCGTCGAAACGCACGTCGTCTGGCAACGTCACCGGCAGATCCTGCTTGCGCAGCGGCACGGCGCCGCCGCTCTGGCCGTAGGTGAATGGAATGGGATTGCCCCAGTAACGCTGGCGGCTGATGCCCCAGTCACGCAGACGCCAGGTGATGGTCTTGCGACCCTTGCCGCTGGCGACGAGCCAGTCGGTGATCGCGGCTTTCGCGGCATCGGAACGCTGGCCGTTGAATTGCGCGCTGTTGATGACGGTGCCGACCTCGGTGAAGGCCTCATCGAGCGTGCTCGGTTCCTTGCCGTCGGCGACGATGACCTGCTGCACCGCGATGCCGTACTTCTGGGCGAAGGCGAAGTCGCGGGTATCGTGCGCCGGCACGGCCATGACCGCGCCGGTGCCATAATCGGCGACCACGAAGTTGGCGGCGTAAAGCGGCACGCGCTCGCCGTTGACCGGGCTGATAACGTGAGCGCCGGTGAAGACGCCCTTCTTCTCGGCAGTGTCACCGGTGCGCTCCTGCGTACTGACCTTGCGCACCTCGGCTTTGAACGCCTCAACCGCGGCCTGGTGGCTGGCAGGAACGATCTTGTCGAGCAGCGCATGCTCGGGTGCAATCGACAGGAAGGTCACACCGAACACCGTATCGGGACGAGTGGTGAAGACCGTGATCTTCAGATCGGCACGACCGTCGACGGTGAAATCGATCTCAGCACCGATGGACTTGCCGATCCAGTTGCGCTGCTGGATGAGCACTGCGTCCGGCCAACCTGGCAGATCGTAGGTCGACTGCAGCAGCTCCTCGGCGTAGTGCGTGATGCGCACGCTCCACTGCGGCAGTTCCTTCTGGATCACCGGCGCGCCGGTGCGCCAGCACTTGCCATCGATCACCTGTTCGTTGGCCAGCACGGTGTTGAGCCCAGTGGACCAGTTCACCATCGACGACTTGCGATAGACTAGGCCCTTCTCGACCAGGTCGAGGAAGATGTCCTGCTCGCGCGCGGCGTAGCCGGGATCCGAGCAGGCGAACTCACGCGACCACGCGTAGCTGAAACCCATGCGCTTGAGCTGACCGCGCATGTAACTGATGTTCTCGTAGGTCCATTTCTTCGGGTGCGCGCCACGTTCGATGGCGGCCTGTTCCGCCGGCAGACCGAACGAGTCCCAGCCCATCGGATGCAGCACGGCGAAACCGCGCATGCGCTTGTAACGCGCCACCGCGTCGCCGATGGAGTAGTTGCGCACGTGCCCCATGTGCAGCTTGCCCGAGGGGTACGGGAACATCTCCAGCACGTAGTAGCACTTGTCGCGCGGCAGGTCGTCGCGCACCTCGTGGGCCTTGGTCGCGTCCCAGTGGGATTGCCACTTCGGTTCGATGGCGGCGGGGTCATAGACGCGGAAAGCGGGCTCGGTCTGCATAGGACGGGCGGATGATGGGGCGCGACCGCGCAGAGCAAGTCAGCCACAACGTTTGTCAGCCGGTAGAGGTCAGCTCCCGCCGCAAAACACCGAGGAAATCCACCAGCGTGGTGTGCCGGCGGGCAGCCTCGGCCTTGGCCGTCGGCAGGTGCATGCCGGCCGCAAGTTTCAGCAGCTTGGCGTAACAGTGGTCGATCGCCTGCGCCTTGTCGTCGAGTGTCCGTGCTCCGTCGGCAAAGGGATCGCTGTCGTGGTAGAAACGTCCCGGACGTTCGGGCCGCGACATGTACTGGGCGCAAGCCACGGTGCGCAGCAGGCCGACGGCACCGATGGCGTCCAGGCGATCAGCGTCCTGCAAGATGACGCCGAGGGCATTGGTGGGTGCCAAGCCACGCGACCACGACGAGGTGCGCACGGCTTCGGTGATGGCAGCGACCTCATCGGTGGCGTACCCAGCAGCCGACAACACCGCACCCGCGAGCTGAGCCGATCGTTCGCCGCCCAGCGCGCGGTCAGGGCTGTCCTTGGGCACGAAGGCAAGGTCATGCACCAGCGCCATCGCACCGGCCAAGTCGGCATCGGCACCGCCTTCGCCGCTCAGTCGTAGCGCCCACTGGTAGACGCGCGCGATGTGCTGTCGATCGTGGGCCAGTTCACCTGGGGGAAGCTGCGGCTCCACCTGACGCCAGACCGCAGCATGCCGTGCAAAACGCGGAGCGGGAAATTGCGACTCCGCTGGCCCCGTTGAAACCGCTGGCCCTGTTGTAGTCGCTGGCTCCGTTGAAACCGCCGGCCCCGCTGGAGTCACTGATCGACCTTCATCCATCGTGCACTGGCGTAACCGCCGCCGCTTTTGCTGGCTGGTTCGGAAAGCAGTTTGGCAAAAGCCTCGAACTCCGCCTTGTCGACACCCCAGACTCCATCCACCACGCCAAACACCAGTTCGACGCCGCCGTTCACGGGTTTGCGCACGCCAAAGTACGGTTTCCAACCGCGCGAGGCGTTCTGCGGCAGGCGCATTGCTTCGTTGAGCTTGCGGACTTCGCCCTCGTAATGGGTGACCGCATCCACCGTCCCGTTCGGCTGGCTCTTCAACACATACACCCAGTCACCCAGGCGTTTCCCAGGAGCAGCGAGCACATTAACGGTTTCACGATTGCCCGCCGCACCAGGAGCGAGTCCGGCGCCACCGCTGGAGCGCCAGTGCTGACCGAGGACGAACATCAGCGCCATCGAGATCAACCACATCACCACCAACAGCATCGCGAGGTCGCCGCTGATCTGCAGCACATACCGATTGCCACCCGGACCCAGGCGCGCCGCCGGGCCACCCGCGAATGGTTGTTGCGGTTGAGTCAGCGGCGGAGACATGGGTGGCATGCCGCCGTTCGGCAGCGCCTGCGACAACGGCTGAAGATTCACGACCGGCTGCGATTGGCCCGGTATCACCTCACCGTGTTCAACCTGCGGGCCGTTCTGCTCGGTGATGCGTCTTTGCACCTGCTGCAGGGTCGAATAAACTTGGTCAGTCCTGCGCCGGAACATGGTTGGCAGACCCCTGTGGTATGACCGATCACCCGCATGCCGCGATCAACTGCCTCTGGGCACCTGACGCTCGACTATCATGCAGGTCTGATGGAGCATGGCCGGCGCTCCGATCAACTCCAGCCCCTTCCCAAGTCCCATACCTACCTGATGGATCTCACCGCGCTCTTCCTGGTCTTGCAGCCGACACCGGTGACGGTGGATCGTCACGCGGTCACGTGGCGTGGCGCGCTGATGCCGGTGGTGCTGCCATTGACGTCCCTGCCAGCGACACCGCGCGCGCGCATCGTACTCGCGCATGATTCCCTGCCGCTGGAACTCCGCGTCAGCACCGCGCTCGAAGCTGGCCTGACCGACGAGGCCTGGGCGTTGGTCGTGCGTACACCAGGACCAGTGACGCGCACGCTCGGCCTCGATCTGGTGCTGGCGGGATGGACGGCCCACGAACTGGCACGCTTGAACCTGCCAGCGACGCGCGAGTCGATGCTGGTGCTCACCGCCAATGGACGTCCAGCGCCTGGAATGGATGCAGCAACCGCACTAGGCGTTATCCGCGAGATGTTTTCAGCGCTGGCCTGGCCCAGGTGGGTCGGGCCCGTGGTGGTTGTCGCTGATGATCTTGCGGCGCGTGATCCTATGCCCGGGCAGCCGCGCAGCGCACGACCAGCCCTGCCGATGCTGCGCGTGGATCGTGCGAGCGAGCGGATCACGCGTGGCGAACTGCTGAGCGTGGAGTTGACCCGTCTAGTCCTGGCACTGGAAGCAGCTCCTGCCACTGGCTGGCCGGCATGGTTGCGTGTCGGCCTGGAGGAAGTCGCCAAAGCCAAAGTGCGCGGAGAAGGTCCCAGCCCACTCAAGATGCTCGCCATCCGCCAACGTGCGGGTGCAAATGCGTTGGCCGAATTGCTACTCGATCCAACGCCTGATGCCGAATTGGCCGGAGCCCTGTGCGCCCCCTTAGTGCACACCCGTCGCCGTCATCTACTGAGCAACCTGCTCAATCTGTTACGCGGCGGCGCGCAATCAGCCGGCGCGATCAAGCTCGCTTACGGCCTGACCTTGCAGCAGCTCACCGAAGAACGCTGAGGCTAATCGTGCGGTCTCGACGCTGTCGCCAGTGGCACCTGCCACCAGTGCGGATCCAGGGGAGGCAGAGCCGGCAGAGCCCCTGGCAGGCGTAGCGGGCAGCGCCCGCGAACAACAATCCCCCGAGCGTGCCTGCGCGCGCGAGCGGGGACGAAGGCTTGGTTTCGCGCAGCGAAACACCCCAGCGCAGCTGAGGTCGCCTGAACACCTCCGTCTCCGGAGGTGTTCAGGCGCAAGCCAAGCTTACAGCGCGTAGATCCGATCGCACAGATCCTTGAAGCGACCGCCGACCACGTCCATCTGCTCACGTGGGACGTGACCGATCTCGCGCCACTTGCGTTGCAGTTCCTTGATCTCGTCCTTGAACCAGCGGGCATTCTCGTGCGCAAGAATCTCTTCCGCCTCAGTGATCAGCGCCTGCTTCTTGGCGAGATTCTCTTGCCGTTCTTTTTCCAAGCCGTCGAGATGGCTCTTGAGCGTGGCATAGACGCGGTCGCACGCGGTGCGGAATCGCGACCAGATGGACTCGACTTGATCACGTGGCACGTGACCGATGAGCTTCCACTTGGCTTGGATGTCTTTCACCTCGCGCAGACGTTCGGTTTCGGTGCGCACCCGCGCTTCTTCACCGGCCGCCAGGGCTTCGCAGTCCTTGGCCAGATTCTCGGCGGCAAGGCACAGCGCCTCCTTCTGGGTCAGGTTGGCGGTGTATTCCTGATGACGCGCGTCAATATCGGCGCGGTGTTTGCCGAAGAACGCATCGCCCGCGGCGCGGAAACGCGTCCACAGATCCTGGTCGTGTTCGCGCGGCACGGGGCCGGCGATCCTCCATTCCTGCTGCAGCGCCTTCATGCGATCGGCATTGGCGCGCTTGGCCACGAGATCAGCGGGACTGCCGGCCAATCCGATCGGGGCTGAGTTGGCAATGGCTTCAGCATCAGCGAGCAGCGCACGCTTGCGCTCCAAATTGACCAGACGCTGGGCATCGAGTTCAGCGAAGTACGGCGTGAGCCGTTCGTACACCACATCGCACGCTACCTTGAAGCGCTGCCACGTCGCCTCGCGACGATCGCCCGGCAATGGGCCCAGATTCTTCCAACCGGCCTGAATGCGTTTGATGGTACTCGACACCAGCGCGAGATCCTCGACCACCGCGAGCGCATCGATCTCGGCGATCAGGCTCTCGGCATTGCCGAGGTTGGCGAAGCGCGCCCAGTCCTCGGCCTCGATCAAGGCCTTGAGCGGAGCGAATGCCGTGTCGCATGCCGCGCGGAAACGATCACGTACGGCAGCCACCTGGTCCGGACGCACCGCGCCGACGGACTTCCAGCGTTGCTGCAGATCCTTGAGCTGGGCGAAACGCGTTTGGCGCTCGTGCTCGGTGGGCGGAGTGGCCGCCAGGGCTTCGGCCTCGCTCGCAAGTTTGCCGAGTTCCGCCAGACGTTCCTTGGTCCGTTCGTCACGTTCCGTGCGCGCCGCACGACCAGCATCCTTGAAACGCGCATAAGCGTCGAGGAAACGCGTACGCAACGCATGACCCATCGGCAGGTCGACGATCAGGTAGTTCCAGCGTTTATGCAGCACACGGTAACGATCACGCGCGTCGAGACGACGGTCCGAGGTCGCCAGCGTTTCGGCTTCGGCGACCAGCGTTTCCAATTCGCTGAGCACTGCTTCCGGAATCACCACGGGTACCGGTGCCGACACGGTCGACTGCACCACCGCGCCTGGATGCAAGCGCACCAACTCACTAGCGAAACGCGCGGCAAAGAGCTGGCGCTCCGCTCCGGCGAGTTCCGGCAACGCCTGCCAGCGCCCGTGCAGACGGGCACGATGCGCTGGTGCTTCGTCGCTGCTCACCGGAGTCGTCGTCAGCAGTTCAGCAAGCAATGCCCCATGGGCGGCAACCGCGGCAGCGTGTTGCGCCTGCACCTCGTCACGTCGGCGTGTCAGATCACGACCGGCGCGATCGATGCGCTCGACCGCGGCCTTGGCGTCGTCGTCGAGCGGGATGTCGGCGTAGGGTGCGAGCACCGCGGTACGTTTGGCGATCAGTGCGTCGATCTCAGCGAATGCTTTGGTGAAGTCGGCAGACAACGACCAGCGCGCAGCATCAGTCACCAACGGTTCGAGCGCCTTCCGGCGGGCTTTGCGGTTCTGCTCAGCGGATGGTTTGGCGGCCTCGGCTTCCAGCACCTGCAGGCGTGCCGTGGCGGCGCTGCGCACCGCCTCAGACTTGGCTTTGCGCACCACGTCCTTGAGCAAGTTGCGCTTGTCCATCCGCGCGACTGCAACATTGGCAAAGGTACCACTGCCGTCTTGCACCGCGATAAGCGCGAGCATCGCCGGACTGATCTCCTGCTGCACCAGCAGGAGATCGAACGCCGCGCGGCGCACGCCCTGATCCTTCGCTTCGAGCGTCAGTTCGGCGAGCGACTTCTGATCGGTGATGGTGGTGAGCAATGCCTGGCAGGCAGCGAGACTGCGCTCGCGCGCCAGCTTCACCGCCACGGTCGACAGACGTTCGCGAGCAATGCGCACGACCTCGGAGTCGCTGCTGGTTAGCAGGGATTCCAGGCGCGCTTGTTCGTTGACCCGCCGTGCGGCGGTAGCGCGCACTCGGGCATCGGGATCACCCGTCGCCAACTGAGCAAAGACTCCCTGGTGCTCCCAGGTTAGTTCGTTGATGGCAGCCAGACGCACATTCGCGTCGGCGTTTTTCCACTGCGGCTTGCGCCAACCCAAAAATCCCACGTGCCGCTCCTTCGATTCCCGAACGCCTGAACGGCGCGGGGCGGCTGTTATCTGTGCAATTCCGCCGGCTCAACCCCGAGCCATCGGTAGGCCCCCTCTGGGCGGACCCTACCACCAAGGCAAAGGCCCTCCGCAGAGCGGAGGGCCTTTGTCGAATCAGCGTCGAATCAGCGTCGATTCAGCGTCGAATCAGCGTCCAGCCGGCATCGAGAGCCGGCCTGAACCAGAAGGCTTACTTGCCGCCAACCTGCTTGTAGCGGTAGTAGACTTCCAGGCTCAGGCAGCAGTAGGCGGTGCTGAGCACGCGGCCGATCTCATGACCGTGGAACATCGTGCCTTCGAAATCCCAGCTGCCATCGAAGCAGCCATCACCCTTGCGCTGGGCATTCACCAGCATGTCGCGCACTGTGGTGTTCCACTTGTCCCAGCGTGGGCCACCGGCCTGGAAGACCGCCAAGGTATTGTAGTACATGTAGTACGTGTTGCAGGGGTACTTGGCCGGGAACTGGTACTTCATCACGTGGTTACAGAGCGTCTCGAGCATGATGTCGCCGGCGTGGTGACCGAGGAACACGGCGGAAAGCGCGCCGACTGGCGCCAAATCGTGATGGTTCGAACCAGGGGCACCCATTTCGACCTTGTCGCTGGTGGAGTCCCAGGTGTAGGCGAAGTTCGAGGTATCGGCGTAGGGATCAGACAGCTTCTTCCAGTCGGGGTTGCTCGCTTCCCAGTGGCGCCTGAGCCACTTCTTGGCGCCATCCATCGAATTGCCGACGTTCAGACCACCGGCCAAGCCGCTCTTCAGTGCCATGATGCACCAGCCGGTGACCGACGAGTCCATGCGCTCGGCCTTGCCTTCAACGTAGTCCCAGCCGAGACCGTTGTAGGCGGCGTCGCCCTTGGAGTCCTTCGCCTGGCGGGCGATGAGAACGTTGATGCCCTTCTGTGCCGGCTGCTTGAGATCCGGATCGTTGGTCATCGCGTACGCTTCACCCAGGGCCATGGTGGCAACCGCGTGTTCGTAGTTGCGCGGGCCAAGGTTGCCGTCCGCAGTCTGAATCGAGCGCAGGTATTCCAGGCCCTTCTCAACCGTGGTCTTGTACTTGTTCGGAGTCTTGTGGTCGTACCCCGCACCCAGGAAGCACAACACGGCGTAGCCGGTCATCGCAACGTTGGCGTCGCTCGATCCATGGCCGGTGCCCGGTTCACACTTCGGCGTCTCGGTGCAGTTGACGTGATACTTCTCGGAGTCCCACATGCCGTTCGGACTCTGATGGCGCTTGAACCAACGCAGCGCGGCGTCGACCGCGCTTTCGCTCGCACGTGTGCCGCCGCCCTTGGCCAGCGCACGGCGTTTGCCGCCGCCGGTACGGCTGCCGAACATGCCCGCGGATCCACCGCCCGCGCCGATCGCCATGAAGGCGCCGGTGGAGCCGGTTTCTGAGGTCGACACGGCCTCTTCACGGCCCTTGGCGACATCGGCTTCGGTCTCGTCTTCTGAGGTGGTCTTCTCTTCGACCGGCACATCGAGCGGCGAGATCGGAGCAGCGACGTCAGCTTCAGTGGCGACGTTGATTTCGACGGTGTTCTCGAGCTGGCGCTCCAGGTCCTTCTTCTCCTCCTTTTTAGGCGGAGGATCGATGGTGGTGACCTTCATCGGAGGTAGTTCGGTGTCATCCTCGGCAGTCGCCCACACAGTGTAGAAGAAGATCAGCGCAAAGAGGCTGTGGACACCGATGCTGATGAACCAGCCCGGCGCGCCTGACGGCTCTTTGTCTTCTTCCTCGCCCTCACCCTCCAACAGTTCTTCGTTGAGGTTCTCGGGATCCTGATCTTTCATTTCGTCGCGGGCCATGGCTGCTCCTCCTCTTAGGTGGTGGCTATAAACGATGCATCGCCGTGATGGTTCATGTCGAACAGATGAGTAGGCGATACCGCCACGACTTAGTGTCTCACACAAGGTGGGACGCAATCCGTTGGCGAAGGCGCAAATACTAGACGCCCACAGGCGGCGTGCTGCCGACGACTACGACAACCTCCGCTCAGAGTGTGAGATGGATGCACAGCACCGTAGTTTCAGTCGGCGAAAAGAGTCCATTAAGGCCCCTGTCGACCCCAGGAGCCCAAAACGGCAGTCCAGAAATCGGGTAGGAGGTGAGGTTACCCTCACCTCCTCCCACACCACCGAGCGTACTTCGCTCGAACCCGGTTCTTGTCCATCGTCTCCACGGTTCGCCATCAGCTTCTTTCAGATCCCACCTCACGGTGGGCACCCTTGCCTAGGCGGTCGGTTCCCGTGCATCAGGGTCCGAAGAGGACTGTCACCTCCTGCTGGCGAGACATGCCAGGCACACAACGACGACACCCAGGCCAATGGCCTGGGTGTCGTACGATGCTGAACGCCGGATGAGGGCGTTAGGCGGGCTTAGACGCCCTTCATGCTCAGGCCGATCTTGCGGGTCTCGAGGTCGACGTTGAGGACCTTGACCTTAATCTCCTGGCCGACCTGGAGCGCCGATTCCGGGCTTTCGACCGGCTTGTCGTCCATCTCGGAGATGTGCAGCAGGCCTTCGAGTCCGTTGAGGATCTCGACGAACACGCCGAAGTTGGTGATCTTGGTGACCTTGCCGTCGACCACGACGCCCTTCTTGAGCTTCTCGGGGATCTCGGTGATCCAGGGATCCTCAGACATCTGCTTCATGCCGAGGCTGATGCGCTGACGTTCCTTGTCGACTTCGAGGATCACGGCCTCAATCACGTCGCCCTTGTTCACTTCCGGGCTCGGGTGGGTGAGCTTCTTGGTCCAGCTGATGTCGTTGACATGCAGCAGGCCTTCGACGCCCGGCTCGATCTCGACGAACGCACCGTAGTTGGTGGTGTTCTTGACCGTGCCCTTGACCTTGTTGCCGACCGGGAAGCGATCCTTGATGGTATCCCAAGGATTGTTCTCGGCCTGCTTCATGCCGAGCGAGATCTCCTGCTTGTCGTGGTTGATCTCGAGGATCATCACGCGGACCTTATCGCTGGTCTTGACCACTTCGTTGGGGTGAGCGACCTGCTTGGTCCAGCTCATCTCGCTGACGTGGACGAGGCCTTCGATGCCGTCTTCGAGACGGACGAACGCGCCGTAGGTCATCAGGTTGACGACTTCGCCGCCGTGGACGCTGCCGATGGGGTAGCGCTCGCTGATGTCTTCCCACGGGTTCTTGGTCTTCTGCTTGAGACCGAGGCTGATGCGGTTGCGCTCAGCATCGTAATCGAGCACGACCACGTCGATCTTCTGGCCGATCTGGACCACTTCGCTCGGGTGGTTGACGCGACCCCACGACATGTCGGTGATGTGCAGCAGACCGTCGAGACCACCGAGGTCGATGAACGCACCGAAGTCGGTGATGTTCTTGACCTGGCCTTCGCGCAGATCGCCGACGTGCAGTTCCTTGACCAGGTTCTCGCGGTTGCGCTTGCGCTCTTCCTCGAGGACTTTGCGACGCGAAACGACGATGTTTTTGCGCTCGGCGTCGATCTTGATGATCTCGGCTTCGACGATCTGACCGATGTATTCGCCGACGTCCGGCGCGCGGCGCAGGTCGACCTGCGAGGCGGGCAAGAAGACGGGAACGCCGATGTCGACCAGCAGGCCGCCCTTGATCTTGCGCAGGACTTTGCCGCGCACGACGTCGCCTTCTTTGTTGTCGCCGAGAACTTTGAACCAACCGATTTCGAGATCGGCTTGGCGCTTCGACAGGCTCATCTCGCCGTTGGGCATGATCTCGACGATCATCACCTGGCACTTGTTGCCGACCTTGGCTTCCTCTTCGTTGAACTCTTCGCGGGGCACGTAGCCCTCGCTCTTGTAGCCGATGTCGATGACGACGTCGTCGCCGTGTTCGCCGACGATGAAGCCGGTGACGATGGCGCGCAGTTCAAAACGGTTCTTGTCGCCATCCAGGCTGGACAGCAGGAGCTTCTCGTACTCGACGCCCAGGGCGGATTCGAGTTCGCTGGCCATCAGGATATCGTCGACCACGCAGATGCGTTCGAGACGTGCAGACATGAGTTGTGCTTTCTTTGATGAAACCACGCACCCGTTTCCGCACACCGTCCGTAGCAGCGTTTGGCTGCGGGAAGGCGGGGTCAGATGGTGGAGTTGCGACCGACAGAGCGGTCTTGGTGTCCACCGGATCGTCCAGGGAACATCCCTGAGGAAACCGGCGAATGAGGGGCGGAAGCCTAAGGTGTGAACAGCGGTGTCAATTCCGGATGGCAGAAACCGTAGGCTCAAGAGGTTATGGCCGCGGGTCCAGCACCGCTTCGCACCTGCGTCCCAAACGCTGACAGCATCCGCTTGGGGCGTCAGCGAAAAAAAGGCGTCAACGAACGAAAACGCCGTCAGCGAACGAAAACGGCGTCAGCGAACGAAAAAGCCCCGCAGCACATTGAATACGTCCTGTGGCACCTTGACGTCATGGAGGGCGGCGAAGGTGTCCTCATCCTGGATCAGCTGAGCGAGTTCGCGGTAAACCGTGAGGTAGGTGCGGTCGTCGTAGGGCGGGCTAGCGAGCAGGAAGAACAGCTTGGTCGGCTCGCCGTCGAGGCTGTCGAAGGGTATGCCCTCGCCAGGAGCGCGAGCGAAGCCCATGACGAAGGCCCTGACTTGCAGCGTACGCACGTGCGGGATGGCGATGCCGGGCGCGATCGCGGTGGTCGCCTTACGTTCACGGTTGGTGAGGTCGCGCCGGAACTTCGAACGGTTGACCACCAGCCCACTGCGGTCGAACAAATCGGCCAGTTCCTCCAGCACGTGTTCTTTGTCGCGCTGCAACCGTTTGTCGCGCTGCACGTCGGTCTCGTCTTCCACCGCTTCGCTTGGATGGGTTTCCAAGTCGAGCTTGATGCACTCGGGGTGCAGAAAGCGCAGGACGTTCACCGCAGCACCACGACGTCAGGGTTTGGCCGGAGGTACTGCTTCCGGCGTCTGCACCGGCGTGTCGAGGCTGGGCGTGCCTTGGCCGCGGTAATCGGCACCGGTCTTGATGCGCAGGACCCTCCCCAGGTCATCGAACTCGACAGTGATGTGGCTGCTCTCGGCCCACCAGTCATACGCTTCAGCATCGAATTGTTTCTGCACCGCTGCGCCGACCAACGGAATATGTTTGCGCCCCAGCCGCGCTGGGCGCTTGTCGACGCCCTCACCCGCTGGACGTCCTTTCAGATCGATCGCAGAAAATCGCGGATTGGCGATGCCTTCGGGCAACACATCGCACACCACCGTCACTTCAGCTTCTTCGGCCCAACCAAAATGAGGCGACCAACCATCGGTGGTTTTCAGGTCGCCGGTGAAATCGCCGAACTGATGCATCAGCACACGGAAACGCACCAGGATCGTTGGCTCCACCACCGTGGCATCACCCTTGCCGGCAGTCGGTTCACCGTTGGCGTCAGCCTTGGGAGTGGATTTGGAGTCGGCGCCTGCTTTGGCGCGGGCCTTCTGCTCTTCCACCTCACGTGCTCGCCGTGCTTCCAAGCGGGCCTGATCCTGTGGAGCGAGCGGTTGGCGGATGATCTCGACCTCACGTGGGCGCATCAGCCCACGAAAAGATATCTGCGGCAGTCTGGTGGCGCGGGAATCAAACACCACGTGATCGGGTTCTTCCGCATTGGGACCGCTGGCGATCAAAGCGTGATCGAGCGTCGCGCGTTTGACCCCCAGCAGTTTCGACTGCCAGTAGTCCACGTGATCGCACAGGACGAAGACCTCCTCGTAACCAAGGCGCACGCCGCCGAGCAGCTTGCTCGGTTCCTGCTCGTTGAAACTCATCATGCCGCCCTGCTTGGCGGAGACGCTGATGAGCGCCGGTTGGAGACGGAGGGCGGCAGGGTTCGGGTCGGCGGGTTTGACCTCGCCGGCTGGCTCAGTCGCAGGCTTGGGCGGGGTGTCGCTCGGCTGCGACGCTTCACCGGCCGACAGCGAGATCAGGCACCAGCTGAGCACTAGTGCCCGCGCCAACAGTGCCCGCGCCAACAGTGCCCGCACCAACAGTGCCCGCGCCAACGGTGCCCGCGCCAACGTCGGAAACATCAGGCCGCTGACCTGATGCCACGGACGCTGCTGAAAAAACTTCACGATGCTGGCGTGGTGACGTTGGTAGCGCTTGCGTCACCAGTGGTTGCAGGCGCACCGTCGAGCGCGAGGTGCTCGACCTTTTCCTTCAGCAGGCGGCCGACCTTGAATTTCACCACGACGCGGCTCTTCACCGGTACTTTTTCCAAGGTTTTCGGATTGAGTGCGGTGCGGGCCTTGCGCGTGACCGTCTCGAATACACCGAAGTCACGGAACTCAAGGCGGTTGCCGTGCGAGAGCTCGTCCACCACTTCATCAAGGAACGCCTGCACAACCTGCAGGGTCTGGACCTGGCCGAGGCCGAGACGCTCGGCGATCCGCTCAGCAATGGTGCGCTTGGCGATGGTCTCGCGTGACATGACAGCTCCTCATGCAGTTGCGACTGGCGCGCCTTATAAGCCCTTGCAGCCGCCAGGGCAAGGTGAACCTGGACCAGCGATTGGCGTTTGAGTTAGGTGGGCCATGCGGGCCTGTCCGGACCACGCCCAGCACAACCAGGGACTCCATGCCCACGCCCGCCGAGATCGCCCGTCTGTCTACCGCCATCGCCGGGGTCTACCGTGGTTCACGCGACACCATCGACCTGTTGATGATCGCCTTTTTGGCGGGTGGGCACGTCCTCATCGAGGACATCCCTGGTGTGGGTAAGACCACTCTGGCTAAAGCCTTAGCGGTATCTATCGGGGGCTCGTTCCGGCGCCTGCAGTGCACTCCAGACCTGATGCCGGCCGACGTCACCGGGGTGTCGGTCTATGACGAGCGGGACCGCACCTTCACCTTTCATCCCGGTCCCGTGTTCTGCGACGTGCTGTTGGCGGACGAGCTCAACCGCACTCCGCCACGCACCCAAGCGGCCCTGCTGGAGGCCCTCAGCGAGGGCCAGGTGACTGTCGAAGGTAGTCCCAGGGCCTTGTCAGCGCGCTTCTTCTGTGTCGCCACCCAGAACCCGCTCGACCACGTCGGGACCTACGCACTGCCCGACAGTCAGCGCGACCGCTTCCTGCTCGCCTTCCGCCTGGGGTATCCGGAGTTGGACGCGGAGTTGGACCTGCTGTCGCATGATGGCGCCGAAGGTGGACTCGCGCGCCTGCAAGCGGTGTTCGATGCCCCCACGGTCGCGCGCCTGCGCACGTTGGTGCGCCAGGTGAAGGTCGAAGACAGCGTGCGACGCTACCTGCTCGACCTGGTGCGCGCGACGCGGCAGGCCAAGGGCCTGGTGCAGGGCGCCAGCCCACGTGCCGCCCTCGGCCTGCAACGCGCGGCGCAGGCACGTGCGATGATGAAGGGACGCGATTTCGTGATCCCGGAAGACGTCCAGTCCTTGGGCGTCGCGGCGCTTTCGCACCGCGTCAGCGCGCGCGCCGGTCAACAGACCGACACGATCATCCACGGTCTGCTCGAATCGGTGCCGGTACCCAGATGATCGCCGCACCGGCAGTGAAGGCGGAGAGCTCGGCGGCGGCCATTCCGGCGCGTGCCCGCTTTACTCTGCTCGGCTGGTTGGTGTTAGCCGAGGCCGTGCTGCTCGCGGCCACCTTGTTCATCCCGAGTGTGCAACCGCGTCCCCTCGGTGCCGCGCTGGGCCTTGGCCTGCTCGCCGCGTTGATGCTGGGCGTGTGGTGGACTCCACGGTCACTCATCGGCGTGCGCGGTACCTGGGTGCTGCCGACGGTCGCTCACGCCGGTGAAGAGATCACCCTCGGCGCTTCGCTGCTCGCCAGTCAGGGCGCGCCGCCGCTGGTACTCGAAGCGTGGGATCCGCTGCTGCGTCGCCACGATATCATGGCACGGCTGACCGGCCTTGACGCTTTGCCGACGCGGCCGTCGTGGACCACCCGTTTTCCCCGCCGTGGTCTGAATCGTCTGCCGCCGCTCGTGGCGCGCACGGTGCAACCGTTCGGACTGGTGTCGGCCGGCATGCAGATCGGGCCAGGCACCGAAGTACTGGTGTTGCCCACGCTCGGACGCATCCGCAAGGAACTGCGCACGCGCCTCAATCGCTGGTTGGAATCGCAGGCCATCACCCTCGATCCGGGTGACGACGAAATCGCGCGTCTGCGTGACTACCGGCCAGGCGATCATCCCATGCGCATCCACTGGAAGGCCAGCGCGCGTCACCGCACGTTGCTGGTGGCGGAACGTCATGCGCCCGGTTGCCGGCGCCTGGCGTTGGTGGTCGACACCAGTACCGGCACCGACGCACGCAAACTTGAGCGCCTGATCTGTGTCGCGGCGACCTTGATCGATCACTTCTGCGGCGAGGGCTGGGCCGTCAGCCTGCATGGACACTTCGCTCAGCAGGGCGTCGAAGGCTCACGCCTGCGCTTGCTGGAAACCCTTGCCCTGGCCGGTGCCACCAACGGCGATCTGCTTGACGCCATCCCGGCCAACCGCACCACCATCGTGCTGGCACTGAATCCGCTCGATATCTCCGCCTTGCTGCCGAAGCCCCTGATGTTGACGCTCGCCGAGTGCGAACAGCTGGTATGGTTGCCGAGAAGAGTGCGATGACGCCACTATCCACCACCCACATCGGCTTCCTCGCAGTCATCGCGTTCTACCTCTGCACCTTTCATGGTGCGGGGCAGAGCCCGGTGATCGCCATGTTTATCATCGGGGTGATAGCGGAGCTGCTGCCGCGCGGGCTGCGCCGGATCTTCGTGCCGGAGATGATGCTCATCCTTGGCATCGCCGCCTGCTGGCTGTGGCTGGTGCCGTCTGACAACAGCGATGCGATCCACGCCGCCGCCGGCATGGCGATCAGCTACTGGCTGCTGGTGCCCAGTCGTCTGGGCATGCTGCGCTGGGTGCTCAGCTTGGTGATCGTCGAACTCCTGCTGCAATCACGCACGCCAACCGTCGCGATGTCGTCGCTCGTCTGTGTGCCCATTGGTCTGGCCGCGCTCGGCATCGACAGCTGGTTGTGTGGCGCGATCACCGCGCGCGCCAGTGCGCGACTGAAATCACAATCTGGTTCCTCGCTCATCCGCTGGGCGCTGGTGCCAACTGCAATGGTAGTGATGGCGGCGATCAGCGCCGGCACCTGGGTGGTGAAGGAAGCCGCGAGTCATCACGCCGCAGCGCAACAAGCCGAAACGCGGGCCAACCGCCAGAACAAAAAAGTGGCCGGCCTCGACCAGACCATGAGCATCGGCCAACACGATAGTGTCGATCGCGATCCCGCTGTCGCGGCGCGTCTGTCTTGGGAAACCGGAGCAGATCCGACCGGCACCGTCTACCTGCGCGCAATGGCCATGTCCGATTTGGTGCTCGATGGCTCAAGCCTTTCCTGGAAAGCCGATCGCACTGACAATTTGGTGGCCGCGCCACCGGCTTCCCACCAACCGGTCCGTTGGGCGCGCGTGCTGCGTATGCCCAGCCGTGACGACGTGGTGTTACGACCGGACGGTGGTGATGCGGTGGACCTCGACGGCTTGGTCGTCGATTACGACGGCAACCGCTACCGCCCACAACTCGGCGATGCCCTGCGCAGTTACCGCGCCGACTTCGATGACGGACAGTTGGACGCCGATCCGGCTAAACTGCTGCGCTACCGTGATGTCGACCCGCGCCTGGATGCGCTGCCCTGGGGCGAGATCGAAGACGGTCGTTGGCGCAGCGTCAGTCCGGAACGCGCGGCGGTCCTGGTCCGCGAACGTCTCGGTGAACGCTGCTCCTACGACCTGAAAAATCTGCCGAAGCCCGTCGACGGTCCGGGTGGCGTATTGCGTGGTTTCCTTTTCAGTCGCAGCGAAGCCGATCGCCGCGGGCACTGCCAATACTTCGCCACCGCCGCCGTCTTGTTGCTGCGTCGCGCTGGCCACACCGCGCGCTGCGTGGTCGGTTTCGCCAGCGATGAAGTCGACGATCGTGGCGTAGTCTTCCGTGGTCTGCACGCGCATGCCTGGATCGAAGTGGTCAATGCTCAAGGCCGCTGGCAGCGGTTCGATCCAACCCCAGCAATCTACCTCGGGATGCGACCAGATGGCATCCCCTTCGGACCTGATGGTCAGCAGACCAACCCCAACGAACCACAACCACAGGAACTGCCGCCGATCGTCAAACCCACTGACCTGTCGGTGGAGACGATCGCCCGTCAGTGGTGGCCACTGCTGGTGTCGCTCGCTGCGGTGCTGGTGTTCGTGGTGATCTTGGCCCTACGCCGCCGCGGCGCCCGCCGCCAGATCGACCCGCGCCTGGCCGAACTGCAACGGCGCAACGACGATCTGGTGCGCTTGGCGATATCCCTGGGCGTACCAGTGACGCCAGCCACCACCCTCAGCGATGTCGCGATCGCACTCCAGCGGCGCACCGGCGTGGCGCTTGATCGCCACCTCGACGCCCACCTCGCGGCGCGCTACGGCAACGGCAACCTGCCGGAACCATGGCCGATCGACGCGCTGCGTCAGGGCGCACGGACGAAACCACCACTGGTGCGCAGCGGATCGTGAGCGCAGCGTTCAACGCCTGACGGCGTCGGCCTCATCCTCCCAGCATGCGTTTCAATTCCGCCTCATCGATGACCGCGACGCCGAGTTCCTTGGCCTTGTCGAGCTTTGATCCGGCCTCTTCGCCAGCGACCACGTAGTCGGTTTTCTTTGATACTGAGCCACTGGTCTTGCCGCCGGCAGCCTTGATCAGACCTTCGGCTTCGCTGCGCCCGAGTGTCGGCATCGTACCGGTAAGGACGAAGGTCTTCCCCATCACTGCGGCAACCGCATTGGTCACCACCTTCTTTGCCGTCAGGGTGACGCCGGCCGCTGCCAAACCATCAAGCACCGCGATCATCGGGGCGGCGGTGAGCTGACGGAACACCGTGTCAGCGGTGGTTTCATCGACACCTGCCAACGGTGTGACACCGAGCGCGGCGATCTCCGTTTTGTCTTCGGCCTTGAGTTTCTTGCGCACCGCCAACACCGCCGCGCGTTCACCGGCAATGTAGGCGCGGGCGAAGGCGAGCAGTGCTGGCCAGTCACCGAAGCGGCCCGCGACGTCCTCGCTAAGTTTGTTGCCCAGGTTGTTGACCGACAATCCAGCGAGCACCTTGGCCAAGCCCTGGGTTTTCGCCGCCGCCAACGCCGCGATCAGGTTGTCGGCGTTTTTCTTCCCGAAGGTGCGCTTGGTGTCGTTGACATCGGCTTCCAATTCAAGCGGTGCGAGTTGCGCCGCCGTCAGGGCGAATAACTGATCCGGGCGCGTCACTGCCAGTTTATCCACCACCACGTTCACCACCGCCGAGCCCAAGCCACGGATGTCCATCGCATCACGCGAACCGAAGTGGCGCAGGCGTTCGCGCACCTGATCGGCGCACGCGGGGTTGGGGCAGTAATGGCTGACGTTTTCTTTGCCGCTGGGATCCGGTCGGCGTTCCTCGACCACCGCCGTAGCGCAGGTCGGACAGTGTGTTGGCCACGGAACTGGCTTGGCGTTTTTCGGACGCTTGGTGAGGTCGACCGCCACCACCTGCGGAATGATTTCGCCGGCCTTCTGCACCACCACGGTATCACCGATGCGGATGTCCTTGGCGGCGAGTTCGGCGAAGTTGTGCAGCGACGCGCGCGATACCGTACTTTGGGCGATGAGCACCGGCTCCAATTCTGCCACGGGAGTCAGGCGCCCGGTTTTTCCTACCTGCACCGTGATGGCCTTGAGCACGGTCGCACGACGCTCAGGAGGAAACTTGTAAGCGATGCCCCAACGCGGGTGGTGTTCGGTCTCGCCCAGGCGTTCCCCGGCTGCCGTGTCGTCGAGCTTCATCACCATGCCGTCGATATCATGGTCGAGCGTCGGGCGCACCTGCGTGTAGATCAGGCACTGGGCATACGCCGCCGCCATGCCGTCGACCCGCACCGAACCCGGATGCACCTGGAAACCCTGCGCCGTCAGCCACGCGAGGCGTTCATACTGCGATGCGGGCAGCTTCATGCGGTGCAAGCCCGGCGGCACGAAATAGAGGAAGCTCTTTACGCCCTTGCCGCGCAGCGCCTCGGCGTCTTTGCGTTTCATCATCCCGGCGCAGCCATTGCGGGGATTGACCAGCACCTTGTCGCCAGCAGCAAGCAAGTCGCGGTTGAGCGCGTCGAACGCCGCACGTGGCAGGTAGAGTTCACCGCGTACCTCGAAGCGCGCCTGTTCTTTCACCGTCACCGGCACCGCGCCGCTGGCTTCGACCTGGGCGGTGATGACATCGCCTTCGACACCGTCGCCACGCGTCGCTGCGCGAATCAGTTTGCCGCCGTCGTAGATCAGGCTGACCGACATGCCGTCGATCTTCGGTTCCAGCAC
>Ga0105044_10003689_pt1 | contig 20993 bp, 10 predicted proteins | sample MAT01_FD_78092 | JGI IMG/M metagenome (GOLD analysis project Ga0105044, IMG submission 78092) | Freshwater microbial communities from Lake Fryxell liftoff mats and glacier meltwater in Antarctica - MAT-01 | ecosystem: Environmental > Aquatic > Freshwater > Ice > Liftoff microbial mat | place...
AATTTATTCTTCTTGATGATAACTTGCGATTAAGCCATACTTTTGCTTTACTATCACTTAACCGGGGACCTCATAGAATAAAACAATCCGAACCAGGTCAGGACAGGAATGTAGCAGCCTTAAGGATAACGTTTTATGCTTTGAGATAATCTCCGGCCTTTTTTTGCCCGGAAAACTTACGCATTTGAAATTTTCCTTCACAATCGTTAAGCGTGATTATTTTTTAAAATTACTCCCAGACTTGTCTTTTCTGTTTGTGGTAAATGGGTTGCTCGTTTGGAGGTGTTTTATCTAAGATGGGTCTTTGAATTCCAATAAAAATCACATGGCTGATTCCTGAATCCGCCCACACAAAACGACAGATTTTTTCCAGAAAAAGTAGCAGGTTACGGTTTTGTGCGACAAGGGTTTGCACAGGTGCCAGGATCCATTCTGGAATTTTCCAAAGCGATGCCAGCCATGACGAGCTATTCCATTCGAACCATTTTCGAGCTAATCCAGAACGCTTTTCGAGTTCTTTTTGACGATATTCAGGATCCTTTAGGGCTTTGGTGTATCGATTTGGAATTTCAATAAAATTTTTAAGCATCAGATAGAGTCGATGGTGGCTGAAAAGAACCTTATCAATTTTAAATTCAGTTTCAGCTAACCCTAAAAAGCGTTGGGTGGCGTCTTCAGAATAGATATCTACTGGTGTAGAACAAATGACATATCCTTGATTTTTCACTAAGCGCGCCAGTTCAGACAGGAGGATGCGGTAGTGATTGGCGGGTAAATAAGCGATCACTTCGGTACAGACAACAAGGGGAAATGACTTCTCAGTTAAGCTTGTGAAGGGTAGAAAATCTTGGATAGGGGTAATTCCAGCTAGTTTTTTATTTTTTAAATGCTGTAAAGCGATGTTGGAGATATCGACAGCCTGCACGCTAATTCCATTTTGCGCCATTCTTTCCGAAAACACACCTGCACCACATCCAAGGTCTAAAGCTTCTGAAGGCAATGGGTGAAAAAATTCTTCAATCAAGCTCCAGGTACGCGAGAGCCTTTCCCTTTCCATGCAGTTGCGTAAAGGATTAAATTGTTCAGGGTTTTGTTCCCACATTTTATCAAATTGAGCTTGCGTGTGCGATTTTTGCTGAGCTAAAGTGTTTGATGGGGGAGGGGTTGGAGCCATTTGTAATGCGTGCTGAACCATAGATACATAATCCTTAATATTCTAAGAGCAGTTGTTTAACACTTAAATCAGGAGGGGCGAGATTAATCGAGCGATTAATAAAAAGGCGGAACCAAATTTCTAAAATTAGGACAGCCCACAAGTACTTAAAAGCGTAAGGACTGGTTTGCAATTGATCGATTTGACATTGCAGCCAACGATTAGAAATGAGTCCTGCTTCCACTAAAGTACCTCGTTTAAGCAAAAGGAAAATATCGCGCATTTCAGAATTAATGAGCCAATTTCTTAAGAAGGTTTTTCGCGTTTTTTTTGGACGCTGAATAAAAGAGGAAGAGAAAACAGGTTTCATCAAAGCTTTCAGAAACGAAGCTGTCTCATTTTCAGCCAAGCTTTCTGGCTCAGCTAATGAAGCGACATATTCCATCAAATGCGGATCTAGGAAGGGAGTGTGCCACTCTAGGTTATTAGCAGCTGTCAGTCTCTCATATTGAAGAATAAAGCAATCAGGCAAACGCGTTTTAACATCAAAATAAAGAAAAGACGAAACAGTTGATTTGATTCGATCTAAATGATGGAATTTATGTAAAAAAACTTCTGGATCAAACAATTCGGCCAATCTTGGCGCAGCTTTTGATAGTTCACGTTCGCTGAAAAGCGCATTTTGTCTCAAATAATCAAACTGCCAAGGATTTGTGCGGGATTGGCGCAGTAATGAAAAAGCTCCTTTTTTGTAAAAAACATTTAAAAAGGGGATGAGCAGGGCGCGCAAAAACTGCATTGAAAATTGAGAGACTGCTGAAAGAGTAGAAAATTCCTGTTCTTGCGTGGTGTAACGATTGTGTCCGGCAAATAATTCATCGCTACCCATTCCTGAGAACACTGTATGGGTTTTAGTAGCAGCTAGCTTGGCTAGACGCCAAGTTGCCATAATGTTTGGATCAGCGAGCGGTTCATCTAAATACCAGATGATTTTAACGAGATCATTGAGAAAATCAGTAGGTTTTATTTCTTCACTATAGTGCAAAAGATCTAACTTTTCGGCAACTTCGCTAGCCGCATGCATATCATCATCGTTCTCTCCCTCAAAGCCAACCGAAAAGGCTGGAAATTGGCAATCATTTAAAACTTTGTGCATGTAATAGGCAATACTAGCTGACCCTAATCCTCCTGAAAGAAAACACCCTACAGGTCGTTTTTCAGGCAAACGAGCTTTCACACTTTCTAGTATGAGGTGATTGAGATGGCTAAGGAGTGAGTTTTTTTGATCACTGACTGATTTTTGAAAATAAGAACTATAAGACCAGTAAGGTTCAATGAACTTGCTTCCATTAAAGTTAAATTGCAAGTAGTGGCCAGGAAGTAGCTTATTGATGGAACGGATAGGAGTCATATCCTGTGGAATATAACTGAAGAATAGGTAGGAAGCTAATGCATCTAAAGCAGCAGCGGTGGGAACAGCTCCAGTGGCCAAAATTCCTTTTAATTGACTCGAAAAAATAAAATGATGATTGTCGTGGAACCAATAAAGAGGCTTTTTTCCAATTCGATCTCGTGCTAGTATAATTTTACTTTTTTCTTGATCCAGTATAGCAAGGGCAAAATCACCATCTAAATGTTTTAAGAAATCGAGACCCCATTGGGAATAAGCGGCTACAATTAAATCTTGCTGTGCCGTTTTGATGAGAGGGGATCCGCTCCGAAGTAGCTCTTTATGCAAATTTTTTTGATTATAGATCACCCCATCAAAAGAAAGGGTGATGGTTTTTTTTTCATTTGTACATAGCTTACTGCCGACGCTCCCTAACTCGATATGTTTAAAGGAGTATGAATCTGAAATCGCGCCCTCTTTGTTTTTTAAAGTTTCCAATAGGGGAACAATTAGATGATTGATCTGAAAAACATCTGGATAAACGATACCAGCAATCCCTTTCATAGCAGGCGGCCTATCACTTTTAGCTAATTTATTCGAATTTTGTTAAACTACTTTTATAGGAGGTTATTTTTATTTTGTCTTGCATAAACCTTCAACTTGGCATCATTTAGGCAGTTCTAATCAAAAAGGAAGGAAAATGTTTCCTGTAAAAATTGCACAAAAAAATGCGCAAATTGGCTACATACCAGCTGAGAATGAACGTAAAATTCACGTTTATACACCTTTTATGCGTTTAATTGTTTTCCTATTTGGTGTAAAAACAGTCAAAGTTCAGGTTCAACAGGGTAAATCAGTTTATTTAAAGAAAAAAGATGTAGTTCAATGGGTTCAATCCAAAAACCCGGCTGCAGATATCAAAAAAAACTCTAAGAACCAGCAGCTAATTCGTTTAGTAGAAGATATTTGCCAAACTCAACTTGGTCAAATACCCACTAATCTTCTCACAGGAAGGGTTTCTTCCATTTTAAAATCTCGTAAAACCTATGACAAACAAGGAGCTTCAATCCATGCTCCTGCGGCAAAGTCTTATTTAATCTTAGAGGGCTTAGAAGATCGCTTCGCTTTAAATATTTATGATCATACAAATGCTCCTATGGAGTGCATCAAAATTTCAGTGAGCGGAGATTCGTTTTTTGTAGATGCGGCTGAGTTCGCCAATCGTCTACACTTAAAAAAATCTGAAGTCGTTGAATTTGCCAAGAAGGGGAATTTATCAGACCTTATTAGCGAGAAAAAAGAAAAATTAGATCTTCTTAATCGAATTATCGAAGACTATTCCCTTAAATTAGAAAAAAATAATCTCCTAAAAAAAATACCTCTGAGTCCAAAACTTCTGATGAAAGTCATTCGCACAGCTGGGAAAAACGATCTTTTTGCTACTACTCAAACTGGCTTTGTAGTCTCCCATGATTCGCTAAAAGAAAAAATCATTGTGACGCGAGATGATGCGGGTAAACTACATATGGCTTCTTTTACAGAGCTTCTTCAAATCGATAAAGGCACTTATGGAACGGTTTATCCTGTAAAAAACCCTCTCTCAAGTAATTCTAAAATTATTAAAATAGCCTTAGAAGCAAGCGCTCCCGATAGTGTCAATGAACTACGCAATGAATTTAAGATTTTAAATTTGATTCATCAATTAGGGCCTGTGCCTGGAATTCAAAAAAGATTATATGGGATTTTTGCAATACAGCCAGCTAAAGATGTGATGCAGTATGGGTATTTAACTAAGAAATACGAAATGGATTTACACGATTATATCTTTAAAGATCAAGGATTTACAGAGAAAAAGTTTTTAACTTCCTTTCATGAAGTATTGAAAGGGATTAAGCATTGTCACGAATTAGAAATCGTGCACGGGGATATTAAGCTTGAAAACATCCTAGTCATGAAAAAAAAGTTGTATTTGGCAGATTTCGGCGGTGCTTGTATTTTAGGGAAACTTCCAGGGGATAAATTTGACAAAGGGACCTTTACGGAGCAGTATTGGTTAAAAGAAAATCAAGACAAAGCTAACGAGGCACGAGCTAAAGGGGATCGCGTTGCCTTTAACCAAGCTTTAAAATCTAGGGATGTCTATCAGCTAGGATGTGTTCTTTATGAAGTCCTTTTAAATGATAGACTTAAGAATTTAAAAACTATTGACGTTTCTGTTTTAGAAGAAAAAAATATTGATCCTAAAGTCATTTCGCTGATCTTAAAAATGACAGATCCTGATACAACAAAGCGGTTAACTATTCAAGCTGCTGAAGCAGAACTTGCTGCTTTACTCTCGTGAACTTCAAGATCTCGTTCCTCATAATTTTCTGATCTTTTTTATTTCCATTTTTAGTATAATTTTTGACTTACCACACTCAACTAGAAAAGAGTAACTTCTCTATGAGTGAATTTGGAAATTTTTATAACGCAGGATGATTCATGTTAGAACCCATTGAAAGTGAAAGTTTTAATGAACGAGAAAAGAAGATTCTAGACTTTTGGGAAAAAGAAAATATTTTTAATGAATCCATTCAAAATCGCAAGAGTTCCTCGCTATTTTCTTTCTACGATGGCCCCCCCTTTGCAACAGGCCTTCCACATTATGGACATCTTCTAGCAGGGACGATTAAAGACGTTATTCCCAGGTATAAAACGATGAAAGGGTTTTGCGTTCCGCGTCGTTTTGGATGGGACTGCCATGGATTGCCTATTGAAAATGAAATTGAAAAAAACTTTGGACTTTCAGGGGCAGCTTCTATTGAAGAATTTGGAATCGCACATTTCAATGAAGAGTGTCGAAAGATTGTGCTCCGTTATACTGAGGAATGGAAAAAAACTGTTAAGCGCATGGGAAGATGGGTAGATTTTTCTAATACCTATCGCACCATGGATATGTCTTTTATGGAATCTGTTTGGTGGGTATTTAAACAACTTTATGAGAAAGGTTTGGTCTATGAAGGATTCAAAGTCATGCCATTTTCGGCTAAGCTAGGGACCACTTTATCAAATTTTGAAGCTGGTGAAAACTATAAAGACGTTGACGATCCTTCCTTAACAGTGTCTTTTCCTCTGCTCGATGAGCCTCAAACATCTCTCCTAATATGGACCACAACACCTTGGACATTAGTCTCTAACTTAGCTATTCTGGCTGGGCCTGAAATTGAGTATGTTAAAATTAAGGAAAAATCCTCCGGTAAGTTTTATATTTTAGCCCAATCAAGCCTTTCACACTATTTTAAAGAGCCTTATAGCTACACGGTTGTGAAAAATATGAAAGGGGAAGAGTTAATTGGATTAAAGTACGTTCCTGCTTTTTCTTACTTTGCGGATCGCGCTCAGCTGGGAGCTTTTCGTGTGATTGAAGAAAGCAGTATTTCAACTGACGAAGGCACTGGTTTGGTGCATTGTGCGCCTGCTTTTGGAGAAGTCGACTTTTATGCCGCTAAAAAGGCGGGGATAGATTTAGTGTGTCCCGTAAGTAAAAATGGACTGTTTACAGAGGAAATCCCAGAGTATACAGGGCAGTTTGTCAAAGATGCGGATAAAGATATTATCAGACGCTTGAAGGGGGAAGGAAAAGTCTTTCTGCAGGCGACCTGCCATCACCGTTACCCATTTTGCTGGCGTTCTGACACCCCTTTGATCTATCGAGCGACTAGCAGCTGGTTTGTAGCGGTAGAAAAAATTAAAGAAAACCTGCTTGCATCCAATCGAGAAATACACTGGACGCCAGAACATATTAAATTTGGCCGCTTTGGCAAGTGGCTGGAAGGGGCGCGAGATTGGGTGATTAGTCGCAACCGCTACTGGGGAACTCCAATTCCGATCTGGCGTGCTGAGGACGGGGAGATCATTGTGATTGGAAGCATTGCGGAACTCGAGAAAGAGACAGGGCAAAAACTTACAGATCTGCATCGACACTTTATTGACGAACTGGAGATCAAGCGAGGAGAAAAAGTATTCAAACGCATTCCAGAGGTATTTGATTGCTGGTTTGAGTCAGGTTCTATGCCTTACGCTCAAAACCACTACCCATTTGAAAATGCGGAACTATTTGAAAAAAACTTCCCTGCAGACTTTATTGCAGAAGGGCTCGATCAAACTCGGGGTTGGTTTTATACGCTCACGATTTTATCTACAGCTCTTTTCGATCAACCTGCCTTTAAAAACGTAATTGTCAATGGAATCATTTTAGCTGAAGATGGCGCTAAAATGTCTAAGCGCTTGCGAAACTATCCAGACCCACTTGACGTAGTAGAAAAATATGGAGCGGATGCAATCCGTCTTTACATGATGCATAGCCCTGCAGTGCGTGGAGATGATCTCAGCTTTTCAGAAAAAGGTGTCGAGTTAGTTTTAAGGCAGATTTTACTTCCTATGTGGAATGCTTATAGCTTTTTTATCACCTATGCACGTATTTATCAATGGCTTCCTGTATCTAATCCCCATCAAAAACCTACGGCGGTAATTGATCGTTGGTTGCTTTCCTTATTGAATAAATTAATTTCTCAAGTTGAACAAGGAATGGATCATTATGAACTAAGTGCAGCTGTTGAGCCTTTTGTGGCTTTTGTCAATCAATTGACAAATTGGTACATTCGACGGTCGCGCCGACGTTTTTGGGAAGATGAAGCTTCTGAAGATCGCAACCAGGCTTTTGTTACACTTTATCAGACGTTGTTGTCCCTTTCAAAAATTGCTGCGCCCTTTGTGCCTTTTATGAGCGAAAGCATTTATCAAAATTTGCGTCACTCTGAAATGCCTGCCTCAGTGCACCTCACTGATTTCCCAGCATATTTTTCAGACATGCGAGATGAAAGTTTGGAAGCCAAAATGGACGCCGTTCAAATCGTGGTAAGCTTAGGGCATGGTTTGCGCAAAGAACATAAACTTAAAGTGCGGCAACCACTGGCAACGGTGCATATCGCTTCAGGTGATCCCCACATTCTCACCTTTTTAGAAGATCAACAGCATCTTATTGCCGATGAATTGAATGTAAAAAAAGTGGAGTTTAGCTTGAACGAAACAGAGTGGGTCAGTCTCAAAGCTAAGCCTAATTTCCGAGTCTTAGGCAAAAAAGTTGGTAAACTCATGAAAAATGCCCAACAAGCAATAAGTGAGTTAAATCAAGCTCAGCTAGGCGAACTCCTAGATGGTAAAATTCTCCCAATTTTGATTGGTGAAGAAGTGATTTTTCTTTCCCATGAAGATGTCGAAGTGGAGCGTTCGGTGCATGAAGGGATGATTGCAGCAAACCAAGGAGCGATTACTTTGGCTTTAGATACACAGCTTAGCGAGCCTTTGCTTATTGAAGGGATAGCACGTGAGTTGATCAATAAGCTCAATACCATGCGTCGTGAGGCAGGATTTGCAGTGACAGATCGCATTCATATTCAAATTGACACATCCCCGCGTGTTAAAGAGTGTTTTAAAGAATACGAAACATATATTAAAACAGAAGTTTTAGCCCTTCAAGTGCACTTTATAGAGAGATTACAAGGTCAGGAATGGGATTTAAATGGCGAGAAAGCCATTATTATCCTAACTAAAATCTAAAGTAAAACTTCTTTTAAAAATAGAACTGCGAGACTAAAGTAGATGACAATTCCAGAAACGTCTACCAGGGTTGCAATGAATGGGGCTGAGGAGATCGCAGGATCTCCTCCGCATTTTTTGATGACAAGAGGCAGCATCGATCCAGTGATTGTACCCCAAGTCACGACTCCGATTAATGAAGTACTGACTGTCAAGGCGATTAAAAACCAATGAGGCCCATAGATATCAGAAAACATGGACCAAACTCCGATGCGGACAAATCCGATGATTGCTAAAATAGACCCTAAAACAAGTCCAGTAATCACTTCTCGTCCCATCACACGCCACCAATCGCGCAATCTAATTTCTCCCAGAGCCATGGCGCGGATTATTAAAGTAGAAGCTTGAGAGCCCGAATTACCACCGCTTGATATGATTAAGGGAACAAAAAGGGCCAAAGTAACTACTTTGGCAATATCTTGTTCAAAATAGGCCATGGCCGAAGCTGTTAAGAGTTCCCCAAAAAACAAGATAATGAGCCAAACTCCACGCTTTCGAATGAGTTGAAACAGTGGAGCATCCATGTAGGGTTCATCTAAAGCTTGAGTTCCTCCAATTTTTTGAATATCTTCCGTATCTTCTTCCTCGGCTAGAAACAAAACGTCATCGATAGTGACAATTCCTTTGAGAATTCCTTGAGCATCAATAACAGGTAGAGCACCCCGATTGTTTCGTTTGAAAATATTAATCGCGACTTCTTGGTCATCAGTGATAAGCAAAGCAATAAAAGTGTTATCCATTAAATCACTTACTTTGTGAGACGGGGAAACAAATAGAAACTCCTTAATTTTTATATCGTCGATCAGCTTGCCTTTATCGTCGACAACATAAATTAAATTAATCGTTTCGCTATCATGCCCATAGGCGCGAATATAATCCAGAACTTGCCTGACACTCCAGTCCTTACGGACGGCCAGAAAATCAGGAGTCATTAGACGGCCTACGCTATTCTCTGGATAGCCTAGTAATTTTAAAGCAACTTTTCTTTCGGTGGGAGAAAGAAGATGAAGATATTCCTGGATCGTTTTTGGATTGAGTTTTTCGAGGAAAGCCGTACGATCATCAGGAGAGAGTGCATTAAGTAAAGCGGAGACTTGAGGGATCGAAAGTTGCTTAAGAAGATCTTGTTGATCGGAAACATCTAAGAATTCAAATGTATTGGTTGCAAGATTAGGAGGAAGTAACTCAAAAAGGAATCTTTGATCTAATTTAGAAAGATCAGGTAAAAGATCGGCTACATCAGAAGGCAAAGCGGTTTTTAACTGAGAAATCAGTTGAGCCCGATCGCGAGCTTCAATCAATTCTTTGACATATTGTTTATCAAATGAATCGTACATCCCTACCCACCTCATGAGTCTTCAGGGTTACGATTGAATATCCCTAGCTTTTTATCAAGTTATTTATTTAAATCCCTAGCTTTTAGATCCATACTTTTTTTTGATCTCACGCAATCTTGGCTCAAGTCTTTCTTTTGCAGCGCGGGGAATTCGATCGATAATCAAAACCCCATTTAAATGATCATTTTCGTGCATGAAATTTGTAGCGGGAAATCCAGTAAGAGTTTTTTGGAAAATTCGACCTTCTAAGTCCATGGCCTCGATCTCAATCGATTCTGGCCGTGTGACATCCATATAAAGTTTAGGGATCGAAAGACATCCTTCCGAATAAGTTTGCAGTTCTTGACTGTACCTTAGAATCTTGGGATTAATATATATCACGACTTCTCCGTCATGCCAATTTCCATCCTCATCTTCGACTGGAACACAGGTAATAAATATGGATAACAATTGACCTATTTGCGGAGCCGCTAATCCAATTCCGTTTACCGATTGCATAGTTTCTATCATATCTGCCACTACTTTTTGAACAGTGGGATCAATTTTTTCAACACGCGCGGTTTTCTTGCGGAGGACAGGATTGCCATAGTAGGCGATAGGATGTAACATATCTAAAATAAAGGTTAAGTTTAAAAACGATCTTACACTATACCTGCATAGAATTTAAAAGGATATTAAAAAATACTCTCGTCCTGTTAGAGCTTGAAAAGGCTTGATTACATAGAAAATTGCCAGACTTCATTTAAGAAGTCTCAAGCTGTGTAGATTTTTCTTAGTTTTTTTATCAATTGATCAATAACAATTTGCTTATATTTTGTTGATCTTTTTTCAATAAGGGAATTCCACTTATGATTACTGCCATCTGTAGCTTTTTTTGTATTACGTGCGAGATTTTCCAATAGAGTTTCATCATTTTTTCCCTTTTTTCTATGCATCACAAGGCTTACACCAGCGCGCTTTTTGGCTTCAGCATAATTTTCTATTTCCTTAACAGATTGTGTGGTTTTCATCCAGGAAACAGGTAAATCAGTAAAATAATGAACTTTTTGTTTAGTGGATTGAAGATCGCTCAGAAATTGGTCGCCATCTCTAGAAAAATTAATTAAGTCGCGAATCCCAAACACGAAACAGTTAATGCTATCAGTTTGACGCCAATAAGTGTTAACGTGGATACATTTAACATTAAAAATAAAGTGCTTTTCTGTTTCAAGGATGTGCTCTACCAGAGGAGCACAGCTGCTATCCATTTTATCACAATTTGAAAAATCGGTTGTGCTATCAGTTATAATAATTTCCCACGCCTCTTCCACTCTTTTAAAAAAAAGGGGAGTCACATGACCTGCTACACCATAGGGGTTTTCATCGAATTTGTTGACGAGGAAAAGCCGCACTTCCCCGTCTTGAATTTCATCTTGCGTTAATTCTATTAGAGCATCAGCAAAGGCAGTCCGATCTTGGCAAAGTTTTAAATGTTGATCCTTAGGTAGTGAACCTTTGTTTTTTAAATATTCCATAACGATGGCAATCCCTTTTTGAGCTAGTGTGCCTGCTCTATCCATGAATTTGTAACAGTTAGGATAGAGTTTGCTCAGGACAATTATCTGCTTACTTTGAGGTAGATTTTCTAAGATTTGATGATCAATTAACCATTTACAGATTAAGGGGGTGTTTTTTTCAATAAAGGGATCTAACTCTTCGTTTGTTTCCATCAGACAAAAGATATCAGAGACTTTTTCTGAAGCCAAAGTTTTATTTAATAATTGCTGAGCTTCTTCTTCTCGACCTTGAAGGATCAATTGCATAATTTTTATACCTGGGTGGGCACTAAAAAAATCTTCGCATTCCTTTTTAAAATAGTGGCTTAGCACACCCATTGGGGGAATGGCCGCGTTTTTTGGATTAGTTTCAAGCATGGAGAAAATAGGGCGGAAATCTACATTTGGCCTTCTAAGAATTTCCTCTAGAATGGAAGAATCTCTCTTAAGGAAAGCCATCTCGATTAAAGAAATACCACTGCGAGTGGGAATGCTTAGATCTATGCCATCTTTTTTAAGAAGTTCTCTCCAAATTTCTACATGATTCTTTGAAATGGCAAGCTCCAATGGAGTTTTCATGAAAAAATGATCTGCATTATTGACATCAATTGCTTCTAAAGAAAGCAGTTCTTTAACAATAGATCCATCACCCTGATTAATCGCTATCATTAGAGAGGGAAGAAGGTTTCCAATTTCCTTAATTTTAAGAAGTTTTCGAACTATTTCTTTATTTCCTTGGCGACAAGCTGCTGCCAGGGCAAACTCCTTATCATTGTTCACAGCATTTATATGTTCTTCGTCGCTAGACCTAATAATTGCTTTGGCTAATTTTTCAAATCCCCTAGAGATTGCCGTGATTAGAAGTGTCGAGTCGTGCTCAGGATCTTTGGTACGGAAATTAACGCCTCTTCGAGAAAGTTCTTGAAACAACTCTGATGAATCCCTGCAGCCAGCTAATAATGATGTCCAAGATGAAAGTTTGGCGGGTTTCTCTTGCTCGAGAATCATGAGCATGCAAGGAAGCCAATCGCTTCCGCGTAATTCTTCCACTATTTTAATAATAGAGTCTCGACTTTTCGAATCGTCGATATTTTGAAAGGATTCAATACAATTTTGGACAACTTTTGTACTTACTTTTCTTGGCTGGGAAAATACTCTTCCTTCTTTTGAAAGAGCAGTTAAGAATCTTTCTAAATCACTTTTTAGATCTGGTTGCGTGATTTTACTTTCAAAAATGTCTTTTATTCTTTTGATTTCTTCTACATCCATCAAGGCATCAGCAGAAAAGGAACGAATGAAAGGGCTTAAAGGAGAAAATTTACGTTCGCTTAATGAGGATTTTTCTTGATTCCTAGAAGTGCAATACGCTTGCACGGTGTGGCCGTCGCAGGTCACAGTAAAAACGTTTTTTTCTTCGTTTTCTACCAGAAGTTCGTTGATTTGATCAGCTACTTCAATAACTGCTTCTTTTAAATTTTCATCAACCCAACCTTCTCTAGATTGTAATTTGGCTTTGATTTGAAAAACTCGATCATTGATTTTAGCTCGGTAATCTAAATTATAAAATTCCTGCTTTTTTTCTTTTACCTTTAACCAATCAACATTAAAACTGCTGTACAATTTTTTAGAATTATCCCAAGCTAAAGAAAACATTTTTACCACCATTTGTTCGGGTCAACATATTACTAATCTGAATTATTATCAATAATAATTAATTTAAAATATATGGAATATTTGTTTTTTAACATTTATTGTAACAAAAAAAATAAATATTTTGCTTGAAATTTAAATATTAAAATTTCATAAGTAACTATTATATTTTGTTCTAATGGTTATTATTTTATGAATGATGTAACATTAAATCTTTATTTTGTAAAATGTAAGTGAAATATTTTGTTAATAATTTTGTGTATATGCGTGAATTTTTAATTAAATATTGATTTTATTATAAATTAACTTTATTATTACCTAGCAAATTAATTTTTATGGAGTAATAATATGCAGTCTAATTTTGATTCCCCAAGGGATAATTTTGATAATTATCTATATAGTCATGATTCATCAAATACAGTTGAAGAATCTTCGTCCTCGACTTATACCCCACCTCCTCTAAAGAAAAGAAAAAGGGAGACTAGAAATTTCGAAATTTCGAGCGAGAGAAACACCTCATTACTAAAATTATTTAATGAAACATTTTCAGAGAATACCTCTCAAAATAACTCTGAGAATGGAGAGAAGTTCAACAAAAACCATCATTTGAGTAAGCGGCAAAGAATTTTACAAGAAGATTTTGAAGCTTCGTTTGGAACTCTACAGCCAGATGCAGTGTCATCTCTCCAAACCCCACAGAGTCTTAATCAGAGTCCACAAGATCCTTCTTTTTTTACAAAAAAAGCATAATTAACTGATCTGATCAGTGTAAATAAAAAGCCTTAGGGATGCCGTTTGTAAAACAATGGCATCTCTTCAATCCTATCGATCGATTATTTCTTTCTTCTTTGAAAAATTACTTACATCTGCCAAAATTATTTTTAAGTAATTAATCTCGCTGTGATTTCTACAGACTGAAACTTATCATGAAAAACATCCGACTATTTCCTCGATTCAAAGCCTACTATCAGGGCCCTAAAAGCGATCATTATGATGGATTGCATTTTTTTAATCCCTGGAATCCTCAAAGAGCCTCCTTTTATAATATGATTTGTTGGAAAATGACTTCAAAACGGAAGCATTGGCCTGCAAAAATCAAAAATCATCAAGTAGATATACCGCCAAAAAGTATAGAAGGTAACAAACTGAGAGTCAGCTTTGTGGGTCATTCCACGATGCTAATTCAGACACAAGGTCTAAACATTCTCACAGATCCTATATGGTCAGATCGTGCAAGTCCAAGCCAATACTTTGGACCTGTGCGTTATAGTGATCCAGGAATTGTTTTTGAAAGTCTACCTCGCATAGATTTAGTTCTTATCAGTCATAATCATTACGATCATCTTGATCTCTCCACACTTGAAAAGCTCTGGAGAAAGGATCGACCCCTAATCATTGCACCTCTGGGAAATGAAATCATAATCCAATCAAAAGATCCATCCATCCAAGTTAAAACTCTTGACTGGCATCAAGCAATTAAAGTCGGAAATAATGTAAGCATTCATCTAACCCCTACCCAGCATTGGTCAGGAAGAGGTTTTTTTGATAGGAATAAAGCTTTATGGGGGGCTTTTGTGATTTCAACCACAGGTGGAAATATTTATTTTTGTGGTGATTCGGGTTATGGCAGTGGATATTCCTTTCGCGAAGCCCTTAAGCAATTCGGTTCTTTTCGTTTTGCGATGCTACCCATTGGCGCTTATGAACCCCGTTGGTTTATGGAATATTCCCATATGAATCCTGAAGAAGCAGCTCTTGCTTATAAAGATTTAGGGGAACCCTATACCGTTGGAATTCATTTTTTAACCTTTCGTTTAGCAGATGAAGGATTTTATGAGCCAGGTGGACTATTAAAGGAAATATGTAAAAAACGTGGCGTGAGCCAAGAGAGATTTCGCACATTAAAAATAGGAGGGTCATGGATGGTCCCTGAGCTTAACCCTAATTTCAGAAAAATCCACTGGAAGCTTAATACAAGCAACCGGGGGAAGCTTGAAGAATTTCAAAAACTCTTTGCCCATTATGGAGCAACACTTGAAGCCACGCAAGTTGATCTTGATGAAATTCAAACTGATGCGCTTCAAGTAGTGGCGCATAAAGCCAGTCAATTAGAGGAAAATGTATTAATTGACGACACTTCACTTGATATTGTTGGAGCTGAGGTTGGAATCAATGTCCGTTGGTTATTGGAACATTTGCCGAATTTCCTGAACAAGAAAGCCTATTGGCATGTATTTTTAGCTTATCGAGTAGGTGAGCAAGTCTTTATCTATAAAGGGGAAGTGGAAGGCACTATCGTAGCTGCACGTGGCGAAGGGGGATTTGGATTTGATCCTTTTTTTCTGCCAGATGGAACCCAGCAAACCTTGGCTCAATCAAAACCTGATCAAGTGAATGCACGAGCATTAGCGGTTCAGGCCTTAATGGATGATCAAAAGTTTGCGACTGTGGCAGCTGTACATGATTGGAAAGGTCCTTGGCAAAAGAGTTGAATAGAAAAACCTCTGCGTACTGCAGACAGTACGCAGAGGTTCTGGGAATTACTTGTTAGCAGAAGAGAGTTTATTGTTAATTGTTCTAACTCCTTCAATTTGCTTTACAGCAGCTTCAATTTTTTGTCTTTCAGCATTATCTTTTACTGTTCCCGATAAAGTGACTTCACCATTTTTAACGGAAACTTGAATGCTTTTTCCTTGGCTTGAGAAAGATGGGTCATTTTTAAGCGACCATTTAACTTTTTGTACAATGTCATCATCAACAATTGCGCCGTTATGTGTCTTAACTGTCGCATCAGCTTCGCTGATTACGTTTCGATGTGAATTTCTGTGATAGTTTGAGCTATGCCCTGGATTCGACATTGAATTTTGATGAATTTGATTTTGTTGGATGGAATTTTGTGTGTCTGAAGGATCGCTTACTGATCCTTTTCCTGGAGGATTAGTAGAAGGTGTTCCAGGAGGATTTGTTGTAGGAGCAGTAGATGTTGAGGAAGGAGAAGTGTGCGAGCTTGTTGAGCCTGGTGGACGGTCTGTATATTCGAAAGCATGTGCAAGCGAGCTTACGGATAACAGTGTGATTCCTGTAAAAAACATTTTTCTTAAGTTTTTCATAATTTCACCCTTTTTTTAAGAACATATTATTTAGTAAAAAATATTTCGTCATTTAATTAAAAGTAACGATTTTTTGCTTACTAACTTGGTGGTAGTAGTAATAATATCTTGAGCACTTATTTATTCACCTTAACTAATAAATAATAATCTTTCAACTATATTAAATTAAAAATTTTACCTTAACTTCTTTATGTTGTTGGTTATCAATTAATTTCAGTTCGCTTCCTTTTAGTTTGATTCCATCTACTTCAATTTCAAGATGATACTTTTCTAAATGTTGAGGGTTCTCGAAAATAAAGGTATAAGGTGTGCCTCTGTAGTGATAGAAAATTTTAAATCCATCCCAATGGGAAGGAATATTAGGTTGTAAAAATAATCTGTCACCTCTGAGTTTGAATCCTAAAACTTCCTCTATCCAAATGCGGTACATCCATCCGCAAGAGCCGCTATACCAGCTCCATCCGCCGCGGCTAAGTTGGCTTGGTAGTGAATAAACATCTCCAGCTAAAACATAAGGTTCTGCTTTATAACGCTCTACGCCTTCGACAGTTCTTGTATGATTGACTGGATGCATCATGGAAAGAAGCTCTGCAGCTTTAGTGCCTTCGCCTCTTAAAGCAAAAGCTAATGGCACCCACAATGAGCCATGAGTGTATTGTCCACCATTTTCACGTACACCTGGAGGATATCCTTTAATATACCCTGGATCTAACGATGTTTTGTCAAAGGCTGGGGTGAGGAGCAGAATGAGTTGATCATTTTTTCGAATAAGGTGTTCTTCCACCGAGGCAAGGGCTTTGGCGGAGCGTTCTGGATCTCCTGCACCGCTTATGACAGCCCAAGCTTGAGGGAGACAATCAATTCTATCTTCCATATTTGCTGCCGATCCTAGCGGCGTACCGTCATCAAAGTAAGCGCGGCGGTACCAGGCGCCATCCCATGCATTATCTTCAATGACTTGGGCTAGCCTTTTACCTTGTGCACGGAAGCTTTCAGCGGTCGCTTTTTCTTCAGATAGATCAAGCAGTTCGGCAAAATCATTCATGACATGGACTAAAAACCAGGCTAACCACACGCTTTCACCCTTGCCCTCTATCCCGACGCGATTCATCCCATCATTCCAATCGCCACTTCCAATAAGAGGCAGCCCATGCGGTCCCGCAGTGATGCCTTTATACATCGCACGACGGCAATGTTCAAGCAGAGTGCCTTTTTCTTCAGAAATTTCTGGAACAAAATACGCTTCATGCTGTTCAGGAGTTAAGGTCTCTCCTTTCAGAAAAGGCACGACTTCGTTCAAAATAGAGGTGTCGCTGGTGACGCGCACATACTGCGCGGTGACATATGGCAACCATAAAAGGTCGTCAGTAATACGTGTGCGAACACCGCCATTTGAAGGGGGATGCCACCAATGTTGCACATCGCCTTCGATAAATTGATGTGCAGCTGCTCTTAAAATTTGTTCTCGAGCAATATGTGGGGCTGCGTAAAGCAAGGCCATGACATCTTGTAATTGATCGCGAAAGCCATAGGCGCCGCTGGATTGATAAAAAGCTGATCTGCCCCAAATTCGGCAGCTGAGATTTTGATAAAGCAGCCAGCGATTTAAAGCGAAATTGAGGAATAATTCTGGTGTATCCACTTGTAGGCATCCCAGAATTTGATCCCAGTAAGCTTGAGTTGTAAGTAAAGCTTGGTCAACCCAGGCGGGATCGCGGGTTTTAAAAATGAGTTCACGTGCTTTCTCAGGTGTTTCAGCATATCCCAAAACAAAAATAAGTTCTTTTTCTTCGCCTGGAGCTAGTTCGATCATCACTTGCAAGGCCCCGCACGAATCTGTAGCGGCCCCAGAAAATCCTGATAATCCTTTTCGTTTGAGGGCAATCGGATTGATAGGGGTATGGTTTCTTCCTAAAAATTCGGTACGATTGGCTGTGAAGGAATTTGCCAAAGGAGTGCAGCTTGCAAAAGCGACATAGGAACCGTAGTCGTTATGGTAACGGTTTGTTGCGAACAGCGCTTGGCTTTCCAAATCCCATTCTGTGATGATATGAATCTGGCTTTCTTCGCGATTGTTTCCTAAAACCCATTCTGAGTAAGCCGTGACACTTAATTTTCGTTGATGGGAAGATGGATTGGTTAATCGCAAACGTTGGATACGCAAAGGGAGGCCACCTTCTGCATCTGTTGGGACAAAAATGGTTAATTCTTGGTTAATTCCGTGACTATTGTGTTCAAAGCGGGTGTAACCTTGTCCATGACGGATGCGATAAGCGTCAAGCTCGCGAATTGGCGCAGGAGTGGGTGTCCAGAATGTGCCAAGTTCTTCGTCTCTGATGTACAGAGTATCTGACATTGGATTAAGCACGGGATCATTCGACCATGGAGTTAAGCGATTGGTTTGACTATTGCCATACCAGGTACTTCCTAGGCCTGATTCAGACACAAGCGTGCCAAATAAGGGGTTGGCGATGACATTAATCCAGGGGGTAGGTGTTGTGGTGTTCGGGCCTAAATAGATGACATATTCTTTACCATCTGGCGTGAATCCCCCAATCCCATTAAAGTAAGGAAGTTCGATAAAAGGTAGAGGCTGCGAAGGTTCTTCTTGCACTTGATGACTTAGCAGCAGGCGAGGGGGAGTCGTGATAGGGGCGGGGGGTGAAACAAGCTGCTGCCTAAACGAACCACGGGCGGCGATCAAGTTCACATTCGCCACGGCAAAAATCAAAACAAGTTCTTCTTCTGGAATTTTATCACTTGTACGTAAAAACACTCCGCCGGGTTGGTCGATCAATGCATGATAAAGATGAGAATGAATCATAATTTGCAAGCGTTCGAATAGTGGGCTGGCGTAACTGGTGGCTTCTTCGCATAAAATAATTAGATCGGTTTTAAGGCCCCTTAAACGCCAAAAAGTATGTGCGGTTAAAGCTTGCCTCACTAATTCAATTTCATGGAAATCGGCAATAGAAACAACGACAATAGGAAGGTCTCCCGATATTCCATGCGCCCAAAGGTTCGATTGTCCTAATTGATTTTTGCGTAAGCGATAGGTAGGAGGGCGTAACTGTGCATGCGGATAAAGAATGCGGCCGGCTAATTTTTGATAAAGTTGAGCTTCTTCTTGTTGGATGCGCAGATGACGCAGTTCAAGTTGAGCATATGTCCAGGCCATTTCAAATGCACGGTGCGAGAAACTGAGATCGTGATATTTTTTTATGAGTTCAATCACCTTTTCGCGTGAGTCAGCCACAACAGTAATAAAAGAGACTTGAATCCGTTGTGACGGCTCTATGAAGACACGGGTACGCAGACTAAAAATAGGATCAAGCACAGTCCCTGTTGTATTGGAAAGATCTCCATCCATAGCTTTGGGATGTTTAAGGGTTTCACCTCGACCTATAAATTGATAGCGATCGGTTTCGTATTGGAAAGTGTCAAGGGCCAAATGGCTGCTGACGAAAACATGTCCGGCCCAGATAGGGGGGTCGTCAGGACTTCGCAGGCGGCGATAAGCAATAATGGCTGAGAATTCTGGCAAAGCTTCGGTCTGGATAAACATTTTATTGAAGGCAGGATGCGCGCGATCCGCATTATGCGGTGCTAAAGCAAGTTCGCTGTAGGTTGTCAGTTCGATACGGCGTGTTTTAGAAGAAAGATTCGCCAGCGTCACCAGACGAATTTCGGCATTATCCTCTGGAGAAACGACAACTTCTGTTAACACTTCAAGCTGAAATTCACGTCGACGAATGCGAGAAACATCAGGTTTAAAGCTGGCAGAATAAGTCAATCCTTTATAGTCCGTGGGATGGTAAGTGGTGGACCAAATTGCGCCTGTGTCCATATCTTTTATGTAACAAAAGCTACCCCAAGGATCTGAAGTGACATCAGAACGCCAGCGCGTAATATCAAAATCTCCCCACCGGCTATAGCCTCCACCGACGTTCGTCAGCATGACCGAATACTCGCTATTCGAAATTAAATTGACTTTAGGAGTTACACTATCCGGACTTTCCGTCTTGCCTAAGATTGGTTTAGTCGAAATAGGAACTAAGCGCGACATCGGGACTTCATTACGATAACCTTTCGTGATCATAGGATTGATGGGAGGGTTTTCATAGAGCAGCGATTCAACCCCCATGATATAGGGATTTGCATGTAAACGCCGTGCAGTAATTTCATTGTGAAGCAAATTGTTAATTGCAATGAATGTCATCGATTGATGGTGAGCCATATAGGCATAGACTACAACTCCTCTTCGGCCCTGAGGTCCTTCTTCACGCGAAAAGTCTATGGATTCATAAAATCCATAAGTGCTTAACATTCTATAAGCATCACTTTTAAGAACTTTAAAATTTTTGATGGCTGACTGGGGATCGATCCCCAAAGCCAGTCCGGTGGAATAAGGACTAACGACAAAATCTTCTTCCAAATCTCGTTTAAAACCTAATCCAGGGACTCCAAAACTGCGATACTGATAAGTTTTACGCGAATCTATATCACTGTAAGCTGCTTCAGATATACCCCAGGGGATACCACGTTCTTTGCCGTAAAAAATTTGGCACTTCACCGCTGCACTACATCCTTGTGCGAGCAAAGAATTTGGGTATTTTTTATTAAATAGCACAGGCATTAAGTATTCAAACATGGTCCCGCCCCAAGAGAGGAGAACTTGCATGCCTTCAAGAATGCTATAAGGCCTTCCTAGTGCCCACCAATGCTCAATTGGAACATCTCCTTTAGCGATTGACACCAAACTGGCGATGCGTGCTTCACTTGCCAGTAGATCATAGTAGGAAGAGTCGTGCTTACAGTCATCCACATGATAACCGATTGTAAATAACTTCCTTTCGCGATTATATAAAAAGGTCATATTCATATTGTTGACAATTTGCTTTAAAGTAGCGGAGATTTCACGTGCTTGTTCAAGCTTTTCACCCGCCAGCCATTGGCTAGTCTGCATGGCCTCATGCAGTTTAGCAAGCCAATCATGTTGGGCTTTATTTTCATTTGGTTGGTTTAGGCGGGTTATGAAATTTTGCATATCCTCAGGAAATTTTCCAGTAGCTAAATCTTGTAATGACAGAGGAGCTTTTAAGCTTTTAGTTCTCCATGTGGGAGCTTCTGGATGAATTTGTTTAAGCTGGTCTTCGCTAATTTCAGTGAGAGGAATGACCC
>Ga0105044_10003690_pt1 | contig 20988 bp, 17 predicted proteins | sample MAT01_FD_78092 | JGI IMG/M metagenome (GOLD analysis project Ga0105044, IMG submission 78092) | Freshwater microbial communities from Lake Fryxell liftoff mats and glacier meltwater in Antarctica - MAT-01 | ecosystem: Environmental > Aquatic > Freshwater > Ice > Liftoff microbial mat | place...
GCCGCGGCACGGACCCACGGCGAGACGTTGGCATCATGGTCGAGCCGGGTGACGATGACTTCATCGCCCGGTTGCCAGGTGGCCGCCAACGCCCGGCTCAGCGCGAACGTCAGCGTCGTCATGTTCGCGCCGAAGCAGATCGTGTCGGGGTCGGGGGCATTCAGAAACACCGCCAGCGATCGCCGGGTGCGGGCGACGATGGCGTCGCTCTCACGACTGGTGGCGAAACTGCCGCCGTGGTTGGCGTTGTGGTTGATCAGATAGTCGCTGATCGCATCAATCACCGATTGCGGCACCTGGCTGCCGGCCGGTCCATCGAAGAAGACAGCGGTGCGACCGTCGATCTGCCGGGCCAGTGCCGGGAAGTGTCGCCGGGATTCATGCAAGCGGGACATCTGAAAGCTCCGATGAAGGGGAAGTCCGAGTAGATGTTGTAATCACTGGCATTCTCCACCGCCAGCCGGTACAATTCCTGCTGATGAATGCTGCTTGGTCGACTCTCCCGCCTTTACTTCTCTTTGAACAAGACCGGATTTCCTGGAGAATCCATGAAGTCGTTGCTTACTGTCTTCTCTTCCCTGTTGATGGTGACGCTGCGTGTGCACGCGGGTGAACCCGTCGATATCAGCGAAGGACGGCAATTCTGGTCGTTCCAGCCGGTCCGCAAGGTCGAGCCGCCGACGGTGAAGGACAGCGCGTGGGCGCGCACGCCGATCGACCGTTTCGTTCTCGCGAAGATCGAAGAAGCGGGCCTGACGCCGGTGGCCGCGGCCGATGCGCGAACACTGATCCGACGGATGGCGTTTGACCTGACCGGCCTGCCGCCGACTCCCGACGAAGTGACCGCGTTCGTGAAGGCATTCGAGAAAAGCCGGCAGTCGGCCGTGGAAGGGCTGATCGATCGGCTGCTCGCCTCCCCGCGCTACGGCGAAGCGCAGGCCCGGCACTGGCTCGACATCGCCCGCTATGCCGAGGACCAGGCCCACACGTTCGGCGTGAAGCCCAGCACCAACGCCTACCGCTACCGCGATTGGGTCATCGACGCATTCAACAACGACATGCCGTATGACCGCTTCGTGAAACTGCAGATTGCCGCCGACCTGATGGACGATGGCAGTGCCGAGGCATCGAAGCACAACGCGGCGCTCGGCCTGTTCGGGCTCGGCGCGGTTTACTACAAGAGTTCGAATCCTGCCAAGGCGATCGCCGAGGAACTCGACGACAAGATCGACACGCTCACGCGCGGCTTTCTGGGCCTGACGATCGCCTGCGCCCGCTGCCACGATCACAAGTTCGACCCGATCCCCACGCAGGACTACTACTCGCTGGCCGGCGTCTTCGCCAGTTCGAAGATGAGCGACGTGTCGATGGCATCGAAGGACGAAATGGCCAAGTATCAGGAAGGCCAGAAGAAAGTGCAGGCGGTCGAGAGCAAAGCGAAGGCTCTGTTCCAGGTCGAGAAAGACAAACTGATCAACACCCGCATGGACGAACTGGTGAAGTACTTCCTGGCCGCGTGGAAGCTCGAAGCCCAGCGATTGAAGAAGGCCGACACCGCCCCGAACGAGATCGCCAAGGCAGACAAACTGGATGGCGGCTCGCTCGACCGAATGAATAAGTTCCTGAACAAAAAGAACAACCCGGCGCTCGACGGCTGGGTGAAGAACATGCCCAAACCGGGTGCGACCACTGTGCCGACGCCGGAGGTGATCAAAGCGGCCGAGCAGTTCCGCGATGCTGTGAAGGCGGCGCTGGGCAACACCGCCGACAAGACCAAGGCCGACATGGTGCAGGCCCTGTTCGGCGACAAAGGTGTGTTCGTCATCAGCGAGAATGAAGTCATCAGCAAGATGACGCCCGACTGCAAACAGCAGTACGAAGCGCTGAAGAAGGAACAGGACGCGGTCGCCAAGGCCGCGCCCGGTGCCCCGCCGGCCGCGCACGGCATCATGGACAGTGCCCCAATGGACCTGAAGATCGCAGTCCGTGGCAACCCGCTGAAGCCCGGCGACATCGCCCCGAGGCGATTCCTGCGAGTGCTGACAGGCGACGCACCGGCCCTGTTCACCAAAGGCAGCGGCCGGTTGGAACTGGCCGAGGCGATTGCCGACGCGAAGAACCCGTTGACTGCCCGTGTGATGGCCAACCGCCTCTGGCAGCAGCATTTCGGCCGGGGGATCGTCGGCACGCCATCGAACTTCGGCAAGCTCGGCGAGGCACCGACACACCCGGAACTGCTTGACTATCTGGCGACACGCCTTGTGGGGAACGGCTGGTCGATCAAGAAACTGCACCGCGAAATCCTCCTGAGTGCCGCCTATCAGGCGAGTGCCGCAACTGACCCCGAAGCGATGCAAACCGACCCGGACAACCGCCTGCTGTGGCACATGCAACGGCAGCGCCTGCAGGTGGAAGAGTTCCGCGATGCCCTCCTGAGCGTGTCGGGCAAGCTCGACCTTGAGATGGGAGGCAAGACCATCAATCTGGAAGACGGCAACAATTTCCGCCGGACCGTTTACGCACGTGTCAGCCGGCATGAACTCAGTGGGCTGTTGCGTTTGTTCGACTTCCCGGACGCGAACATCACCAGCGACCGCCGCAGCGAAACAACTGTTCCGCAACAACAGTTGTTCGTGCTCAACAGCGAATTCATGATTCTCCAGGCGAAGGCTTTCGCCGTGCGCATGCAAAAGGCCGGCAACGACGACCCCGCCCGCATCCGCCACGGCTACGAGTTGGCTTATGGCCGTGTACCGAGCACTACGGAAGTCGCCATTGGCCAGGCGTTCTTGAGTGCGCAAGACGCCGCCGACGACGCCGCGAAGAACAAACTGACCCGCTGGGAACGCTACGCTCAGGCTCTGCTGGCGGGCAATGAGTTCATGTTTGTTGATTGAGTGGTCAAAGGAGTGAATGAGATGGTAGCGACCGAAACTTCGATTGATCTTGTCGATTCCCCCGGTCGGGATGTCGTTGCCGAACTTCTCAGCCGGATGTCGGCGGAGGCGACTCTCGACGAAATCGCGGAAGAAGTACGACTGTTGGCGGGCCTGCGGGAAGGTCTGCTCGAATCGCGTCGGGGTGACCTGATTGATCACGAAGTCGTCTGGCAGGAACTTCGCTGATGCCGTGGAAGCTAAAGTGGACGCCATCTGCGAACCGCGATTTGCTCGGAATCCACACTTATTTACTCCGAAGGCAGCCCGATGCCGTAGACCGGGTGTTGAATGCGATACACTCGGCAACGTACAAGCTGAGGCAAACGCCTCATGTCGGAGATATTGATCGCAACAATGTGAACGAAGTCGTACGGGAGATTGTCGCTGCGAGCTACAGAATCTTCTTTGTGGTTCGTGAGGAATGGCAGCAAGTGGAAGTCATCAAGCTGTGGCATTCGGCCCGGGCTGAACCTGATCTCGATGATTTCATCACGTAAACACCACAGACAACGCAGGTTATCTCTTATGCTTCGCACTCTCGCCGGACTTGGCCTTTTCTTTGCAGTAATGCTGGCCGTCACCTATGCGCCGCTCGAGCCGGCTCAGCAGGCGTACGGGCAGAAGAAGAACGACAATGACAAGGACGAGCAAATCCTGCGCAAAAAGCTCGCGGATGCGAACAACGACCTGAAACAGGCCAGCAACATCATCAACGGGTTGCGGAAAGATGTGCGCGAGCGCGAACAGGCGATCAATCAACTGCAAGCCGCCTTGAAAAAGGAGAAGGGCGAAGACGAAGATAAGCAGCTGGCTCAGGCCAAAAAGGACCTCGCCGCCGCGCAGTCGACCATCTCGTCACTGAAGAAGCAGGACACGACCGGGGACGCCACCACGGCCAAGTCGATTGAGAACCTGAAAACCCAGTTAAAGGAAAGCGAAGGCTGGCGCAAGGCCCCATTCGTGCACACAGTGATCCTGAAGTTGAAGAAAGACGCCCCACCCAACACGGCCGCGGCCATCCTGGCCGACATACCGATCATCGGCAAGCTGCCGTCGGTGCAGGGCTTCTGGTACGGTGTGCGAGCCCCGGAGGGCAGCCCCGAGTTCGCTGTGAAAGACTTCGAGATCAGTCTGGTGCTTCTGTTCGAGAACGTCGACGGCCTGAAACGCTACCTCGACCACCCGGGCCATAAGCGCTTCGTGGACAAACACCTGAAGTTCATCGAAACGCCACTGGTGTACGATTCGGTGAAACCGAAGCCGTGACGAAGTCTGCCTGATATTCAGTTCAATGAAAGCCCAGTTGAAACTGATGTTTTACGAAGGCGTCGCCACGATGGGGGATTGACTGATGATCGCAGTTGAGGAAAAACTGGACCTTGCAACCTCGAGCGCTCATGACCTGATCGCGGACCTATTGAAGCGAATGCCGCCGGATACGACGCTGCGGCAGTTCGTGGATGAGATTTTGTTGATGGAGGGATTGCGGGAGGGACTGAACGACGTCCGGCAAGGCCGGATCTTTACCCACGAGGAAGTCATGAAGGAATTCAAGCAATGGATTGGAACGTAGTTTGGGCAAACTCGTCGCTCCGCGATTTGCGGAAGATCGAGCATTACCTGCTCAAGCATGACCCTGCCGCGCTGCCCGTCGTCATGGAGTACATCCGTGTCGAAGTCCGCCGCATCGAGTCGAACCCCTACCTGAGTGGAGTTGTGAGCATGCCAGGTGCTGAGATAATGCGTGAAACTTTCGCGGCAAGTTACCGCATCATTTTCGATTTGAATGAAGCAGCGCAGACGATTGAGATTTTGCGAGTCTGGCATTCGTCCCGTGAAGAACCGACCTTCGATTAAGTTCAGCAGACGACGCATGCAGGTGCCGCGATGACAGCAGGTGAAGAGATTCCCGACCGCCGGCAGATTACGCGATTTCTGTTGAACTTGACTGAGTATAACCGCAATTTTAACTGGAAACGAACATGATCCATACACTTTCCCGCCGCACCCTCCTCCATCGCATGGGCACCGGCATGGGCGCCCTTGGCCTCGCGGCCATCTGCGATCAGCAGAAGCTGTTCGCCACCGGCAATCCGCTGACGGCCAAGCCGGCGCCGTTCGCGCCGCGCGCCAAGCACGTCATCCACCTGATGATGAACGGCGGGCCTTCGCAGGTCGATACCTTTGACCCCAAGCCTTCGCTTGCGAAGTACGACGGCCAGAAGCCGCCTACCGCCGACCTGAAGACCGAACGCAAGACCGGCAATCTGATGAAGTCGCCGTTCGCGTTCAAGAAGTGCGGTCAGTCGGGCATCGAAGTTTCCGAGATCTTCCCGCACCTGGGCAATTGCATCGACGACATGTGCATCCTGCGAGGCATGCACACCAATTTGCCCAACCACGAACCGTCGCTGCTGATGATGACTACCGGCGAGACGCAACCGACACGCCCGTCGATGGGCTCCTGGCTGCTCTACGGCCTGGGCACGGAAAACATGAACCTGCCTGGCTTCGTCGTCCTCTGCCCCGGCAAGCCCGTCGTCGGCCCGCAACTCTGGAGCAACAGCTTCCTCCCCGGCATCTACCAGGGCGCGCAGATCAACAACGCGAAGATGGATCCGAAGAACGTCATCGCCAATGTCAACAACAACTACCTCAGCCGGGATTCGCAGCGCGAACAACTCGATTTGCTGAAGGCCCTCAACGAAAAGCACCTCGAACAGCGCGGCAGCGACAACCCGCTCGAAGCCCGCATCCAGTCGATGGAGATGGCGTTCCGGATGCAGTTCGAAGCGCAGGACGTCTTCAACATGAATCAGGAGACAAAGGCCACACGCGACATGTACGGCTCAGGCGAGTTCGCCGATGGCTGTCTGATGGCCCGCCGGCTCGTTGAACGTGGCGTCCGTATGGTGCAAGTCTTCTACGGCAACGGCCAACCCTGGGACGACCATGGCGACATCAAGAACCATGCGAATCTTGCCAAGAAGGTTGATCAACCCATCGCCGCGTTGATCCGCGACCTGAAGCACCGCGGCCTGCTCGACGAAACGCTGATCGTGTGGGGTGGCGAGTTCGGCCGTACGCCGACCAGCGAAGGGGCCAAGGGCCGGGACCACAACAACCACGGCTTTTCGATGTTCATGGCAGGCGGCGGCGTCAAGGGCGGCATCGTCCACGGCGCGACCGACGAGTTCGGCTTCGCCGCCGCTGAGAACCGCATGCACGTCCACGACCTGCATGCCACGATCCTGCACCTGATGGGCATCGACCACGAGAAGCTCACCTACCGCTACAGCGGCCGTGACTTCCGCCTGACCGATGTCGAAGGCAAAGTCGCGCACGAGATCATTGCGTAGTATCATGAGGTTAGCGGGCATCCCAAAGGGATGCTGCACGGCAAAGGTCGGCAGCCCTTCGGGATGCCCGCTAACACGGAAACTTCATGTCGGTCACTGCCGCTCTTGCCGATACCGCCGAACTGGGTCGCATCATCCGCGCGGCCGACCCCTCCGCGCGACTCGTGCCGCAGCGATTGGTCCGCCGTGCCCTCCGCTGGCAGTACGATCTGCGCACTTCTGGTAACAGTCTTCCGCACGACTTCGCCTTCGAGATCGATCGCGGTGAACTGCTCGAATGCATGGATGCGGCAAACCTCGATACAACCGAGCAGTTGCCGGGCCGGGTACTGCTGCTGCCACTTCCGGAAAGCGAAGACGAGCAGCCCGTCGATGAACTGCTCTGCGATTACTGGCAACGGCTGTTTCACGCCGCGCTTGATCGGGCGATCGACGCGACGCCGCACAGCTTCACGTCACGTCCCGATCTGTTCAATGCGACGCTGCGGTTCGAAATCCGGCAGGTGCTGTCGGCCGAGCGCCGGCTGCCTCCGCCGGAAGATGACCGGACGCTTTTCCGCGAGTTCGCCGCGACTTACCTTGAATGGACTTACTTCGCTCCTTCGCGTGTGGCCGTGGCGTTTCCCGGCATCTTCGATCCGGATGCGATGGCCGAGTGGCTGCGATCGATCACGCAGGCAGAAGAACTGTTCGCGAAGACCAGGCTGGAAGGGGCAGCTGCTCCGGGGCTCAGCAGTCATGCCGACAACCCGGCCAATGCCCCTTCCTACCTGACCACGCCGCCCTCCGATCGCGAGGTGCAAATCCGCGTGAACGCCGCCGCGAAGGCGATGCAGCGCGGCAACGACGTCCGGGCGGCCGTGCTGTTCCAGCAGACGCAGCGATTCACCGAGGCCGAACAGCGGCTGCGATCGTTGGTGGCACGGTTGACGACCGCGCTGCAGTCGCCGGCGGAAGAAGCCGCGATGTGGGGCCCGCCCTTGCGGCAACTGCTCGACCATGCCACTTCGCAGGGCTTCTGGGATGTGGACGAGCGATTGCTTTATGAACTGCAGAAGGCCTGCCTGGACATCGAACGGCCGGTTTACGCGGTGGACATTGTCGAATGGGTGATCACGCGGGGCGGCAAGCCAATCCGCAGGTTGCTCGATAAGCCACGTGAGGTGAACGTGCTGCGGCGGTTGCGGGCGGCCCTGAAATTCTGCCAGCGGTCACTGCTGCCCGAATTGCCGCAAGAACAGCTGCTGCACCTGCTTGAAGAAAGTATTCACCGCGTGGCCGGGCGGGTGCGCGAAGCGAATCGCCCGATCATCGCCGGCGTGCTCGACGGGGTCGGTCTGCGGGCGATCAATACGAACGAAGCGATTGCCGGGCGAAAGATCGTCGAAGAACTGCTCGATGTGCTGTGCGAGCGCGGCTTCCTGAAGATGAGCGACCTGCGCGACGCCATCGCCCGCAATCAACTGAAGTTGAACAATCTGACTGTTCGCGAATTTGCGACGGGCGATGCGCTGCTGCGGGCCAACCGATTACTCGCGAATCGCATGGACGGCATCTACCGTCGCGGTGAGATTTACATGCGGGCGCTGCAAAAGGGCAGTTCGCTTGCTTTCGGTACGTCCGTGGGCCGTTGGCTGGTGCTGTTTCTGATCCTGCCGTTCGGCAGCGCGTTCGTGCTGCTAGAAGGGTTGCATCACTTCATCGAAGCGATCAGCGGTCTGGTGCGATTCTTCGTCCGCAACGTGGTCGGGGACTCAGGGACTTCGGCACCCGCAGAGCATCATGGTTCGCTGTGGACCGCCCCGCCGACGATTGTTCTGGTCGGATTGTTGCTGCTCGGCCTGATTCACCTGCCGGGTTTCCGCGCGCAAGTCGGGCAGTGCGCTCGCATCGTACTGTACGACTGGCCGATGCTGATGTTTCGCTCTCCATGGGTCCGGCTGGTGTTCAACAATCGTGTGACGCGATTCACGCTGCGCTATCTGCTTACGCCGCTGCTGGTGGGCGGTTCGACGCTGGTCCTCATGCGATTTCTGGATGTCGAATGGGATTCCACAGCCACCGTGTCGGCTGGGGCAGCCCTGTTGACCGGCACCATGTTCCGCACGCGCTGGGGACGCGGTATCGAGGAACGCTTTGATGAAACCATGTCGCGTTTCTGGCGCGTGGTTTCGGTCAATTTCCTGATCGGCTTGCTCACACTGATCATGCAGGCATTTCAGCGGATCCTGGAAGCGCTTGACAAGACTCTGTACGCCGTCGACGAATGGCTGCGCTTCCGGCAGGGCGAAAGCGTTCTGAGCGTGGCCTTCAAGTTGGTGTTCGGGACCGTCTGGTTTATCTTCGCGTACATCTTCCGGTTCGCGTGGAACCTTCTGATCGAACCGCAGATCAATCCGATCAAGCACTTTCCCGTGGTCACGGTATCGCACAAGCTGCTGCTGCCGTTGATCCCCAGTCTGTCGAAGACGTTCAACACGCAGCCGGCCGAGATGGGGCTGATCGTCAGCGGCATCCCCGGAATCTTCGGCTTTCTTGTCTGGGAGTGCAAGGAAAACTGGCGGCTGTACAAGTCCAACCGTTCCAAGTCGCTGGGTCCGGTCGTGGTCGGCTCACATGGGGAACGCGTGCGCGGCCTGCTGCGGCCCGGCTTCCATTCAGGTGTCATCCCCAAGACATTCGCGAAGTGGCGCAAGGCGCAATTGGCCCGCGACACGGCCAGGGCGGCGAAAATGCACCACCAACTGGAACATGTGGCCGAGACCATGGAACACCTCGTCGAACGCGAACTGATTGACCGCCTCGAACACAGCCGCCGCTGGAGTAACCGCCCGGTGGAACTCGATGGTATCGACCTCGCCACCAATCGCATCCGCATCGTGCTCAGTTCGACATCCGAGCGTGGTGCCCTCGTCATCAGCATCGAAGAACGCGGCGGTTACCTGATCGGCTCCATCGAGCACCCGGGCTGGCTGCCGGAACTGGCCGAGCCGCAGCGATCCGCGTTTGAGGATGCATTGGTCGGTCTGTACAAACTGGCAGGCGTACACTTCACACGCGAACAAGCATCGGCTGTGCTGGGAGTCGAATCAACGATGATTGATGCGACCGCCGAGGGACTCGTGCTGTTGTCGCCGATCGAACAGGAGATCAGCCGGATCGATGATGTCGATGGCCCGGACATGGTCGGCCGCGGCCCGCTGGCCGGGAAAGTCTGGCCGAAGCGTGACTTGCTGCTGAGCGAACGCGAAGTAGCCCGGGTTGACTGGATCAATCGTTGGGAAGAGGATGCAGCATCCGAGTCGCTGGTGGGCGATTATCGGGTACTGCCGGAACGTTTCTGATTATCAAGCTACAAATGCGAACCGAACATTCGCAATCACGGTGCACGACGACTGCCGCTCGAACGTGGTGCACGCGTCCCGCGTGCACGATTAACACATCCTGCCTGCACGTGCACGCGAGACGCGTGCACCGCGATGACGATGACGTGCGTGCCGCAGCTTCACTTGATGTGTCGTCCCATCGCCCCGGTCAGCCACGTCGCTGCCCGTTCGGCAAACGCATCGTCGTTGATGTGCATGTCCATCTCTTCCACATTCACCCACGGGCCGACCCAGTTGCGGATGCTCTGGAACAAGGCCTGGTTGGCCTCGGGCCACCAGAACGAGCTGTCCTCGCGATCGATCGCGGAGACGCCGCGCAGGGGCAGCAGCACCAGCGTCGGCCCGCCGGAGGCGCTGGCTTTCTCCGCGATCTCCTTGCCAAGCCGATCGTTCTCTTCCGGCGTCGTCCGCATCAGCGTGACGTTCTCGTTATGCTGGTAGAAGCGTCGATCCTTGAAGCGCTCGGGTACCGTGGCGCGCGGGCCGAAGTTCACCATGTCGAGCGCGCCGACGGAAATCACCTGCGGAATGCGTTTGATGGCTGCGGCCGTCAGCCGTTCGTTCCCGGCCGAGAGAATACCGCCGACAAGTTCGTCGGCCAGTTCCGTGGTTGTGATGTCGAGCACGCCGGAGATTAACCCGTCGCGGATCATCGCTTCCATGGTACGGCCGCCGGTGCCGGTGGCGTGGAATACCAGCACTTCGAAGCCCGCCGCTTCAACCAGTCCGCGAGCCCGGTCGACGCATGGCGTGGTCACGCCGAACATGCTGGCGGCCACCAGCGCGAGTTCCGTCGCGGCTGGCGCGGGCAGCGGTTGCCGCACCATGCCCGCCATCGCGCCGGCCGCGCGCGTCAGCACCATCCGGCTGAAGCGGTTCAGCCCGCACAGGTCGACAACCGAATGCATCATGGTGATGTCGCGCACGCCGACAAACGGAGCGACCTGCCCACTGGCCAGCGTGCTGACCATCAGTTTCGGCACGCCGTAAGGCAGCGCGCGCATCGCCGCGGTGCCGATCGTCGTTCCTGCGGAACCGCCCAGCGAAAGGATGCCATCGACTTCGCCCTTCGCGTGCATCGACAGTGCCAGCGTTGCTGCCCCTGCCGCGGCAAGCGTAACCGCCTGACCGCGATCGCGTTTCGCCTGCACAAGCGCGGCCGATGTCCGGGCCGCGCGAAACACCTCTTCACGGCCGATATCCGGGCGAATCGTCGGCTCGCCGATACTGCCGACGTCCATCACACGCACAGTCAATCCCTGCCCGAGCAGCAGATCGCGAACGAAGCCGATCTCGGCTCCCTTGGTGTCGAGCGTGCCGATCAGCAGTATCGCCATCGAAATCTCCCGTGTCCCATATGCTGCTGCACGCTATGCTACTGACTGTCGAGAGGCGAGATACACTCTTTCACTCACTGCGAGACCATCATCAATGCGCGACTTTCTGATGCGGTTGTTGCGGCGGACTCTGCCGGTGGTGATTGCGCTCGCCGTCCTCGGCTATCTGCTGGGCGAAATGTACCTGATGCTGTCGCAAATGAACGGCGGCAACAACCCCGACACGTCGGCCCGCTGGCGTGCCCCGCTGATGATGGCCGGGGCCGGGATGGTCATCATGATCGTCTTCGAAACGCTGTTCTTCGTCATCCGTCGTCGGAATCCGCTGCCGCCGACACCTCCCCGCAAACCGGAACTTCCCGAATGAGTTTCTTCACGCGTGAACAGTGCCTCGAACGTCTGCGGGCTCAGGTGGCCGCGGGTCGGCCGATCATCGGAGGCGGGGCAGGTACGGGCATCAGCGCCAAATGTGCCGAGGCCGGCGGCATCGACCTGATCATCATCTACAACTCGGGCCGATTTCGCATGGCCGGCCGCGGTAGTCTGAGCGGCATGATGCCCTACGGCGATGCCAACCAGATCGTTGTCGATATGGCCCGCGAAGTCCTTCCCGTGGTGAAGAACACCCCGGTGCTGGCCGGCGTCTGCGGGACCGATCCGTTCCGGATCATGAAGCAGTTCCTGCGCGAGATCCAGTCGCTGGGATTCAGCGGCGTGCAGAACTTTCCCACGGTCGGCCTGATTGATGGCAGCATGCGCCAGGGCCTGGAAGAAACCGACATGGGCTACGACAAGGAAGTCGACATGATCCGCGAGGCCCGCTCGCTGGGCTTGCTGACCTGCCCGTATGTCTTCAACGTGAAAGAAGCCGAGGCGATGGCCGCGGCCGGAGCGGATGTGCTGATCCCGCACATGGGGCTGACAACAAAGGGAAGCATCGGCGCCCGCTCGGCCCTGACGCTTGACGAGTCAGCTCAGCGCGTGCAGGCCATGCACGACGCGGCGAAGAAGATCAAACCGGACGTACTGGTGCTCTGCCACGGCGGGCCGATCAGCGAGCCGGAGGACGCCGAGTACATCATCCGCCACACCAAGGGTATCGTGGGCTTCTTCGGCGCTTCCAGTATTGAGCGCTTGCCGACGGAAGTGGCGATCACGGGCTGTGTGCAGCGGTTCAAGGGGATGACGATTGGTTCTTAACGTGCATCACGTTAAGATGCACGTCAAACGTCGCCCGTTTTTTCCTTGCTCTCTGTCAATGTTCAGCCGATAATCCAAGTACCTGCCGGACTCTCCCGCCTGCTGCCCTGTTCTCACTTGTTTGCGTTGGAGCTTTTCCACCATGCGCATGCCTGGATTGCTGCTGATGTTCTTCTTCGCAGTGCGCGCGTCGGGCGCGGAGATACTGCCTGCCGATCGGCCGATTGAGAAGGCTGTTGATCACTACGTCAATGCGCTGTTGAAGCAGGATAAAATCAAGCCGTCGCCGTTGACTGACGATGCCACGCTGGTCCGCCGATTGACGCTCGATCTCGTTGGCCGCATCCCGACTGCAGGCGAAACCGAGGCGTACTGCTCATCGACCGACCCCAAGAAGCGTTTTCAACTGGTTGACCGCCTGATGGAGTCCCCCGGCTTCATTCGCCATCAGGTGGCCATGTTCGATGCAATGATGGTACCCTCCACTTCGACCAAGGGCACCGGCAACCTGCGCGAGTACCTGAGCAAGGCGTTGGGTGAGAATCGGCCCTGGAGCCAGATCTTCAAGGAACTGGTCACCCCCGATGAGAACGATGCGAACCAGAAGGGCTCGGGCGAGTTCCTGAGGTCGCGCGTGGTCGATCTCGATCGGCTGACGAACGAAGTCAGTGTCGCTTTCTTCGGCGTAAACGTCAGTTGCGCCCAATGCCACGATCATCCACTGGTCAACGACTGGAAGCAGGACCACTTCTTCGGTATGAAGGCGTTCTTCTCGCGAACCATCGACAACGGCGGCTTCCTCGCGGAGAAGGAGTTCGGCCAGTTGAAGTTCACGCCCAACAAGGGCACCGAGAAGTTGGCCAAGCCGTTGTTCCTGTCGGGCAAAGAGATCACGCTCGCCAACTTCCGCGAGCCAACCGGCGACGACACGAAGAAAGAAAAGGAACGCCTGGAGAAAGCGAAGGCCGACAAGAAGCCCGCCGCGCCGCCGAGCGTCAGTGCCCGCGCCAAGCTGGTCGAGGTCGCCCTGCAGGAGCCGAATGGCGGCTTCTTCAGCCGGGCTATCGTCAACCGCCTCTGGCATCGCTTCACGGGGCATGGGCTGGTCAATCCGCTGGACCAGATGCACTCCGAGAATCCGCCCAGCCATCCGGAACTTCTCGAGTGGCTGGCCCGCGATACCGCATCGCATAACTACGATGTAAAGCGGTTGATCCGCGGCATCGTCCTCAGCGATGCCTATGCACGCAGCAGCAAAGCCCCCGGCGACACGCCGATCCCGGCTCAGTACTTCGCCACCGCGCGGCTCAAGCCGTTGACGCCGTACCAGATGGCGACAGCGCTGAAGATCGCGACGGTCGACCCGGCCAGCTTCGGCAAGGTCAGCGGCACGGAACTTGATGCGAAGCTGGAAGGGCTCGATGCTGCCGTGCGCGGCTTCGCGGCGAACATTGCGATGCCGGGCGATGACTTCCAGATCGGCGTCAACGAGGCGCTGCTGTTCAGCAACAGTTCCAAGGTGTTCAGCGAGTTCCTGCTGGATGGCCCGGGGACGCTGCTGGGCCGTGCGAAAGAATCAACCGACGCCGTCCAAGCGATCGATCTGCTGGTGCGCAGCACTCTGTGCCGCCCGGCCACGCCCGAAGAAAAGCAACTGCTCGGCCAATACCTGACGAAGCGCAGCGATCGCCCGGCCGAGGCCTGCCGGCAGATCGTCTGGGCCCTGATCACAAGTTCCGAATTCCGATTCAACCATTGATGGCATGCCCTTTCGGTGCGGAGAAAGTCAGATGCGAGATAACTACTGCGGTTCCTCCGATCACGGCGTGACGCGCCGCGGTTTCCTCGGGACGGCAGCCACTGCCGGCGCGGCGGCGTTTGCGGACATGACGCAGATCGATCAACTAGCACATGCCGATGTGGCGAAGGAACTGAGAAAAGACCAGAAGCGCGTCATCATGCTCTGGCTCGCCGGCGGGGCCAGCCAGATGGAGACGTTCGACCCGAAGCCGGGGGTCGCGACCGGCGGACCGTTCCGCTCGATCCAGACCGACGTGCCCGGAGTGCGCATCAGCGAGTTGATGCCGAAGATGGCCCAGCGACTGAAGCATACCTGCATCATCCGTTCGCTGAACACAAAGAACGGCGACCACGGCAGCGGCGCGAAAATCATGATGCGCGGCCGAAAAGACGAAGCGAACCTGAAGTACCCCGACCTGGGTGCGGTTCTCGCGAAGGAAATGGGCCGGGCCGACAGCAAGGTTCCTGATTACGTTTCGTTCTACACGCAGACGGAAGGCCGGACGTTCGCCCCGGGCGAATCGGGTTTCCTCGGCTCTCGCTACGCGCCGATGGAACTGACGAAGAACAACATGCCCGAGAACATCGCCAAGCTCGACGGCATCACCGAAATCGATCATCAACAGCGGGCTGACCTGCGCGACCTCTTGAGCAAGAAGTTCGCGGATGGCCGAAGCTCGACGACGATGGGTAGCCACAACGAAGCCTATCAGCGAGTTCGCGGCCTGATGGCCAGCGAGAAGCTGTTCGACATCAATCAGGAATCCGCGGCCACGCGGGCCAAGTACGGGCCGACGCAGTTCGCGGAGCAGTGCCTTGTTGCCCGCCGTCTGGTGGAAGCGGGCGTGCCGTTCGTGCGTGTCGGCCGAGCCTGGTGGGACAGTCATGGCCAGAACTTCGAAACTCATCAGGAGATGGTGCCGGAACTCGACCATGTGATGGCCACGCTGATCGACGACCTGAAGGATCGCGGCCTGCTTGACGACGTAATGATCATCACTCTGTCCGAGTTCGGCCGAACGCCGAGCATCAACTCCAGCCTGGGGCGGGATCACTTCGGCAACGCGTGGTCGACGAGCATCACGGGCGGCGGCATCAAGGGCGGGGCGTGCTACGGCCAGACCGACCCGACCGGCAACACCGTGAAGGAAGGCGAAATCGACGCCGGCCGGCTCTTCGCCACGGTCTACAAGGCGCTGGGCATCAACCCGCACAAGAACTACTACGTCGGCAGCCGCCCGATCCCGCTGGTGAACCCGGGCGTGGAGGAAGTGAAGGAACTGGTTTCGTAGAATTGCGCGGGGAGGCGAACGAAATGGCCAGCTTGATGCTCGAGGGTGAATCAGCGACGGGATTGCCGATCTCGCGGCTGAAGAGATTCACCGAAGCGGAGTACCAACGGCTGACCTCCGTAGGCGTATTCGGTCCCGATGACCGCATGGAACTGCCTGAAGGCCTACTGGTCAACAAGATGCCCCAGAACGAACCACACGCGGCGATTCTCTCGATCCTTCAAGAATTCTTCGGCGCGTTATTGCAACAGCCATGGAAGCTGCGGATTCAACTTCCTGTCGCCTTGAGGCGAAAGTGTTCCGGAGCCGGACCTGGCGGTCGTCCGCGGCCCGTTGCGGAGGTATCTCGAGCATCACCCGCAGCCCGCGGACATCGGCTTGCTGGTGGAAGCCGCAGGAACAACGGTCGAACAGGATCGCGGATACAAGCAGCGAATTTATGCTCGCGACCGTGTGCCTGAATACTCAATTGTCAATCTGCTTGAGCGAGTGGTGGAAGTTTACAGCGAACCCGAAGGCGGAAGAACGCCCGGATACAGAAAGCGAAATTTGTTCGCGGCCGGATCTGTCCTTCCGCTGCGGATTGGTGAAAAGGAGTTTGGGTCACTCGGCGTCGACGATTTACTGCCGTAAGGATACTCACCACCAACCTGCCGAACTCGTGACGATCATCAAAGATAAATCGATCGAGTTTGGTCTCGAGCCAGACAAACTGTGGGACGTCGAGATTCCCCACATTCTCCAATGGGCGAATGATTGGCTTCACGATTACAAACAGCGAAGAATGAACGGATAGTCATGCAAACCATCGACAATCTCAATCTCGCCAAAGAACATTCCTTCAAGGGGATCGTCTTCGGCATTGCACGCGTGCCGAATTCGTCACGCGTCTTCCTCGGCGCGTCCGACTTCAAGGTCTACGAAGCCGACCTGTCGGCCGCGAAGCTGGAGCCCAAGGAACTGTATGCCCATGAGAGCTACGTCACGACGGTGGCACTCGCGGGGGACATACTCGTCTCCGGCGGGTACGACGGCAAGCTGATCTGGTGGGACACCAAGGCCGGCAAGCAGGTCCGCTTGATCGACGCCCACTCCACGTGGATCCGCAAGGCGGTAGTGAGCCCCGACGGCAGCCATCTCGCCAGCGTGGCGGACGACATGGTCTGCCGTGTCTGGGATGTGAAGACCGGCAAGAAGTTGCATGAACTTCGCGGCCATGAAGAAAGAACGCCGACGCACTTCGGCTCAATGCTCTATGCAGTCACCTGGTCGGCCGACGGCAAGCAGATTGCCACGGCGGACAAGGTCGGGCATATCGTCGTCTGGGACGCGAAAACCGGCAGCCAGATGGCGACCATGGAAGCCCCCGTCATGTACACTTGGGACCCCGTCCAACGGTTGCACTCGATCGGCGGTATCCGCTCGCTGGCGTTCTCACCAGATGGCAAGCTGCTGGCCGTCGGCGGCACAGGCAAGATCGGCAACATCGATCATCTTGAAGCGAAGATGCGAATCGAAATCTTCGACTGGCGCGAGAAGAAGCAGATTGGCGAATACGTGGCCGACAAAGCCCAGGGGATCGTCAATCACCTGCAGTTCGCCCCCGATGGCTCATGGCTGCTCGGGGCCGGCGGCGCGGGCGATGGCAGCCTCGTGTTCATCGACGTCGCCCAGAAGAAGATCGTCCGCCAGGAGAAGCTGGGCATGCACTGCCATCACTTCCTGCTGAACGAAGCAGCCGACACGATCTACAGCGTGGGTCACAACAAAATCGCGATCCATGAGATGAAGAAGCCGGCCGTGCGGTTTCCGTCGCCGAGGTAGCACATGCACTGGGTCAGAGCGGCGACCGCTGCCGTGCGGCCGCCGCTCTGTCGCTTACTTCTTGTTCTTCTTCCCTGCCGGGTTGATGTCCTTCGCATCCTTCAACTGAATCAGTTTCCCCAGCTCGACCTTCTTGTCGGCGAACTCCGGTTTGCCGGCCAGGTTGGTCCACTCGTTGGGATCTTTCGCCTCGTCGTAAAGCTCTTCACCGCCATCGGCATAGCGGATGTAACGCCAGCCTTCGGTTCGCACGGCATGGTTCTTGAAGTTGTAGGTCGTGATGGCCGGGTCGCTCCAGGGTGCTTTCGGATCGGCGAGCAGTGAACGGATCGACTTGCCTTCCACATGGGCCGGCGTCGGGATGCCGCACAGGTCGGTCAACGTCGGGTAGATCGACATGAAGTCGACCGTGCGCTCGCACACACCGCCCGCCTTCGTCAGCCCCGGCACAACCCACAGCAGTGGAGCCCGGGTCGCTTCTTCCCACAAAGCAAACTTCCGCCAATGATCCTTTTCGCCCAGGTGCCAGCCGTGGTCGCACCAGAAGACGATGATGGTGTTGTCTCGCTCGGGGCTCTTGTCGAACGCCTCCATCAACCGGCCGATCATCGCGTCGCAGTAGCTGATGGCAGCCAGGTAGCCCTGAACGGCCTCTTTCCATCGGCCCGATTCAATCATGGCCGCGTGATCTCCCATCGGCTTGGCCATCTTGATGCCCGCGGCCGGCAGGTCTTCGAGATCGCTCTTCAGGTAAGGCGGCAGTTTGATGTCCTTGAGCGGGTGCATGTCGTAGTACTTCTGCGGCACATTCCAGGGCATGTGCGGCTTGTGCAATCCGCAGGCGACGAAGAACGGCTTGTCGTGCTTCTTGTTCAACTGCTCGATGGCGTAGTTCACGATCTTCCATTCGCGCAGGTCTTCATCCTTGCACTGCAGCGGCGCGAACTTGATGCCGCCGACGCCGTCGTTGCCCGTCGGCTTCGGATCGGCCCCGGGCTTTTCCAGGTAGTCATCCCATTCGCCGCGGCGTGCGTACGCTTCGTGATAAATCTTCCCCGATCCGGAGACGTAGTAACCAGCCTTGCGGAACGTGGTAGTCAACGGTTTGTCCTCACCGATGACCGTGCGCCAGTCGTCGTCGTTCTCGTAGACTCCGGAGGTCGACGGCCGCAGCCCGCTCATGAGTGCCGCCCGCGACGGGTTGCACAACGGAGCCGCACAGTACGACCGCGTGAACGCCACTCCGCGTGCCGCCAGCTTGTCAATGTTCGGCGTGATCGTCTGCGGGTTCCGGCCCAGGTAGCCGACCCAATCGCGCAGATCATCGACCGCGATGAAGAGCACGTTGGGTTTCTTCGGCTGGGCCTCAGCCTCAACGGCGAGAAGCGCGGTGAAAAGAACGATAGTCCACTTCATTAGTGCTCTCCTTAAGGTTGATGTAGATTAAACACGACTGACGCTTCGATGTTCCGGATCGCTGCTTGCCGTCCAACGAGTGTTTTGCGATACTCTCACACTGCGGCCACTCGAACAACGGGAGGATCGGCCATGCAGCGTTGCCGCCGTGCCTTTACACTCATCGAACTGCTCGTCGTTATCGCCATAATTGCCGTCCTTATCGGCCTTCTGGTACCAGCCGTGCAGAAGGCCAGGGCGGTCGCATCGCGGATCCACTGCCAGAACAATCTCAAACAGATTGGTATCGCGTGCCATATGTATCACGATGCCCTTGATGGGCTGCCGCGCTACCGACTCTGCCCCGATTTGACGGCGAGCGGCCAACCCGACTTATACTGTGAATCACTGACCAGCGCTACCGCATTCACGGGGCCTAACGAGGTCTGGTGGGCACCCTATGACAATCGCCTGGGATCAAATGTCTGTCAGCCGTTGGATGCAAGCTACCAGAAGGGCCTGCTTTGGCCCTACATCGAACAGAGTGAAAAGATCTTCAAATGCCCCCTCGGCAACGACGTCGACCCGGCCAGCGCCACCTTTGGCCGGGCATTCCAGTGCAGCTACGGCATGAACTACGTGACGGGTGGACCGAACGGCAATAAGCTCGTGAATCTGGCCAACGGCAACGGCAGCTCAAACATCATGTTGGTCTGGGATCATGGACGTACGCCCGGCTGCGCGAACTCAAGAATCGCCGCGCCGCGTGGTCCGTGGCAGCCCTATGTCAACGCAGGTGATACCACCCATTACCCGGCCAGGCGACATGACGGAAAGTTCAGCGTCCTGTTCTGCGATGGTCATGTGGCAAGCCGCCGACAAACAGATTTGCTCGATCCCGAGTTCTACGCAGTTGGCCAGTAATCTACGGTAAATCCGGAGCAGCACCCATGCCGAAGACCATCGACGTCGCCGTCATCACGCAGGCCGAAGGGGCTCACCTGCCGGACTACTTCGGTTCACTGGGCAAGATCGACGCTTGCGCTGGTGTGACCGTCGTCGATCCCAGCGGCAGATGCGAGGCGCTCGCGAAGCAGCACCTGGGCGACAAGCTCAAGCATTTCCTGAAGGATCCGGCCGAGTTGTACGCGAAGTTCCCGCCGAAGCTGGTGATCGTCAGCCTCGAAGCGGTGGCCGCCCCGCCGGTCATCGATGCGGCACTCGATGCCGGCTGTCATGTGGTGGCCGAGAAGCCATCGTGCCTGAAGGCGGCCGACTTTGAGAAGCTCGTTCGCAAGGCCGAGCAGAAGCATCGGCACCTGATGATGGCCTTCGCCAACCGCCAGCACGCCCCGGTCGCCGAGGCAAAGAAGCTGATCGCCGCCGGCAAGCTCGGCAAAATCTACAGTGTAGAAGCGCATCTGGTCACCGATCAGACGCGGCTGAAGTCGCCGGCCTATCACAAGACCTGGTTCGCCAGCAAGGCCCGCGCGGGTGGCGGGCAACTCACGTGGGTCGGCATCCACTGGCTGGATCTGATCCTGTTCGTGACCGGCCTGAAGGTGAAACAGGTGACCGGCTTCGCCGGCCTGGTGGGCGGGCAGCCGATCGATATTGAAGACGCCGCCGTGCTGAGCATGCAGTTCGACAACGGTGGCTTCGGCACGATGAACTCGGGCTACTACCTCGATAAGGGCTATCACTCGCACGTGCAGATCTGGGGCGAAAAAGGCTGGATGAAGCTGCACACCGTCGAGGAGTTGCCCCTGGAATACTACACCACCGCTGACGGCCTGCAGACTTTCGAGTACCCGAAAGGCGGCCGCGGCTACCTGAAGTTCATGCAGCAGGCCGTGGCCGCCGCCTGCGAAGAAGGCCCCGCCCCCGTGAACCCGGACGAGGCCCTGCATGTCCTGAAGACGATCTACAGCTTCTACGACGCCGCCCGAACCGGGAAGACACAAATCGTCAATTGACGCCGCCACACGCCGCACGTAGAACGATTGTCGAAGGGCAGATAGCTCAGCTGGTAGAGCGAGCGACTGAAAATCGCTAGGTCCCCGGTTCAATCCCGGGTCTGCCCAGTAACGGAAATGCCTTGTTTTCAAGCGTTTGAGCCGATTCCCGGCGTTGCGTGTGGGGATCGGCTTTTCCTGTTTTAGGCGAATACCGTCACCCTGAACACCGAATTCCGTCACCCTAAAGGGACGAATACCGTCACCCTTGTAGGGAATTCCCATTTCAGACCGTCCCGATTTTCAGTTCGCTCGCTCTACCAACTGAGCTAACTGCCCCGAACGGGTATCCCCCCTAGTGCTCTGTCATTTGTCAGCTGATGGATGGTATCCTGTTGGCGTGGTTTCAAGGAAGGCCAGAACGCCAGGAGGGTGTCATGCTGAAGCGTTACCGTGTGACGTTGACGGAATCGGAGCGAAACGATTTGCGGAGGCTGGTGA
>Ga0105044_10003693_pt1 | contig 20984 bp, 20 predicted proteins | sample MAT01_FD_78092 | JGI IMG/M metagenome (GOLD analysis project Ga0105044, IMG submission 78092) | Freshwater microbial communities from Lake Fryxell liftoff mats and glacier meltwater in Antarctica - MAT-01 | ecosystem: Environmental > Aquatic > Freshwater > Ice > Liftoff microbial mat | place...
CGCTGCTCGGTCATGCGAAGGCCCTTGTCGATGCAGAGCTTTTCGATCCGGCTGGGCATGTTCTCTCCGTCAGGTCTCACCCGCGATGAGGGCGAGCCTCGCCTGCATCACGATCGCATCCGTCTTGCCTCCATAATAGCGCAGGCGGCGGGAGATGTCTTGAAACCCGAGCGCACGGTAAAGCGCAAGGGCCGCGTGGTTATCAGCGGCGACGTCGAGGAACATCATTGTCGCGCCGGAGGCCATGAGGTCGCGCGCGGCTTGGCTGAGAATGTCGCGGCCGAGGCCGGAGCGGCGAAGCGCCGGGTCGACGCCGATCGAGAGCAGCTCGGCCTCAGGCGGGACGCATTGGATTATGGCGAAGCCGGCATCCGCTCCATTTTGGCTGGCGATGAGGGCGAAGCCGCCGGGGCCGATTATGAGGCGCGCGACGGAGGGCGCATCCCACGCATCGGGGAAGCTTTGGGCGTGGAGCGCTGCGATGGCTTCGGCCGCATCGGGGCCCGCGCGGCGGATGGTGAACGCGCTCATCGCCGGGCGAGGCCGGGATTGCCCTTGAGCGGGCCGGGGAGCTTGGCGTCGGGCGCGCGGAGGTAGAGCGGCGCCGGCGGGCCGTGATCGGGCCGGGTGAGGGCGAGCGCGGCGATGAAGGCCGCATCAGGCTGGCGAATGGCCGATAGGACGCCGCCGTGGATGGAGAGGCCCTCGGCGGCAGTGCCTGCGATTGTGGTGTCGGGCGCGATGAGGGCGGCGGCGGCGTCCAGCGTGAGAAGCGCCGGGGTGCCGATGGGGATGCCGTTTGTGGTGAAGGCCTGGGCGTAGCACTCGCCGCGCCTTGCATCGGTGATGACGAGGACGGGGTGTCCGGGGCGCTCGGCCAGTGTAGCGGCGGCCATGGCTTCGAGCGTGGTGATGCCGATGCAGGGGATTTTGAGGGCGAGGGCGAGACCGCGCGCGAAGGCGAGGCCGATGCGCTGGCCGGTGAAGGTGCCGGGGCCGGTGGTGACGGCGATGCGGGTGAGAGCGGCGAAGGGGCAGCCGGCCTCGCGCAACAGGCCGTCGACCATCGGGGCGAGGGCTTCGGCGTGACCCGTGGTCCTCAGCTCGAAGCGGCGCGCGATGGGCCCGTCCGCGCCGGTCAGCGCTGCCGAGCAGGCGCCGAGCGCGGTATCGAGCCCCAGACAAATCATGCGATGCGGCAGGCGTCCTCGAAGGAGAGGCGCGGTGAGCGCGCAAACACCTTGGCCGGGTCGCCCTCGCCGATCGAGCAGATGAAGTTCGACTTGACGCTGGTGCCCTCGAAGAAGGCTTCATCGACCTTGGCATTGTTGAAGCCCGACATCGGGCCGCAATCGAGGCCGAGGGCGCGGGCGGCGATCATCAGATAGGCACCCTGCAGCGTGCCATTCCGGAAGGCGGTCGCTTCGGCGAGCTCGGCATTGCCGGAGAACCATTCTTTGGCTTGCGGATTATGGGGGAAGAGTTCGGGGATGCGTTCGTAGAATTTGAGATCGTGGCCGATGATGACGGTGACCGGCGCGGTGCGGATCTTCTCGCCATTGCCGGGTGTGGACGTCGCGGCGAGCTTTTCCTTGGCCTCTGCGCTGCTCACGAAGACGAAGCGGGCGGGTGAGCAATTGGCGCTGGTCGGGCCCATGCGGGTGAGATCGTAGACCGCGCGGATCAGGGTTTCCGAGACGGGCGTATCGGTCCAGCCGTTCTGCGAGCGCGCTTCGCGGAAAATCTGGTCGAGCGTGGCGTCGGGCAGCGGCTGGTGGGTCATCGAAATCCTAAATCTCAGATCGCCTCAACGGCGGTCACTTCGGGAATATAGTGCATCAGCATCTTCTCGATGCCGCCCTTGAGCGTGGCGGTCGAGGACGGGCAGCCGGAACAGGCGCCGCGCATGTTGAGGTATACCGTGCCGGTCTGGCTGTCGAAGCTGCGGAAGGTGATGTCGCCGCCGTCCTGCGCCACGGCGGGGCGGACCCGGGTTTCCAGTAATTCGATGATCTGCTCGACGATATCCTGGTCTTCTTCCGAGAGCGCGGCGTCTGTGCCGGGTTCGGCCCCTGTCTCGCCTTCCGGTGCGGCGTCCTGGATCAGCGGGCGGTTCATCTGGAAATGTTCCATGATGGCGCCGAGGATCGCGGGCTTGAGATGCTGCCACTCGCCGTCGGCCTTGGTGACGGCGACGAAATCCATGCCGAAGAAAACGCGGGCGACACCGTCGACGCCGAAGATTTCGGCGGCGAGCGGCGAGCGGGCGGCCTCAGCGGCGTCCGCGAAATCGTAGAGCGCACTCTCGCCGGCGACGATGCGGCCGGGGAGGAATTTCAACGTGTTGGGGTTGGGCGTGGCTTCGGTCTGGATGAACATGGCGGGCCGCCTCTTGGGAACAGCATCTGGAGCAATATGGGGTTCGGCGGCGGCGTGAAACAACCCTTTGCCGGCAAGGGAGATAGACGTGAAATCAGGCCAAAGCGTCGATTTCGGCGTCGTTCAGGGTGCCGGGGACGATGGTGACCGGGATCGGAAAGGTGTCGCCGCCGCTCGAGGCCACTGCGGCGACCAGCGGCCCCGGCCCATCGCGGCCTTGTCCGGCGGCGAGGACGAGGATTGAGATTTCCTTGTCGTCGCGGATGAGGCCGAGCAGCGCGTCGCGCTTCTTGCCCTCCAGCAGCACCACTTCGGCAGGCGTCTGGGTGATCTCGAACACGAAGCGGGCGGCTTCATAGAGCGTCGCCTCGGCATCGGCCTCGGCTTCGGCGCGCATCAGATCTTCAACGCCGGCCCAGTGCTGGGTGTCGGGGGCCGGCATGATGTGGGCGAGGCTGACGACGCCGCCCGTATGCTCGGCGCGGCGGGCGGCGAAACGCATCGCTACCTTGCTCTCCGGCGTCTCGTCGACGACGACGAGGAATTTGCGGCGGCGGATCATTGCGCCTGTTTACGCGAGCGGCAGGGTTGCGGGAAGGGGAGCGGGCTTGCGCGTCTGTGCCTCTTCCTCTGACCGGGCCTGACCCGGTCATCCAGCACTTCGCCGGCCAAAGCGCTGGATGGCCGCCTCAAGGGCGGCCATGAGGATATTGGGTGAGTTTGTGGGCGCTAAAGGAAGCCTGCAGCTTTCTTGGCTTCGGCCAGGATCGGCATGGCGATGGTGGCGGCCTTTGCTGCGCCCTGGCTTAGAACCCTGTCAATATTGGCGGTGTCGGTCAGGAGGTCGGTCATCCTTGTGCGGATGGGGCCGAGGACGGAGACGGCGAGGTCGGCGAGCTCGCCCTTGAAGGTCGAGAACTGGGCGCCTTCGAACTGGTCGAGGATGTCGGTCTTGGGCTTGCCGGAGAGCGCCGCGTAAATGCCGATGAGGTTGGAGGCCTCTGGGCGTGCTGCGTCGATCTCTTCCATCGTGCCGCCGATGGGCTCGGGGTCGGTACGCGCCTTGCGGATCTTCGAGGCGATCTCCTCGTCGCTGTCTTTCAAATTGATGCGGCTGTTGTCCGACGGATCGGACTTCGACATCTTGGCCTTGCCGTCGCGCAGGCTCATCACACGCGGCGTGGCGCCGAGGATCAGCGGCTCGGGCTGCGGGAAGAAGCCGGGGACGTTGAGATCGTTGTTGAACTTCTGTGCGATGTCGCGGGCGAGTTCGAGGTGCTGCTTCTGGTCTTCGCCCACGGGCACATGCGTCGCGCGATAGGCGAGAATGTCGGCGGCCATCAGCACCGGATAGGCATAGAGCCCGACGCTGACGCGCTCCTTGTTCTTGCCGGCCTTCTCCTTGAACTGCGTCATGCGGTCGAGCCAGCCGATGCGGGCGACGCAGTTGAGAATCCACGCCAGCTCGGCATGCGCGCTGACGCGGCTCTGCGCGAAGATGATCGAGCGCTCTGGGTCGATGCCGCAGGCGATATAGGCGGCGGCGATTTCGCGCGTCTTGTCGGCGAGGTCGGGTTCAAATCCCGCCGTGATGGCGTGCATGTCGACGACGCAGAAGACCGAGGGCTTCTCGTCCTGCAGCGGCACCCAGTTGCGGATGGCGCCGAGGTAATTCCCCAGATGCAGATTGCCCGTGGGCTGCACGCCGGAAAAGACGCGCTCAGGGTGGCCAGCAGGGTTGCTGGACGGCGTTTGGACGGCCTGGTCGGTCACTTCAATGTCCTGATGGAGGGGACGGGGCGCGCTCTATGGCCCGGCGCGCGGGATCATTCAATCCCACACTCATTGTCATCCCGGCTCTTCGCTGCGCTGCGGCCGGGATAACAGTCAGGGTGCGGTGGTGACGCGCCCGAGCCAGGCGAAGAGCCATGCGAGGCCGCCGAGTGCCGCCAGATAGACGACAGCCTGAATGAAAATTTTGACCCGGCTCGGCGGTGGCGTGTCGTCGAGGAATTCGGTTGTCTCGCGGATGCGGTCGGCAGGCGCGCCGGTTTCATGGGCGATCACCGTGCAGAGTCGCGGCCAGGTATCTTCGGTGCTGCTACCTTTGGCGGTCAGGTGCTCGAGGACGAGGCGATGGAGGTCGCCGACATTTTCGAGCTGGCGGGCGCTGTCGCCGATCTTGATGTCGAAGGCGGCTTCGACGGCGCCAAGCATGAAAATCTCGTCGCCATCGCCCGTGAGGCCAAGATGGCTGAGGCCGGGGGCGGCGTCGCTCATCAGGCCGTGGTCGGTGGATCGATAGGCGCGCCGCGCTCGCGGCGGAACTGTTCCTTGAGTTCACCCAAGGAGGAGCCTCCGAGCGCCAGCACCGCGACGACATAGACCGCGAGGCCGCCGAAGCAGAGCGCGCCCAGTGCCGCAAACTTCTTGGCGGTGCCTTCATCGAACCAGCCGCCGACGATTTGCAGCAGGCCGTAGAGCGCGGCGCCCATGATGAGGCTGGCGATGGCGATGCGCCAGAGGCGGTCGAGCGTGCGGGGGTCGAGCGCGAAATGGCCGCGGGCGCGAAGGCCCCAGCTCAGCAGGCCGACATTCAGCCAGGCGGCGGCAGCGGTGCCGATGGCTATTCCCATCACGTCGCGGCCAAGCGCGAAGAAGAGCCCGACAGCGAGAATGACGTCGACGATGAGGGTCACGACTGCGAAGCGCATCGGCGTCGCGGTGTCTTCGCGGGCAAAGAAAGCCGGCTGCAGTACCTTGACCAGAATGAAGGCGGGCAGCCCGAAGCCGAAGGCGATCAGGACATGGCCGACCGCCTCGCTGGAGGCGCGGCTGAAGGCCCCGCCTTCAAAGAGCGCGATGGAAATAGGCACCGAGATGACAAGCAGTGCGGCGGCAGCCGGCAGGGTCAGCAGCATGGCGAGCTCGACGCCGCGATTCTGCCAATAGAGCGCCAGGTCTTCGCGGCCGCTGCGCAGATGCCGGGCGAGGGTCGGCAGAAGGACGATGCCCATCGCGGTGCCGACGATGCCGAGCGGGAATTGATAGATGCGGTCGGCAAAATAGAGGATCGCCGGGGCACCGTCCTGCAGCGTCGCGACGATGGTGGCGACGAAAATCGAAATCTGGCTGACGCCGCCGGCGATGATGCCGGGCACCATCAGCACGAAGATGCGCCGCGCATCCGGCGACAGGCGCGGCATGCGCAGGCGCAGATGGATACCGCCTCGGGCCAGCATGGCGACGAGAAAAAGGAACTGCAGCGCACCGGCGACAACACAGCCATAGGCGAGCGCCATACCCCAGATCGGATCGCCGGGCGCCGGCGCCAAAGTCCACTGGGCGATCAGCGCGGCTGCGAGCAGCGAGATATTGAGCAGGCTCTGCGCCGCCGCCGCCGAGGCATAGCGGCCATGGGTATTGAGGACGCCCGAATACAGCGCCACCAGCGACATGAAGAGGAGATACGGAAAGGCGATGACCGTCATGTCGGTCGCCAACGCCATTTTCTGCGGCGCATCCGTGAAGCCTGGCGCGTAGACCTGCATGATCCACGGCATGGTCAGCATTGCGACGGCGGAGAAGCCCATCAGGATGGGGAGGATAACGCTCTGGATTTCTTCCGCGAGGCGGTCGGCGGCGGGTTTGCCTTCACCTTCCAGCCGCTTGGCATACATCGGCACGAACGCCGAGTTGAGCGCGCCCTCGCCGAACAGGCGGCGGAAGAGATTGGGAAAACGGAAGGCGACGGCCCAGGCATCGGCCACCCAGCCGGTGCCGATGGCGCGGGCGATCACCATATCGCGGGCAAAGCCGAGGACGCGGCTGATCAGGGTCCAGCCGCCAACCGTAAACGCCCCGCGCAACAGGCTCATGCAACTGACCTAGTGGTGATTCCGGAGTGAGGAGATACGCTGATTTGGCGCGGGTGCGAAGGTGCGTCGGACACACGGTGCGTCCTTCGAGATGCGGCCATCGCCGCTCCTCAGGACGAGGAACAGGGCAAGATCGCCCCTCCTCCTCATCCTGAGGAGGGCGCGGAGCGGCCGGCGCGAAGGACGCAGGTAGCCTCAGCCCTTGGCTGGCCGCTTGGCCTTGATGCCGCCGCCGCCGAGGGCCGTGAGGAGGGCGGTCTCGATCGCCGCGATCTTGCCGGGATGAGAGATTTTGTGGCCGAAGAGATCCTTCACATAGAAGACGTCGACCGCCTGCTCGCCATATGTGGCGATGACCGCCGAGTGGATCGAGAGCTGGGCCTGGTAAAGCGCACGCGTGAGATCGTGCAGCAGCCCGGCGCGGTCGCGGGCGACGATTTCCACCAGCGTGCAGACGTTGGAGGCGTTGTTGTCGAAGATGACCTGCGGCGCGACGGCGAACGCCTCCTCGCGGCTTTTGACCCGGCGCGCGTCGATCTGCGCGCGGGGGTGCACCTCGCCCTTGAGTGTGCGGAGCAGCACATCTTTCAGGCGCGCGACCCGCGATAGGTCGAAATCGTGGCCCTCATTGTCCTGCACCCAGAAGACATCAAGCGCCATGCCGTCGGCAGTGGTGAAGATTTTGGCGTCGACCACCGAAGCGCCGGCCAGCGCAAAGCCGCCCGCGAGGCGTGAGAAGAGGCCAGGATGGTCGCCCGTATAGACGCTGATCTCGGTGACCGCGCGGAAGGGATCGGCGCGAGCTTCCAGCGCCAGCATCTCGCTGCGCTCTTCCGCCTCGCGGATGAAGCGGGCATGGCGGGCATGCATCTCGGGCGGGAGCGTCAGCCAGTAGGAGGCGTAGTGGCGGGCGAGCGCGCGCTCGCGGGCGGCGGGCGGCCAATCCTTCAGCGTGGCTTCCAGCGCAGCGCGGGTGCTCTGCACGCGGGCGCCCTGTGAAACCTCGATGCGGCCGCCGAGCATACGCTCTTCCGCTGCCGCGTAGAGATCGCGCAGTAACTGGCCCTTCCAGCCGTTGAAGACGCCGGGGCCGACCGAGCGGATGTCGGAGACCGTGAGCACCAGCAGCAGGCGCAGACGCTCGGGCGTCTGGACGATATCGACGAAATCTTCGATCGTCTTGGGGTCGGTGAGATCGCGCTTCTGCGCGACGTCGGACATGATGAGGTGGTTGCGGACCAGCCAGGCGACGGCCTCGGTTTCGTTGGCGTCGAGGCCGAGGCGGGGGCAGAGCTCGTGCGCGATCTCCTCGCCCTCTTCGGAGTGGTCGCGCTCGGTGCCTTTGGCGATGTCGTGCAGCAGCATCGCGACATAGAGCGCGGCGCGGCTCTTGATGCGCGGCATGAGCTGGGCGGCAAGCGGGTGCTCGGTTTTGAGCAGGCCACGCTCGATCTTCGAGAGATTGCCGACGGCGCGGATGAGGTGCTCGTCCACCGTATAGTGGTGGTACATGTTGAACTGCATCAGCGCGACGATGCGCCCAAACGCCGGCACGAAGCGTCCGAAGACGCCGGCCTCGTTCATCCAGCGCAGCACGGTTTCGGGATCGCGGCGTGAGGAGAGAACTTCGAGGAAGAGGCGGTTCGCCTCCGGGTTGGCGCGCAGCTCGTCATCGACGAGATTGAGCGCCCGTGTCGCGGCGCGGAAGGCGTCCGGGTGGATGTGGACAGCGCGTTCATCGGCGATGTGGAAGAGGCGGAGCAGATTGACCGGATCGTCGTTGAAGACGCCGTCGTCCGCGATGTTGAGGCGGCCGCCTTCGATGATGAAGCCGGGGGCCGGGGTCTGCTTGCGCGAGAAGCCGGAGAAGATGCGGCCGATGCCCGGCGCGCTCTTGCGGTTCTGTTCTTCCAGCACGGCGCAGAGAATGCGCGTCAGATCGCCGACATCCTTGGCGGTCAGGAAGTAGTCGCGCATGAAGGCTTCGATGGCGTGGTTGTTGTCGTCTTCGCCGTAGCCCATGCGGCGGGCCATCTCGCGCTGCACGTCGAAGCTGAGGCGCTCCTCGGCGCGGCCGGTGAGGAAGTGGAGGTGGCAGCGCACGGTCCACAGGAAATCCTCGGCACGGGCAAAGACGGCAAGCTCGTCCTCGCGGAAGACGCCGCGGCCGACGAGGTCGGCGACGTCCTCGACGCGATAGACATATTTGGCGATCCAGAAAAGTGAGTTGAGATCGCGGATGCCGCCTTTGCCCTCCTTGATGTTGGGCTCGACGAGATAGCGGCTCTCGCCGGATTTCTTGTGCCGCTGTTCGCGCTCGGAGAGCTTGGCGTCGACGAAGTCCATCGTACCGCCGCCGGTGAACTCCTTGTCGAATCGGGCTTTCAGCGTGTCGGCGAGTTTGGCGTCGCCCCAGAGATAGCGCGCTTCCAGCACGCTGGTGCGGATCGTCATGTCGGATTTGGCGAGGCGGATGCATTCATCGACCGAGCGGGTGGCGTGGCCGACTTTCAGCCCCAGATCCCAGAGCGAATAGAGCATGGACTCCACCACACTCTCGCCCCAGGCGGTCTGTTTGTAGGGGAGCACGAAGAGGAGATCGATGTCGGAGCCGGGGGCGAGCGTGCCGCGTCCGTAGCCGCCAGTCGCCACGACGGCGATGCGCTCGGCGGTGGAGGGGTTCTGCGCGTAGTAGACGTGCTTCACCGTGAAGTCGTAGAGCGCGCCGATGATCGCGTCCTGGACGTTCGAGATGTGGGTAGCGGCGGCGATGCCGGAGCCACCGGCTTTCAGGATGGCTTCGGCTTCGCTGAGGCCATCCGTGCGGACGCGCTTGAAGATGGTGACGGCGGCCTTCCGCAGGGCGTCGCGCCCCTCCGCGCCATGGGCGGCGGCGGTCAGTTCGCGGCGCAGCGCGAGGCCGTCGACGGCAGGCGCATCGCCTTGATTGGGCGCAGGCAGGTTCATGTCGCGAAGATAGGGCCTTGGAGTGCGAAAACCTACCGTTTGGCGGCAGGATTGGGGGGCGCCGCTTGCGGCTCGCCGGGCAGGTGGACGGTCTCGCCCAGCATGTCGCGGAGATAGAGGCTCTTCACCAGCACCAGCGCGACCAGCGTCAAGGGCGTCGCGAGGATGACCCCGAGCGGTCCGAAGAGGACGCCGAAGGCGACGATGGAGAAGAGTGCGAGAGCCATCGGGATACCGGCGATGTGTTTCTGCACATAGGGCGTCACCAGATTGCCCTCGATCTGCTGCACGCCGACATAGACGACAGCCGCCCAGGCAAGCGTGTTCATATCGGTGGTGGCCGAGATCATCAGGCCGGGGACGGCCGAGACGATGGGGCCGATGACCGGGATGAACTGCGCAAGGCCGGCGAAGAGGCCAAGGCCGAGGGCCGAGGGCACGCCGGCAATCCACAGGCCGATGCCGGTGAGGGTGCCGATCACGATCATCGAGATGAGCTGGGCGGCGAGCCAGCCGGTGAGGGCGTGGCCGGTCGCATCGACCGCGCGCTTGGCATTGGCACGGGCAGGCTTTGGCACCAGCAGCAGCGTGCCGTCGCGATAGGCTTTGGGCTCCATCGCCAGCATGACGCCGCCGACAAGGGCGAGGCCGATATTGGCGATGACGCCCGCAAGCCCAAGCGCGACCAGTGGCACCTGCGCCGCGAACTGGCCGGCATAATCCCCGAGACTTTCCATCTGGCTCATGAGGTCGGCACCCCAGCTATAGCCGGCCAAAAGATTTTTGAGCCCCGCCCAGGCGGCAGGCAGGCGGCCGATGAGTTCGGAGGTTTGCGCCGCGAGCGTCGCGCCGAAGAGAAAGATGACGAGGGTGAGGATCGCCAGAATGGCGATGAGGGCGAGGGCGACCGAGAGGCTCTCGCCGACCGGCAGGACTTTGCGGATGAGGTTGCCGACGGCGCGCAGCACCACCGCGACAACGACCGCCGCAAAGATGAGCAGGAGTAGATCGCTCAGCACCCACGCCAGCGCCGCGAGCGCCGCCAGCGCAAAGACGATCAGAACCTTGCGCACGAATTTCTCGTCGCTCGCCTGTGCCGCCGCCATGTCCCGCCCCCGATTACCAGCAAGAATCATCCCATATCTGTGGCGGAATGGGGAGAGTGCGGTGTGTGCCGCGCCATGGCAGGGTGCGGCCATGTCGAACCCCTATGCCCTGTCGCGTGGCGGCTGGTTTCAGCTTGTTCCGGTGACGCTGGGTGCCCTCCTTGCCTATGGCCTCGTCCGAGCTGCGCTGCAGATCGAGGCCTGCACGGGAACATTGCCGCGCCTGCATCTGCTGCTGGCGGCGCTTTGTGCCGTGCCGGTGCTGATGCCGGTGCTCAGCGAGCAGCGCTGGCGAAACGGCTGGGTTGGCCTCGCCTGGCTCGCGGCGTTGATGATTTATCTGGGTGTGAAGGCGCCGCTGGGCGACATACTGAGCCTTCTCCCCGCGTGCCCTACGCCATAGGTCCGGCGCGCTGCCTGTGACATACCGGGCGCAATCGTTTCGGGGGAACAATCGTGGTTCAGAATAGTCTGCGCGTGCTGATCGGCCTGTCGGGGCTGTTCTGGCTTTTCATGGCGGTGCAGTTCTGGCTCGGCCCGGTCGCGCCGGCGGCCCAGCTTGGCGTGCAGGCGATCAACGATCTCGGCTTCTCGACGATCCGTGCCGACTTCGCGAGTTTCTTTGCTGTCGGCGGTATCTTTGCGGTCGCCGCGGCACTGAAGAATGACGGGCGTCTCGCGCTGGTGCCGCTTGGGCTGTTCGGTCTGGCGCTGCTGGGCCGCCTCGGCACGGCGGCCGGGCAAGGCCTGCCGTCCGAGGTCATTCCGCCAATCGCCGTCGAGGCGATCGCTTCGGCGCTCTATCTCGCAGGTTGGCGCTTCCTTGGGCGCCCGGCGCGCTGAAGCGTTTTTTCCAGCAACACGGTCACGATGCGGGGATCGTATTCCTGATCGGGATAGCGCTCAACTTCGCGGAAGCCGAGCGCTGCGTAGAGCGCCTGGCTCGGCAGGTTGAAGGTGTCGGTCTCCAGCCGCATCTCGCTGATGTCGGCGGCGCGCATGTCGCGCTCCGCTTCGGCTATCAGCGCCGCCGCAATGCCCTGACGGCGGTGGCCAGCATCGACATGGAGGGCGTGCACGAAACCTTCGTGCCAGTGGATCATGCCGCTGAGCACACCGCCGGTTTCAGCGACGACGAAAGCCGCGCTTTTTTCGCGCACATAGGCGGCGGGGCCTTCGCGCAGCTTCCAACGCGCCAAAGCCTCGGCGCTCATTTGCGGCGCCCATACCTCCATGAAGGTGGCGCGCAGCAAGGCGGTGAGCGCCGCCGCATCGTCCGGCGAAGCGGGGCGGATTGTGCAGGACGGCGTGAACGCGTCTGCTGCACGCGCAGCCGCTTGCCGAGCATTTGCGCTCTTGGCCATGTCTGGTTTCCCCTGTGGGTCCCCCGACCCACGGCTGCAACATACGCCGATTACAACGTCACGTCGCACCAAAAGCGATGTGAGGCTTAATCCGCCGCCAGCCGCCGCAGCTCGTAGATGAGCTCCAGCGCGTCCTTCGGGCTCATCGCGTCGGGGTCGGCGGCGAGGAGACGCTGGAGGACGGGGGAGATTTTCGGTTCGCCGGCGGAGGCCTGTGCTGCTGCGGCGCTGAAGAGCGGCAGATCGTCGATGAGGGTCGCGGTCTTGCGGCCGGTGTCGCCCTTTTCGAGGGCGCGCAAAACCTGCTCGGCGCGCTTGACGACGGCGGGCGGGAGGCCGGCGAGTTTGGCGACCTGGATGCCATAGGAGCGGTCGGCGGCGCCGGGGGCGACCTCGTGCAGAAAGATGACGTCGCCCTTCCATTCCTTGACCCGCATGGTGACGCAGGCGAGGCCCGGCAGCTTCGCCGCGAGGCTGGTCAGCTCGTGATAGTGCGTCGCGAAGAGGGCGCGGCAGCGATTGACCTCGTGCAGATGCTCGATCGCCCCCCAGGCGATGGAGAGGCCGTCAAAGGTCGCGGTGCCGCGTCCGATCTCGTCGAGGATGACGAGGGCTTTCGGGCCGGCCTGATTGAGGATCGCGGCGGTTTCGACCATCTCGACCATGAAGGTCGAGCGGCCGCGCGCCAGATCGTCCGCCGCGCCGACCCGAGAGAAGATGCGGTCGGCGATGCCAATATGGGCGCGGGCGGCCGGCACGAACGAGCCCATCTGCGCGAGAATGGCGATGAGCGCGTTCTGGCGCAGGAAGGTCGACTTACCCGCCATGTTGGGGCCGGTGACGAGCCAGAGGCGGCCGCGTGCGTTGTCCGACAGATCGCAATCATTGGGCGTGAAGCTGAGGCCCTGGCGTTTCAGTGCGGTTTCGACGACGGGATGACGCGCGGCTTCTAGGGTGAAGGCGGTGCTGTCGTCGACGAGGGGCCGGGTCCAGTTCTCGCGCGCGGCGAGATCGGCCAGCGCCGCGTGGACATCGAGCGCCGCGAGGGCGTTGGCGATGCGCGCGATGTCGTCGCCGAGGGCGCGGGCGGCAGCGGCCATTTCTTCGAACAATGCCAGTTCGATTTCGAGGGCGCGGGCGCCGGCTTCCAGAATGCGGGTGGCGAGCGAGGAGAGTTCGGCGGTGGTGAAGCGCGCGGCGTTGGGCAGCGTCTGGCGGTGGATGAAGCGGGCCTTCATCTCATCAGTCAGGAGTTTGGGCGCGTGCGCGGCGCTGACTTCGACGTGATAGCCGACCACATTGTTGTGGCGGATTTTGAGATTGGAAATGCCGGTCCCGGATTTCAGATCGGCTTCCATCGCCGCGATGACGCGGCGGGCATCGTCGCGCAGCGTGCGGGCGGCATCGAGGCCGCCTTCGCTGCCCGCCGCAATGAAGCCGCCGTCGCGGGCCTGGATGGGCAGGCTGTCGCTGAGGCGTGCGGCGAGAAGGTGAGCGAAGTCAGCGATGCGCGCGCCGCCGCTCGTCAGGCCGGTGCGAAATTGATCCAGATCGCCTGTAACGGCGGCATGGGCGAGCGCGGTGCTGAGTTTTGCGGCGGCGTGGAGGCCGTCGCGCAGGCTGGCCAGATCGCGCGGGCCGCCGCGTCCGAGCGTCAGGCGCGAGAGGGCGCGCGCCATGTCGGGCGCGGCGCGAAGCTGGGCGCGCATGTCGGTGCGCAGATCGCGGGCGGCGACGAGTTGCGCCACGGCGTCGAGACGCGCGGCGATAAGCGCGGCGTCGGTCGAGGGGCTGGCGAGGCGGTCGGCCAGGGTGCGCGCGCCTGCGGCTGTGACCGTGCGGTCGATGGCGGCGAGGAGTGAGCCTTCGCGTTCGCCGGCAAGGGTTTGGGAGAGTTCGAGATTGCGGCGGGTGGCGGGGTCGATCTGGACGGCGCCGCGCGCGCCTTCGAGAGTGAGGGGGCAAAGGCGGGCGGCGCGGCCTTTTTGCGTCACGTCGATATAGTCGGCGACGGCCCCGGCGGCGGCGAGTTCGGCGCGCCCGAAGGCACCGAACGCATCGAGCGCCGCCACGCCGTAGAGGCGCTTGAGCGCCGCCTCGCCATTGGCGCTGTCGAAGCGCGAGGCGGCGAGCACGGTGACCCGGCGTCCGAGATCGGCGAGGGCCGGGCCGAGGGCGGCATCAGCGGTGAGGGCCTCGCTCACCAGAAGTTCTGCGGGATCGATGCGGGCGAGGGCGGCGGCGATCTCCGCGCCGTCCAGCTTCACCACCGCGAACGAGCCATCCGTCAGATCGGCATAGGCGAGCGCCATGTCGCCGCCGGCGCGGGCGAGGCAGGCAAGATAATTGCGGCGGCGGGCGTCGAGCAGGGAATCTTCGGTGAGCGTGCCGGGGGTGACGAGGCGGACGACGTCGCGCGCCACCACGGATTTCGCGCCGCGCTTTTTCGCCTCCGCCGGGTTTTCCGTCTGTTCGCAGACCGCGACCTTGAAGCCCTTGCGGATGAGCTTTTCCAGATAGGGCTCGGCCCCGACGGCGGGGACGCCGCACATCGCGATATCCTGCCCCTGGTGCTGGCCGCGCTTGGTGAGCGCGATGTCGAGCGCCGCCGATGCCGCAACGGCATCCTCAAAGAACATCTCGTAGAAGTCGCCCATCCGGTAGAACAGGATGGCGTCGGGATACGCCGCCTTGAGAGCCAGATACTGGCTCATCATGGGCGTGACCTTGGCGTCAGCCTGAGGGCTCTGGGACATCTCGTTCATCGCGAGGGTTTTCTAGCGGCTTCCCGCCGGATTTGCGATTGCCCGTTGAGCGGAACCCCCGCTTGGGGCAAGACATTCGCATCATGTCAAAACGCCGCCCCTTTACCGACCAGGATGCTCTGGATTTTCATAGCCAGGGCAAGCCCGGCAAGCTGGAGATCATCGCCTCGAAGCCGATGACCACCCAGCGCGACCTCAGCCTCGCATATTCGCCGGGTGTGGCGGTGCCGGTGCGGGCCATCGCGGACGATCCGTCCAAGGCCTACGACTACACGTCGAAGGGCAATCTGGTCGCGGTGATCTCGAATGGCACGGCCATTCTGGGGCTCGGCGATCTGGGCGCGCTGGCGTCGAAGCCGGTGATGGAGGGCAAGGCTGTCCTCTTCAAACGTTTTGCCGATGTGGATTCGATCGATCTTGAGCTCGACGCCTATGAGGTCGATCAGTTCATCAACGCGGTGCGCTATCTCGGGCCGTCGTTCGGCGGCATCAATCTTGAGGATATCAAGGCGCCCGACTGCTTCATCATCGAAGAGAAGCTGCGTGAGCTGCTGAATATTCCGGTGTTTCACGACGATCAGCACGGCACGGCGATCATCACCGCTGCCGGTCTCATCAACGCGCTGCATCTGACGGGGCGCGACATCAAGACCGCGACCATCGTCGTCAACGGCGCGGGCTCGGCCGGCATTGCCTGCCTTGAGCTCATCAAGGCGATGGGCATGCCGCATGAGAATGCCATTCTGTGTGACACCAAGGGCGTCATCTATCGCGGCCGCGCCGAAGGCATGAACCAGTGGAAGTCGGCGCATGCGGTGGAAACCACCGCGCGCACGCTGGAAGAAGCTGTGAAGGGCGCTGACATTTTCCTCGGCCTCTCTGCCGCCGGCGCGATGACGCAGGCGATGGTCATGTCGATGGCCGCCAAACCCATCATCTTTGCCTGCGCCAACCCTGATCCTGAGATCACGCCGGAAGATGTGGCCGCGGTGCGCGATGACGCCATCGTCGCGACGGGGCGCAGCGACTATCCCAACCAGGTCAATAACGTTCTCGGCTTCCCCTACATCTTCCGGGGCGCGCTGGATGTGCGTGCGTCGACGATCAACGAGGAAATGAAGATCGCCGCCGCCTGGGCGCTGGCCGAACTGGCGCGCGAAGATGTGCCGGACGAAGTCGCTGCCGCCTATGCCGGCCCGCGCCCGGTCTATGGCCCCGGCTACATCATTCCGGTGCCGTTCGATCCGCGCCTCATCAGCCGCATTCCCGTGGCGGTGGCCAAGGCTGCGATGGCGTCAGGCGTAGCGCAGAAGCCGATTGCCGACCTCGAGGCCTATGGCAATTCGCTCTCGGCGCGCCTCGATCCGATCGCCAGTGTTATTCAGCGCCTCGTCTCGGTGGTGCGCGCCAATCCCAAGCACATCGTGTTTGCTGAAGGCGAGGAGGAGAGCATCATCCGAGCGGCGATGGCCTATGAGGGCAATGGCCTCGGCCGCGCCTCGCTGATCGGCCGTCCGGACCGTATCCACAATGCGATGCGCCTCGCGGGCATCGAGGACACCGGCATCCAGATCGTCAATCCGCAGGATTCGCATCTGACGGCGGGTTACACGGATCGCCTTTATGCGCGGCTGCAGCGCCGTGGCGCGCTGCATCGTGACTGCCAGCGCATGGTCACCAATGACCGCAATGTGTTTGCGGCGTCGATGGTCGCGGCAGGCGATGCCGACACGATGCTCACCGGCTATACGCGCAACTACGCGGTTGCGCTGGATGGTGTGCGGCAGGTGTTTTCGACGCGGCGCGGGGCGCGGGTGATCGGCCTCTCGATGATCATCTCGGGCGGGCGCACGGTGTTCGTCGCCGATACCAACGTGCACGACATGCCGACGGCCGAAGAAACCGCCGACATCGCGATCATGGCGGCGGGGGTGGCGCGGCGCATGGGCTTTGAGCCGCGCGTCGCGCTGCTTGCCTATTCGACCTTCGGTTATCCGACTGGCGAACGCTCGGCGGTGCAGCGCGAGGCGGTGACGATCCTCGACAGCCGCGATGTCGATTTCGAGTTCGACGGTGAGATGGCGGCGGATGTCGCACTGAATCCCGCGGCGATGGCGCTCTATCCGTTCTGCCGCCTCAAGGGTCCGGCCAACGTGCTGGTGATGCCGGCGATCCACTCGGCCTCGATCTCGACCAAGATGCTGCAGGAGATCGGCGGCGCGACGGTGATCGGGCCGCTGCTGGTCGGTCTGGAGAAGAGTGTCCAGATCTGCCCGATCGGCGCGAAGATGTCCGACATCGTCAACATGGCGGCGCTGGCGGCTTACGACATCAACTCCTAAGCGGCGGCCTTTATGGCCCAGTCGCGGAAGGCGGTGAGCGCGGTGTCGCTCGCAGCTTCGGGTCGGTGGATGAGCCACCAGCCGCGTTCCTGTGGGACTGCGAGATCGAAGGGGCGGACGAGGCGGCCGGCTTTCAGATCGTCCGCCACGAAAGGCGCGCGGGCCATCGCGACGCCGAGGCCGTCGAGCGCCGCCTGAAGCGCGAAAGCCGGGTAGTCGAATTTCTGCGCGCGGGAGAGGCTCACACGGCCTTCAAGCCCTGCCGCCTTCAGCCAAAGCGGCCAGTCGCCCTCAGCGCTGGCGGCATCGAGCAGCGTCGTCCGGGCGAGGTCTTCCGGCGATGTCAGCAAGGCGGCGAGGCCGGGGGCGCAGACCGGGAAGAGATCGGCGGTGAAGAGGAAGTCGGCATTGAGGCCGGGCCAGTGTCCATCGCCGAGGCGGATTGCGGCCTGCCAGCCGGGCCGCATCGGCTGTGCCCCGGCGATCTGGGTGGAGATCTGCACGTCGATCTCGCCATGGACGGTGTGGAAGCCGGGCAGGCGCGGGATGAGCCAGCGCATCGCGAGGGTCGGGCCGGCGCCAAGCACCAGGGTCTGACGCCCGGCGGTACTGAGGCGCTGGGTGGCGGCGGCGATGCGCTCGAAGGCGGAAGTGAGCTCAGTGAGATAGGTGCTGCCGGCCTGCGTGAGGGTCAGGCCGTTGGCGCGGCGGACGAAGAGGGCGGCATTGAGCCGGGCCTCCAGCAGCTTCACCAGGCGGCTGATCGCCGAGGGCGAGACGTTCATCTCATGCGCCGCTGCGACATAGGAGCCGGTGCGGGCCGCAGCCTCGAAGGCTTTCAGGCCGTTGAGCGGGGGCAGTCGCATGGTTGAGACCCTCAGCTTATCTGAGGCTCACCCTCGCAAAGCTCAACGCAAAATGCCAGCGGAATGGGCGTAAGTGCAGGGCGACACCCAGGGACCGACCGCCATGCTTGCCGCAATTCCGCTTAGCCTGCTGCTCTTCGGGGCAGTCATCGTCACCTCGATGATCTCCGGCGTCTTCGGGATGGCGGGCGGGCTCGTCCTGATGCTGATCCTCGTTCAGCTCTTCGCCGTGCCGGCGGCGATGGTGCTGCACGGCGTGACGCAGTTCGTCTCCAACGGCTGGCGCGCGCTGCTCTGGCGGCGCTGGATCGACTGGCGGATCGTCGGCCTCTACACGCTGGGCGCATTGCCCGCGATCGCCCTGCCCTTCGCCGTCGCCTATGTGCCGGACAAGGCGACGATGCTGATCCTGCTGGGGCTGGTGCCCTATGCGGCGCTGGCGCTGCCCGAGGCGTTGAAGCTCGATGCAACGAGATCGTCTCATGCCGTTCTGTGCGGTTTTCTGGTCGCCGGGACGCAGCTGATCGCCGGTGTCGCGGGGCCGCTGCTCGATGTGTTTTTTGTGCGCTCGGTGACGATGGACCGCCGCGCTGTCGTCGCCACCAAAGCGACGACGCAGGCGCTGAGCCACACGCTGAAGGTCGGCTACTATCTCTCGCTGGCGGCGGCGGGGACGGCGCTCGATTGGGACGTCTATACCGCCGCCATCGCCGCTGCCCTGATCGGCACGACACTGGCCGGGCCGATCTTGGAGAAAATCTCCAACGCGAACTTCCGCAAGTGGACGAAGGTGATCGTTCTGATCGTCGGCAGCATCTCCATCGCACAGGGGCTTTGGCTGCTGCTGAGCTAGCGTGCGCCGCCGAGGCCACCAGGTGCGGTTTTGACAAAGGGCGGCTTGGCGGCTGAGTTGGCACCGCACTCCCAAGAAAATCCGGCATAGCTGTCGGCATTTGTCAGCCGCGCAGCGGCGCTCAGCGGCACGATGAACACGTCGTTGAACCAGCCCCGTCCATTATCGACGATCGCCGTGCCGTCGGCATCGTTGATGAAGTGCGCCAGTTCATGAATGATAATGAAGGCTGCAAATTCGTCAGTGACGTTGCGAGCGAAGAAGCCGAAGCCGAGCTGGATCTGGTCGAACCGCCGTCCGGTCGGATCGGTCTGGCCTTCCTCGAAGAATCCGCCGCCGCGCGTCAGGGCGATCTTGGCGTTACTTTTGTCGACGTCGAAATTGTCGGTCGCTGCCATATCGAACAATTCCGGCTTCTGGATCGTCGCCGACATGCGCGTATAGGTGCGGAACAGATTGACCCGTGCGGTGCTTTGACGATCCGGGCTCAGCGAGCCGATCTTGAAGTGCCGGTTCAGCCGGTCGGCGGCGAGATCGGGCGCGCCCGGTCCCGGCCCCTGGCTGATGATCGCGGCCAGGTTCGACAGCGCGCCATTGAGCGAACGGTTCACAAAGGGCAATGCCGCCCTCACCTTCGCCTCCATGTCGGCACGCGAAACGGGGTCGAGGATCTCGTTCAGCTTCAGGATGGTCTGTTTGCCAGGCTCCACCAGCCCATCGGCGATGACGGGCACCTGCGCTCTTTGAAATTTCAGGATCGCTGCAATGGTCTTGGGGCCACACAGGCCATCGACGGCCAGAAGGGGCATCGGTCCGCCATTGACGCCCTTCACGGTGACCTGATTGAGCGCCTCCTGAACGGTCCTGACGTCGTCCGGCAGATTGCGCGCCTGCCCGCCCTGCCCAACCGGCTTGGAAATCACGATCGACCCACCGCCACCGCCGGAGCCCAGCGCGGCCGGATCGATCGCGAGGCACGAGCCCGCGCTCGGCATCACCAGCCACCCCATAGCGGTCTCCTGGATGTTTGAACGCGGCGAGCTTGCAGCATGAGCCTATCCGACCGCCCTGCGAAGTCCACGCTTTGGTTGTCGCAGGGTCTTCGCCTCTTTCGTTCGGGGTGCGTGCTCCCATATAACGCCCCCATGAACGCGCCTGCCTTTCCCGCGCTGACCGAACCCGACGCGATCGCAGCGGCGATTTCGCTTGCCCATTGGTGCGGCGCGAAGGGCTGGGTGCCGGCGACGGCGGGGAACTTCTCGGCCCGTATCGATCTGGCGCGGGCCGCCTGCACGGCGACGGGCGGCGACAAGGGCGCGGTGACCGCGCAGGGCATCATCACGCTCGACATTGCAGAAAACCTGGATGGTCCGGGCCATCCTCGCATGTCGGCGGAAGGCCCGCTGCATCTGCAGCTTTATCGCGACGATCCGGGTATTGGCGCGGTGGCGCATGCCCATCCTGTCTCCGCCGTCGTGCTCTCGCGCCGCCATCTGGATGCGGGCAAGATTGTCATCGAGGGCTGGGAGATGCAGAAGGCGATCCGCGGCGTCGCCACGCATGAGGGCAGCATTGAGCTGCCGGTCTTCGCCAACGATCAGGATACGCGGCGGCTTGGCCTCAAGGTCTCGCAGGCCCGTGCGTGGTGGAACGGTCCGGTTTTCGGCTATCTCATCGCCGGACATGGCATCTATGCTTGGGGCAAGGACGCCATCGAGGCACGCCGTCACCTCGAAGCCTACGCCCATTTACTGGACCTCATTCTGGAAGAGGAGCGCCGTGCATGAGCGAGCTCATCGTTACCCCGGATACCGACCCGCGCGATCATCTGGTCGTCGCGACCGATGCAGACCGCATCGCCGATGAACTGGCGAAAATCGGAGTCGTCTTCGAACGCTGGAATGCCGGCGTGCAATTGAATGCCGGCGCCGATCAGGCCGCCGTGCTCGACGCCTACAAGGCCGATGTCGAACGGCTGACCGCCGCACATGGCTATCAGTCGGTCGATGTCGTGCGCATGAAGCCCGATCACCCGGACCGCGCCATGATGCGCGCGAAATTTCTCGCCGAGCACATCCACGAGGATGACGAAGTGCGCTTCTTCGTCGAAGGCCAGGGCGCGTTCTATCTGCGCAAGGATGGCAAGGTCTATCGCACCGTCTGCGCGGCGGGCGATCTAATCTCGGTGCCCAAGAACACGACGCACTGGTTCGACGCCGGCGACAAGCCGCTGTTCTGCGCGATCCGTTTGTTCACCACACCCGCCGGCTGGGTCGCCACGTTCACCGGCAACGAGATCGCGAAGTCGTTTCCGGAATTCGTAAATCCGGACACGCAGATCGCGTGACCGTCAGAGCGGTTCTCACCGATATCGAAGGGACGACCGCGCCGGTCTCATTCGTTGCCGAGGTCCTGTTCCCTTATGCGGCGGAACGGCTGGCGGCGTTCGTGCGCGCCCATCAGA
>Ga0105044_10003694_pt1 | contig 20975 bp, 18 predicted proteins | sample MAT01_FD_78092 | JGI IMG/M metagenome (GOLD analysis project Ga0105044, IMG submission 78092) | Freshwater microbial communities from Lake Fryxell liftoff mats and glacier meltwater in Antarctica - MAT-01 | ecosystem: Environmental > Aquatic > Freshwater > Ice > Liftoff microbial mat | place...
CACCGACGGTGCGCTGCGGATGCTCGTGCTGCTGCACTTCAACGAGCTCGGCTACTCGCCGGTGGCGATCGCGTTCTTGTTCCTCGCCTACGAGTTCATGGGCATCCTCACCAACCTGCTCGGGGGTTGGGTGGGGGCCCGCACCGGCCTCAACCGCACCCTGGTGGCCGGTCTCGGGCTGCAGATGGTTGCCCTGGCCGCGCTCACCCTCGAGCAGCCGTCGTGGCAGCGTTGGGCATCGGTGGCGTTCGTGATGTCGATGCAGGCGCTGTCGGGCATCGCCAAGGACCTCACCAAGATGAGTTCGAAGAGCGCTGTCAAGACAGTGGCCGGCGACGGATCGCTGTTCCGCATGGTGGCCATCCTCACCGGCTCGAAGAACGCCCTGAAGGGCGTTGGATTCTTCCTCGGCGCGGCGTTGCTCTCGTCGCTCGGCTACCACGGTGCTTTGTGGGTGATGGTGGGCGCGCTTGCCGTCACGGTGTTGCTGCTGGTCGTCTTGCTGAACGAGGAGATCGGCAAGTCGAAGAAGAAGCCGCCGCTGCGCGCCATCCTCTCCAAGTCGTCGGCGATCAACCGTCTCTCCGCCGCACGGTTCTTCCTGTTCGGTGCACGCGACATCTGGTTCGTCGTGGCGTTGCCAGTATTCCTCACCGACGATCTCGGCTGGTCACACAAAGGGGTCGGCGGCTTCCTTGCCTCCTGGGTGATCGGCTACGGCATCGTGCAATCGTTCGCGCCGCGCATCCTGGCCCGTGGCGGCAGAGACATCGACGAGGTGAAGGCAGCCCAGCGCTGGGCGATGATCCTCGCTGTGGTCTCCGCAACGATCGCAATCCTCGTTGCTGTCGACGTGGCCAAGACCGTCGTGATCGTCAGCGGACTCGTCGTGTTCGGCATCGCGTTCGCGATGAACTCGTCGCTTCACTCGTTCCTCGTTCTTGCATTCTCGGACGACGACGAGGTAGCGCTCGACGTCGGCTTCTACTACTCCGCCAACGCCGCCGGCCGCCTGGCCGGCACGCTGCTGTCCGGTGTGCTCTACCTCTGGGGCGGGTTGCCCGTGGCACTGTGGGGGTCGGCGGTGTTCGTGGTGCTCACCTGGCTACTTTCGCTCCGCCTACCACCCATGCCCGACAACGTCCGCATCTCCCTCGCGACGGTCGATGCCGGCGACTGATCGGGATCGACCAGATCAGCAACACGCCGACTTGGCCTGTGGCACATTCGCAAGTACTGGTTCGGAACCGGCGACCCACCCTGATGCTTCGTCCGAGATGCCGCACGCCATGTCAGGCGCGTCGCCCTTGACGTAGTAGACCTCCCAGTCGTTGTCGGGGCCCTTGATCCATGTCTTGTCCTGCACGGCGAAGCAGCACGACACGTCCTCCTGGATCTCCTGCTTCATGCCGAGGTCGTTGGCGCGGGCGATCATCGTGCTCACTGCGTCGGCGTCGTCGACTTCGACGCCGATGTGGTTCAACGAACCGGGGTCGCCCACACCGGTGAACAAGATCAACTTCAACGGCGGATCGGAGATCGCGAAGTTGGCGTAGCCCTCACGAATCTTGGCGGGCTCGGTGCCGAACAAGTTCGCGTAAAAGGCGATGGAAGCGTCGAGGTCGGCGACATTGAGAGCAAGCTGGACACGAGACATGATGGTTCCTCCAGGGAGCGATGTCGATAGTACATTGATGTCTATCGATGCACTGACGATAGCGACAACATCGACGAATGTCAATATGGTGGTCGGAGTTTTGATACGATCCCATACATGGCTCCCCGCAAGACCGTCACTGTCCTCGATCCGATCGCGTGCTGTTCACCGGTGCGTAGCGACGTCCTCGACGAAGACCAGGCCGCTGTGCTCGCCACTTCGTTCGCCGCGCTCGCCGACCCCATCCGGCTCCGCCTGCTCAGCTTCATCGCCGCGTCTGGCGGCGACGAGGTCTGCGCCTGCGACCTGCTCGCGCCATCCGGCCGGTCGCAACCCACGGTCAGCCATCACATGAAGATCCTCGTCGACGCCGGTCTCATCGAGCGGGAGAAGCGTGGACTGTGGGTGTGGTATCGGTTGGTGCCGTCACATCTCGATGCACTCCGTGCCGTACTCGGCTGATGCTCGCCGAAACCGATGGGGTGCCCCCAACGTCGGTTGACTCGTCGGTCTGGGCCTGTTCACGGTGCGTGGGCGGACTGTTTGGACCGCATCTGTCGACCAAGTAGTGTGAGCAGGTGCCGCTAGGGACTGGTGACGACGATGCCACTCTCGACCAGCGACGCTCCGCGACCTCTGGTCTGATCGACGCGAGCGAAGCCGCGCGCGGTCGCGGCGATTGGGTCTCGGCGCTGGCGTTGGTGGAAGCTGCCGAGAAGCTGGAACCCGACGACCAGTTGATCGCATCGCTGGTAGAGACCGCTCGCCGCGGAGCGGCGGCCGACGCTGGCGAGGCCGGCGCCCGGCGCCAGGTGACAGTGATGTTCTGCGACCTCGTCGGCTCGACCGAACTGGCCAGCTCGCTGGACCCGGAAGAGATGCGCGAGATCCTCGCCGCCTACCACACCGCATGTGGTGACGTGGTGGGGCGGTACGACGGACACGTCGCTCACTTCATGGGCGACGGTCTGCTCGCTTACTTCGGGTACCCCCGAGCCCACGAAGACGACGGCCTGCGCGCAGTGATGGCCGCAATCGAGATGCGCGCCGCAACCTCGGCGCTTCGTGTACCGTCGTCGGGCCGTCAGCTGCACTTGCAAACACGGATCGGTATCCACACCGGACTCGCCGTGTTGTCGCTCACCAATCGCGGCACGTGGTCTCGCCCCGGCGACATTGCCGGACAGACACCGAACCTGGCCGCCCGCGTGCAAGGCGTCGCCGCGCCGGAAACTATCGTGATCAGCGCGGAAACGCTGCTGCTGGTACGCGGTCGGGTGGATGTGGAACCGCTGGGCATGTGTGAGTTGAAGGGCATCGACACACCGGTCGAGCTGTTCCAGGTCACGTCGCTGCGCACCACTTACGACGACGGCCCAGCGGCTATCGCCGTCGGCCGCGACAACGAGCTCGCCGTGCTCGAGCGCTGCTGGAAGAAACTGCCCGAGGTTGGTACGTATGTTGCGGTCGCCGGCGAGGCCGGCATCGGAAAGACCCATCTGGTCGGTCAGCTACGGCACATTATCGGCCCCTCTGGTGGGTTGATCCTCACGTTCCGCTGCTCGGAGCTGGACGCGAACACCTCGCTCGCGCCGGTGACCCGCTATCTCGCCGGCCGCCTCACGGGTGCCGCCAACGAGGACGAGCGGCTGGAGCTGCTGGCAGGGCTGAGCGATCTTGCAGGCAGCGTCGACGACGAGCGGCTGTTCCTGCTGGCCACACTCACCGGTGTTGCCTGGCCCGCCGATCGACCGATACCCGACCTGCAACCGGAACAGATTCGCGAACGAACCCTGCTGGTACTCGTCTCATGGCTCGACGCGCTGGCCGCTGAGCGCCCGCTGGTCGTGGTTGTCGAAGACCTCCAATGGGCCGACCCATCGACGGTCGACCTCCTTCGGCGCCTGGTGACCGCTGAGCGCCCACTGCCCTCGATGATCGTCGTCACGATCCGCAGCGAGGCGGCTTCGTTGCCCGGCGAGCCGACGATCATCGCGCTCGAAGCGCTGGACGAAGCCAGTTGCGCAGAATTGATCGACGCGCTCACAGGTATGCGCTTCGACGCAGCGACGCGAGCGATGATTGCTCAACGTGGTGACGGCGTACCGCTGTACATCTGCGAGGTCGCCAGGATGTTGGAGTCGACCGATCCTGCCGGTCCGGATCCGGCAGCCACGGATCACAACTCGGCCGATGTCGCAATCCCGCCGACGCTGAACGATCTGCTGGTTGCCCGCCTCGATGCCTTCCCCACACATCGCTCGGTGATCGAAGCACTGGCCGTGCTCGGCCGACCGTCATCGGTCGACGTCCTCGCCGACTTCATCCGGTCGACCACCACCGATGTGCAACGCCAACTCGACACGCTCGACAGTGCTGGCATCGTGCGCTACAGCTCCGACCCGCCCGAGTACGACTTTCGACACTCGTTGCTGCGCGAAGTGGCGTACCAGGTGCAGCTGCTGGCCCAGCGTCGCGAGCTGCACGCTCGGGCGGCGACCGTGCTCGAGAGCGCCTTTGCCGCGTCCCATGATGGTCGTCCCCAAGTGCTCGGTCATCACTTGGAGATGGCCGGCGCGCTCGATCGCGCCGCTGTGCAGTGGGTCCGCGCCGGCCTGCGCCAAGCGGGCTTTGCTGCCCACTCGGAAGCGATCGCGTCGTTCGAACGAGTCGTTGTGCTGCTCGAACATGGCGACAACTCCGGCGGCGAGCTGGAACGGCAAGCGCGCACCGGGCTCGCGGCAAGCCTGCTCGCCGCACGCGGCTACACGGCAGCTGAAGTCGGTGAGGCGTATGCGCGGGTGCGCGAACTGTCGATAGGCACGGACCGCCGAACGGAGGTCATCAGCCTCTACGGGATGTGGGCCTACTACCACGTCACTGGCAACGCAGTCGCCTCGCTGGAAGCGGCCGAGGCGATGGTCGATCACGCATCGGCATCGACCGACCGTCAAGCCGATTTCGCCACACGGGCGGTGCTCGGCTACCAGCTGAGCCGGTTCGGGCGGCTGGTCGAAGCGGTCGACCTGCTCGCACTCGGACGATCATGGTCAGCGCCCGAGCCGCTGTTCCCGCATCACGCAGGTATCGGCGCGACTGCCAACCTGGCGATGGTGCAGTGGCTACTCGGCCGCTTCGAGGTTGCGCGGGCAACCATCGCCGACGCAGTCGACGCAGCCGAAGCGATGACGGGCCCCACCGCGCACTTCTCCCGTGCCTACACCCACGCCTTCGCGGCCGAGATGTTCCAGGTGTCGGGTCACCCCGGCGTTGCCGCGCAGCATGCGGGCCGCACGGTGGGGGTCTCGACAGAGTTTGGCTTCACCAGTTGGCTCGGCGCCGGGATGACGAACCTCAAGGTGGGTGAGGCGCTGGCGGGTGACCCGGCCGAAGCGATCCCCGTCATCGAGTACTGCCTCGGCGCCTGGCGGGGTGCCGGTGCCGCATCGAGCCTGACCCAGTTCGGCCTCGGCCTCGCGCTTGCGTACCAACGAGCCGGACGGCTCGACGAGGCGATCGCGGTGATCGACACAGCGCTCGCCGATGCCGAGGCGAGCGACGAGCGGTTCATCGAGCCAGATCTGCATCGAGTGCGAGCCGAGGTGCTGGCGGCACTGGATCCGACAAGCGCAGAGGCGACGCAAGCATTCGATCGGGCAGTCGCACTCGCCACCGCTCAGGGCGCAAAAGCCCTGCTGTTGCGCGCGCTCACGTCGGTCGCGCAGCGCCATCGCACAACAGGCCAAGGACACGACGTCGCCCAGCAACTGAGCGGGTTGCTGGCCGAGCTCGATCCATCGGGGGCCGACGCAGAACCGGTGCTCGTCGCCGCACGAGCAGCGCTCGAACAAGGAGTGTCATGAGCCAGAAGTCGCAACCACAGTTCTTGCTGCCGGCCTCGGCCAGGAACTCGACGGCCGACCTGCCGGCCTTCGTGGAGCATGGCGGTGAGATCGCCAACCGCCACCCGGCCGATGCGATCAACTCGCGCATGTACGGCTTCGTGGTCGATGCCGATCAGACGGTGTTGAACCGCTACTGCGACCGAGTCTTCAACAAACCGTCGGGCGGCACCGAGCACTGGCGCGCCGCCGGAGGTGAGGTCCTCGTCAACTTCGTCGACATCCCCACGATGGGCTCGATCGACCCGCTCGACCGCCAGCTCGGCGTGTGCGCAGAACGCGAGGCGGCGATCTGGTTCCCGGTGGTCGACACTGAACGCGATCGATTCGCATGGGCGATTCCATACATGTACGTCGACTCAGCGCTCGCCCTCGCCGGTGGCCGCGAGGTGTACGGCTTCCCCAAGCAACTCGGCGTCCTCGACATCCCGCGCACGTCGTCGGCACCGTCGTTGCTGTCGGTCGACACCGTCACGCTCGCCCACTTCGCGCCCGACAGCGTGGCAACCAACCACCGCGTGATCACTGTGTCGCGGCCCGAGCCCCAGTCGCCACTGTCGCTGCCGTGGAGCCATCCGGCTGAGGCGCTCGGCAGCATCGGCCAGGCGCTGATGTCAGCCGTCGGCGGCGCGCATCACAACACACCGGAGGCATTGTTCTTCGGGCAGATGGTGAAGGAAGACATCCCAATGCTGCTGCTCAAGCAGTTTCGCGATGCGCATCAGCAGGGGGCCGCGTGCTACCAGGCGCTGCTCAGGGTCGACATGGGGGTCACCCGGTTCCGCACCGGCGGGCTGCTGCCTTCGGACTACAGCGTCACGTTCGCTGCGCTCGACGGCCAACCGATTGCTCGCGAACTCGGCGTGGAATCCACAGTCCGACCACGCCTGGCGTTCTGGCTCGAGTTCGACTTCGTGGTGCAGCTCGCACACATCCTGTGGGAGGCGACTGGTGGACGGGGCTGAGCCGACTCGCTTGCCGAAAGTCGTCATCCTCGGTGGTGGCGCTGCTGGCATGACGGCCGCATTCGAGCTCAGCTCGCCGGGTTGGCGTGATCGCTACGAGAGCATCACGCTGTACCAGTACGGCTGGCGTCTGGGCGGCAAGGGAGCGAGCGGACGCGGTGTGCACGGCCGGATCGAGGAACACGGGCTGCACATCTGGCTCGGGTTCTACGACAACGCTTTCCGATTGATGCGCGAGTGCTACGCCGAGCTCGATCGCGACCCATCGATCCCGATCGCAACGGTCGAGCAGGCGTTCGAACGCGCCAGCCTGTTCATCGCCCAGGAGCCGCGGGGCGACGGCTGGCTGCAATGGTTCGCGCAGTTCGGCGAGACCGACGAGATGCCGGGTGCCAGTGACGAGGAGCTGCCGTCGCTGTGGCTGCTCGTCCTGCGAATGCTGCGACTCTCGCTGACCTTCGTCCATTCGTCGAACACCGTCGAGGGTCAGCTGCCAATGGCGCCGGGCCTCAGCTTGCATCCGCAACCGTCGCAAGACGAATCAGAACCCGGCCTCACTCTGGCGCCGGTGCAACATTCGCAGTTACTGCGGGCCCGCCACGCGATTCGAGAGCTGTACCTCAAGCTGTGGTACCTCGTCGCCGACCTGAAACAGAGTGCGATCGCCGCTGCGCTCGAGTTTGCCGAAGCCCTGCCGGCCGATGCCTCCGAGCACGAACCCGCCCATCACGGTCTCCTGCGCAACTTCGTCGACAACGCCATCACGAACCTGCGTGAGGCACGCACGCATCCCGACGACCTGTCCGATCAAGCGCGGCGCGAGTGGTACCTCGTGGACATCATGCTCGCCACCGTGCGCGGGTTGCTGCACGACGGCGTGATCCACAACCCGGCGGGCCTCGACGCGATCGACCATCACGACTTCTCCGAATGGTTGATCATGCACGGAGCGAGCCCCGAGTCGGCGTACTGCGCGATGGTGACGACGCTGATGTACGACCTTCCCTTCGCCTACCGCGACGGGGACCCCGACTCGCCATCGATCGGCGCCGGCACGGCACTGCGCGGCGCGTTCCGAACGCTGTTCACCTACACCGGCGCGATCGCATGGAAGATGAGCGCCGGCATGGGCGACATCGTCTTTGCGCCGATGTGGGAGGTGCTCGAAAGACGTGGCGTGAAGTTCGAGTTCTTCCACCGTGTCGAGAGCCTGCACCTCAGTGACGACGGCAGTCGCATCGCGTCGATCGATGTGGCTCGCCAGGTTCGCCTGCGCTCTCCCGACGTCCCCTACAGTCCGCTCTCGAACGTCAAAGGCTTGCCATGCTGGCCGAGCCAACCCAAGGTGGAGCAGCTCGAAGAAGCGGTCACTGCGGAGGACCTCGAATCGTTCTGGACGACTCGGGAACCGGCCGAGCGATACACGCTGTCAGACGGGCACGATTTCGACATCGTCGTACTGGCGATTCCCGTGGGCGCTCACCCGTACATCTGCTCCGAGCTGATCGAACACAGCGACCGGTGGCGGTTGATGGTCGAGAACGTCAGCTCGATCTACACCCAAGCGTTCCAGGTGTGGCTGAACGAGAGCCTCAGCGACCTCGGCTGCGACTGGCCGCAGGCCACCAGCGGTGGGTACATCGAACCGTTCGACACATATGCCGACATGCGTCACCTCATCCCGCGCGAGGACTTCCCCGATGGCGCAGTCTCGGGGCTTGCGTACTTCTGCAACGTGATGCCGACGCCACCGGGGGTGCCCAGCCGCGACGATCACACGTTGCCGCAGCGCGCCGACGAACAGGTGCGCGCCAACGCAATCGCGTTCCTTCGCGACGCGATCACGCCGTTGTGGCCCGCTGCCGCTCACCGTTACCCGACAGAGTTCCGCTGGGAGATCCTCGTCGACGAGCGGGACGGCCAAGGCGAAGCCCGTTTCGACGCCCAGTTCCACCGGGCGAACGTGGACCCGTCCGAACGGTACGTGCTGTCCCTGCCCGGGACGGCGAAGTATCGGATCGCACCCGGCGACAGCGGGTTCGCCAACCTCGTGCTGGCGGGCGATTGGACGCGTTGCGGCCTGAACAGCGGCTGTGTCGAAGCGGCGGTCACATCCGGTCTGCTGGCAGCCGCCGCAGTGAGTGGCAAACCACCCAGGCAGCCCATCTCGGGCTTCCGAAATCAAGGAGGACAACATGGCTGGTGACGAAGACAGTGTGGGCGACATCGCCGGCATGGTGGTCAACAAGTCGCTCAAGCTCGGCAAAGACGCACTGCGAGGGGTGCAGGCGGGTGCCGCCGCTGTCACGAAAACCAAGACTGGTGGCAGCGCTCACGACCCGGACACACGTGCGAGCGACGATCGAGACACTTATAGACACGCTGACGGAGACGACTCGACTGGCGTCACCGACATCGCCAATGAGCTGGCGTCGCTGCTCGTCAAGTTCACGACCCAGATCGTCGGCCAGGTCGCCAAGGATCTCGTGAGCGCCGCTGGCGAGGCCGGCCACGCGGTGATGAAGCATCCGGCCGTAAGTGTGATCGCGGAGCCGTTCAAGTCGGCGGCCAAGGTGGCTATCGCTCCACAGTCGCCGGTGTTGACCCTGCCCGATGCAAGCCCCGGCCAGGTCACGTCGATCCCGCTAGAAGTGCGCAACGACAGCCTGGACTCGTTCGACGGCGTACGCCTGCGCTGCGCTGCGCTGCTCGGCCCGGGAGAGGTACGAATCGCAGGGTCCTCGATCTCGTTCTCACCTGCCAGCGTCGATGTCGCGCCGAACAGCATCGTCACCGTGACGTGCAAGGTCGACCTGCCCGCCGATGCAAAGCGAGCGCACTACCTCGGCTCGATCGATGCAATCGGCATCACCGGGGTCCAGTTGCTCGTGCAGCTCGATGTCGTTTGACCTGGCGCCAACCGATCGCCTGCAGATCCCACCGTCAACACGCGCGCTGATCAGCGATCTGCAGACACGTTCTCGGCTCGCAGTGATGGCCTCGATGCCGACGGGCGAGCCGGGCAGTTATCTGTACGACCTGCTGCCCAGCTATCCCGAACGAGCGAGCAAAGCACTGCGACCGGTGCTCTGTCTCGCATCGTGCCTGGCGCACGGCGGCACTGTGGCCGAGGCAATGCCGTTCGCCGTTTCACTCGAACTGATGCACAACGCGTTCCTTGTGCACGACGACATCCAGGACGAGTCCGACGAACGACGCGGTCGTCCGTCGCTGCACGTCGAGCATGGCGTGCCGCTCGCGTTGAACGCGGGCGATGCACTCGTCATGCTTGCCAACATCAAGCTCGCTTGCGCGGCGCAGTCGTTGGGAGGCGAGACGGCCGCGCTGCTGCTGGAGCGCTGGGGGTGGACGATGCGCGAGACGATCGAGGGTCAAGCGCTCGATCTCGGTTGGCAACGCGACAACGTCACTGACCTCGTCCTCGACGACTACTTCGTGATGGCCGGCAAGAAGACAGCGTGGTACACGACGATCCTGCCACTCGCTGTTGGCGCACTGGTGGGGTCACGGCGCACGTCGGGCGTCGACGAATCCTTCGACTTCGGGTGGACGCTCGGCCTGCTCTTCCAGATCGCTAACGATCTGCGCGGCCTCGATCCACCGAACGGATCGGGCGACATCTCCGAGGGCAAGAGGACAATCCTCATCGTCCACTTGCTCGGCGTGCTCGACGGATGCGAGCGAGCCGAACTGACCCGAATCATCGGGCTGCCGCGCGTGTTGCGTGGTCGCGACGAGGTGGCTTGGGTGCGGGACCGGATGGAGGAGCACGGCAGCGTCGAGTTCGCGCGCGCCTGCCTGTTCGGCCTCGTCGGTGCAGCGGTCCGGCAGGCAGAGCTCGCGTTCTCGAACATGCCCGACACACCGGCCCGCCAGTTGTTGCTGTCGATCACGCCGTACCTGATGGAGATGGACGGCCTCCTCCCCCCGCCGCCCGAACTCGCACTCGCACCTCGGCGACCAGTGGAAGTAAGAAAGTAATAATGTAATCTTACTGCATGACACACAACACTCCCACCGACATCTCCGCCTGGTTCGCCGGGCGCCTCCCCTCCGAATGGACCACCGCCGGCGCCGCCGAAGTGATCGTGGATCGTGAGGAGATCACCGTGATCCTCACCATCGATGCCCCGGTGCTCGACGGTGCCGATGAGGCCGGCTCCGCGCAAGCAATCGATGGGCGCATCTCCGGGTTTCGCGACGACACGCGCGAACGCCGCATCACCGCCGCCGCCGAGGCTGAGCATCGTTTCGAGCGCAAGGTCGCGTGGGGGGTTCGCATCGGCGACACCACCGTCATGTTCACCCACCTCGCCGTACCGGTGATGACGCGGCTTCGTCAGCCAGAACGCGTCGTCCTCGACACGTTGGTTGCGGCGGGCGTGGCGCGATCGCGTGCCGATGCGTTGGCCTGGTGCGTACGCCTGGTGGGCAGCAACACCGACGAGTGGCTGTCCAGCCTGCGCGCCGCGATCACCGACGTCGAACGAATCCGCGCCTCGGGCCCGAAGGCCTAGCGGAGCCGCACCGCTCCCGACGGCGGGCGAGCACCATCGACGACTTCATTCCCAGTTGTCGCGATGTACGATTGCCGCCATATGTGTCGCAAAGTGTCTCACTTCGTTTCCGATCGGGTAACACTCACCCGATGAATGACGCTTTGGCGACAGCCGCTGCTCTCGATGGGCTCTCGTCCGAGGTACGACGCGCGGCTGCGACCTCTGCACACGATCTCGTGGTGTTGCTCGACAGCTCGGGCCGTCCGAGCGGCACTGCCCAGAAGTCGACGGTTCACACCACTGAGACGCCTCTGCACCTGGCGCTGTCGTGCTACGTCGTACGAACGGATGGGCGTGTGCTGCTCACACGACGGTCGCCGGCGAAGCGCACTTGGCCGAGTGTTTGGACGAATGCGTGTTGCGGGCACCCGCGACCGGGTGAGGCCGTGGATGCTGCAGTCCGTCGGCATTTGCGCGACGAACTGGGGATTAGACCGGACCGGCTCCGCCTCGCGTTGCCCGACTTCACGTATCGCGCAGCGATGGACAACGGGATCGTGGAGCACGAGCTCTGCCCCGTCTACGTGGCCTCCACGAGCGACGACCCCACCCTCCACCCTGACGAGGCGGACGCAATGGAGTGGCTGACGTGGGACGACCTCCGCAACCGAGCGTGGCTTCACCCCGACACGCTGAGCCCTTGGTCGGTCACGCAAGTGAGCCGCCTCGACGACCACATCGGCAATCTGCTGGAGTGGGTAAGAGCTCCTGAGGCTCGGCGTCGTTCACGCACCGCGAGCCCGAAGACTGCGCCGGTCGATCTCAGCAACAGACGGGTGGACGAGCTCATGACCGCGTTCATGGACAGGGCCGCAGCCGAACTGGCCGTGCTGGATCCCTCTGCAGCCGAGTTGTGTACCCCCATCCGGGCGTTGATCGATGCCGGCGGGAAGCGGCTGCGGCCATGCCTCGTTTCGTGCGGCTATGCGTCGGCTGGAGGCCACGCAGACGAGGCCGATCAACACGACCTGGCCCACATCGGTGCCGCGGTCGAGATGTTGCACACGTTCGCTCTACTGCACGACGATGTCCTCGACCGGTCGCCGATGCGGCGTGGCCAGCCCACCGCGCACGTGCGGTTGTCCGAGCTGCACTCCCGAACGCGCCCCGATGGGGACGCTGATTGGTTCGGCCTCTCCGCTGCCCTCATCGCCGGCGATCTCGCATTCGTATGGGCAGATCAGCTGCTCGATCAGTTGCGTTGCGACGGTGATCGTGAGGCGGAGATCCGGTCCTTGTACGGACGTCTGCGCAACGAGGTGATCCTCGGCCAGTACCTCGATCTGCGACTCGCCGGTCCGCACGCGACCGATCGCGAAGCGCAGATGGTCGCGTTGCTCAAGTCCGGCCGGTACACCGTCACACGTCCCCTCGAGCTGGGTGCCGCGCTTGCCGGCGCATCCGAAGAGATGCGTTCTTCGCTGCGCGCATTCGGCGACGCGGCCGGCATTGCGTTCCAGCTGCGCGACGACATCATGGGTGTGTTCGGCGACGCCTCCGTCACCGGCAAGGGGAACTCCGAGGACATCAGGTCGGGCAAGGCCAGCCTGCTACTGGTGCGGGCTCTCGAACTGGCCAGTCCAGCGCACCGCACGGTTCTGCTCGCCGGCCTCGGCAACGCCGAGCTCGACGACAGCGGGGTCGAGGCGTGTCGCGAGGCGATCCGGGCGTCCGGTGCCGTTGCTTCCATCGAGCGGTTGATCGACGCCAAGATCGAGCAGGCCCATGTGGCCGTGGCCGACCTGCCGTTTGCTGCCCATGCCCAGCTCGTCGGGGTCGCCGAACTCCTCGCCCACCGGCAGGCCTGAGATGAGTGACGTCGATGTTGTTGTGATCGGCGCCGGTTTTGCCGGCCTGTCCGCCGCGTGCCATCTTCGCGGCATGGGCCGCTCGGTCCTCGTCCTCGATGCCGGCGAGCTACCGGGTGGACGGGCAGGCTCCGCGACCATCGACGGGTATCGCTTCGATACCGGCCCGACCGTGCTGACGATGCCGCAGATCATCGAGGAGTGCTTCACCGCCGTAGGCGCGGACATGGCCTCGTACCTCGATATACGCCCGATCGATCCGATGTACCGATCCTGCTTCGCCGACGGATCCGTCATCCGCCTCCGCCAGGGCCACGACGCAATGCGCGAGGAGATCCGAGCCGCATGCGGCGACCGCGAGGCTGCGGCGTTCACCGAGTTCTGCGCCTGGTTGACCGAGCTGTACAAGCTCGAGATGCCGAACTTCATCGACCGCAACATGAACTCACCCCTCACGTTGCTGAACCCGATCGGTCCGGCGATCACGCTCGTGCGGTCGGGTGCCTTCCGGCGGTTGGAGGGGGCCGTCAAGCGCTTCTTCGATGACGAGCGGCTGGTGCGCATGTTCAGCTTCCAAGCGCTCTACGCCGGTCTGGCCCCTCAGCAGGCGCTGGCGATCTACGCCGTCATCACCTACATGGATTCCGTCAACGGCGTGTTCACCGCGCGAGGCGGGATGCACGCCGTCCCCGTGGCACTGGAAGCCGCGGCGACGGCTGCGGGCGCGAAGTTCGAGTACGGGAAGCGGGTCGAGAGCATCCTGCTCGCTCACGGGTCACAGGGCGCCGTGCGCGGCGTCCGCCTGGAAAGTGGGGAGGTGATCGCGACTTCTCGGGTCATCTGCACCACCGACCTTCCGGTCGCGTACCGCACTCTCGTGCCGGGCATCGCGATGCCGCGGCAGGCCCGCAGGGGTAACTATTCGCCATCTGCGCTCGTATGGCACCTCGGTGTGCGCGGAGACCTCCCAGAGGGCGTTGCTCACCACAACATCCACTACGGCCGCGAGTGGGCCGGTTCGTTCGATGCGCTCCTCGGCGAAGGCCGTCGGATGCCAGATCCGTCCATCCTGATCACGGTGCCCACGGTGGACGAGCCGTCGATGGCCCCGCCGGATCGCCACGTGTTGTTCGTACTGGAACCAGTCCCCAACCTCGACGGTCGCATCGACTGGACAACTGAGCGGGGGCCTGCACGCGACCGGCTGCTCGGTATCCTCGAGCGCACGGGGTACCCAACCGACATCGAGGTGGAGATGCTTGTCGACCCGCTGGACTGGCAGGCCCAAGGAATGGAACGCGGCACACCGTTCTCGCTGTCGCACCGCTTCTTCCAGACCGGTCCGTTCCGCCCGGCGAACACCACGTCGCGCGCACCTGGGCTGGTGTTCGCCGGTTCGGGCACCGTACCGGGAGTTGGCGTGCCGATGGTGCTCATCTCCGGCAAGCTGGCCGCGCAACGTGTCGCCGAGATGGATTTGCGATGACGGTGACGCTCGAGCAGTCGTATGCACACTGCCGAACGCTGAACAAGCGGTACGGCACCACCTACTACCTGTCCACGTATGCGTTGCCCCGAGTCAAGCGGCACCACGTCTGGGCGCTCTATGCCTTCTGCCGCCACGCCGACGACATCGTCGATGAGTTCAACGATGCCCAGCCGGCGCAGCGCGCCGCCGCGCTGAGCGCGTTCGGCGAGCGGTTCTTCGCCGACCTCGAACGAGGGGGCTCCGACGACATCGTGCTGAAAGCCGTCGTGCACACCGTCCGCGCATTCGGCCATGATCCCGAGACCTTCCGGCGATTCCTCGCTTCGATGGCGATGGACCTGACGATCAGTTCGTACCAGACCTGGGATGAACTGCTGGTCTACATGGACGGATCAGCCGCAGTGATCGGCGAGATGATGTTGCCCATCCTCGAGCCCTCCGACCCCAAGGCGTTCGGTCACGCCCGAGATCTCGGACTGGCGTTCCAGCTGACGAACTTCCTGCGCGACGTCGCCGAGGACCTCGACCGGGACCGGGTCTACATCCCTCAGGAGGACCTCGATCGTTTCGGCGCCGACCCGCGGCGCCGCACCGTGGACGACGCGTGGCGACGCGTGATGCAGTTCGAGATCGCGCGTTGCCGGGAGCTGTATCGCTCTGCCGACCTCGGGATCCCGATGCTGCCTCCGGCGAGCGCACGCTGCGTCGGAGCAGCGCGGGCGCTCTACTCGCAGATCCTCGACCGGATCGAGGTCGCAGAGTACGACGTCTTCCGCGAGCGCGCTCGGGTCTCGACGCCGCACAAGATGACGACGGTCGCACGCGTGGCGTTGCATCGGAACTGACGTGCTGGCCCTGACCATCGCCGTTGTCGCACTCGTGGCTGCGGCGTGGTCGCTCGGCCGTCCGCGCCGCCTTTGCAGCCCGCAGGAACAGGGCGTTGTAGCGGACGTGTCGATCATCATCCCGGCAAGGAACGAGGCCGTCAACCTGCCGCGTCTGCTCGCTTCGTTGGCTGCGAGCACGTCCACGCCCGGCGAGGTGATCGTGGTCGACGACGGGTCCACCGACGACACCGGTGCGATCGCGGCTTCGTTCGGGGCGACCGTCGTGGTTGCACCGCCGCCACCGGTCGGCTGGGTCGGCAAGACGTGGGCGTGCCACCTCGGGTCGGTGCGCGCTCACGGCTCGGTGCTGCTGTTCCTCGACGCCGACACGTGGCTCGCGCCCGGTGGCCTCGCTGCGCTCACTGCGCAGCACCAGCGTTCGAATGGTCTGTTGTCGGTGCAGCCTCACCATCTCGTTCGTAGCGCCTACGAGCGCCTCTCGGCGGTCTTCAACCTGGTCTCACTGATGGGTTCGGGAGCGTTCGGCGTGCGCATCGCACGCCCGATGCGGGTTGCGTTCGGCCCCTGCCTGATGACCGGTGCGGCCGACTATGCGCACGTCGGAGGCCATCAAGCCGTTCGCCATGAGGTCGTCGAGGACATGGCGCTCGCAGCCATCTATGCCGACGCAGACCTGCCGGTGACCTGTCTGCTCGGGGCTGATCTGGTCGCATTCCGGATGTATCCTCTCGGTCTCCGTTCGCTCATCCAGGGATGGACGAAGAACATCTCGGTCGGAGCCACTCGCGCACCCGTCTCCAGTGTGCTCCCGGCGGTGCTCTGGGTCGCGGCCGTGTGTGCCGTGTCGACGACCTTCTTCATCGGGCTCGCCAGATGGGCGTCCGGCGGCGAGCCGCCCTTTGCCGCTGCGATCGCCTGGGTTGTGGTGACGGTCCAGATCGCCGCCATGTTGCGGCGGATCGGCTCGTTCGGTGTCGCCACCGCCGTTCTGTTCACCATTCCGGTTCTGTTCTTCATCGTCGTGTTCATCCGTTCGGCGGTGGCGACAGGGCTCGGGCGGCCGGTCGAATGGCGAGGACGCTCCGTTCTCGCTCGCGCGGACCGGGACGACTGACCGTGCCACTCGTCCATCTCGGCAACTGGGCGCTGGTCGGCCTCGCCATCGTTGCCTGGGGTGCCATCCACGCCGGTACCGGCTACTTCGCCCACCGGCTGCACGCGACGTTCTGCGAGCGCGACAACTGGCTGACGACCATTCGTGGCTGGGAGCAATCAGGGCAAGTGTGGAAGGTCTTACGAGTGCACGCCTGGAAGGACCTGTTACCGGAGGCGGGCGACGTGTTCGAAGGCGGTGTGTCGAAGCGCTCGCTGCCAGGCCTCGACGACGCCGGCTTGCTGCAATTCGCCGCTTCGACCCGCAGAGCGGAGATCGGGCATTGGTCGGCTGCTGCCTGCTCGCCGATCTTTCTGCTCTGGAACCCGCTGTGGATCTCGGGCGTGATGGTGGTCTACGGGCTCGCGGTGAATGCCCCGTTCATCGCGATCCAGCGTTACAACCGGCTCCGGGTTTCGCGTGTGCTGGAGCGCCGCGCTTCCCGGCGAGCAGCCTCGGCGCGTCGGGCCTCCGACACGACGGGCAACAACATCCCGTAGGGCTCGCCGCCGAGGGTGTGATGGATCTGGTGCGAGTCGCGCATCCAGACGAGGTAGCGCCGGTCGCGCACCTTCATTCCGACTCGTCGATGAATGTAGACCTCGTGCACGAACGTGTAGGCGGCGCCGTACGCCGTCACGCCGCCCGCTGCCCAGAACATCGGTACCGAACCAAGTATGGAGGCAGCCAGGAACATTGCGAACCCGATCACCGAGAACACGACGGGGAACAGGTCGTTGGCCTCCAAGCGTGTGGTGGACGGCGAGTGATGGCTGCGATGCCACACCATCCCTGGGCCGTGCATCACCCACCGGTGCGTCGCGTAGCTCACACCCTCCATGGCCACGAACGCAACGAGGCCGATGGCGACGAGCATGACGATCCTCATGCTGACGCCGTCTCGTTGGCGACTGCAGGTGCCGACCGATCCCACAACAGGATCACCATTGTCAACAATGCGAAGGCGAAGGCGTACTCCTCGATGAGAATGTCCCACACCGGGCGGATGCCGCTGGTGTTGGCGTCGTTGTAGAAGACGATTGGTGCCGACAGCTTCGTCAGCCAGCCGTCGACTGCGATCATGAACCCGACCACGATGGCCATCGACATCCAGTAGGCGCGGCTGCGGAAGAGCCCCGAACGGAAGTAGAGGAGTTCGAGCGCGACGACGAGGATTGCTGACGACACTGCGAGCACCGGATAGATCGGCATCAACGTTCCCGAATCCAACGCTGCAGCGGCGTGGTGCCTGCCAGCATGTTGCGCACTGCCTCCAGGGACAACAGCGCGCAGACCGGGACGGCCACGAAGAACAGGATCTCCTCGACCACCATTCCACCAGGAAACTTCCACCCGATGGTGTACTTCGGGTTGAAACCCCAATCGCCACGGTTCGTTGCCCACAAATCCCACACAAGGAAGAACAACGCCACGGGTACGACCGCACGGGCGAGACGCCTCGGCTGGCGCCACACACGAGCGCCGAAGACGAACTCCAACGGCAGCGTGAGCAGCAGGCAAGCGATCATCAGGGCCGAATACTGCAGGCGGTCCAACACCCCTCCATTTGTCGCTCAGACTTCACTGATCCGCCACCGATTCTAACCGCAACTGCGGCTCGTTGCTGTGGCGAGCAGCGGCCACTCGCCAACCCATCTGGGCCTTCCCAGAATCGAACGTCACGTTCTGGGAACACCCGATTGATTTCGTGAACATGTCCGTCGAGGAGTTGCGATCACTTCTCGTGAAGTGTTAGGTTCGCTTAACCATGAAGACCTCAACACGTACGTTCCTGTCTGCAACGGTGCTGATCGGCGCGCTGGTTCCCGCTGCGTGCGGTGACGACGCCGCGGCGCCAGCGGAGGGGGGCGGGCAGATCGTGACGGTGTACACCGGTCGCCACTACGGCATCGAAGCGGTGTTCGACGAGTTCACCGCGGCAACTGGCATCGAGGTCCGCTTCACGACCGGGAAGGACCCTGAATTGCGCGAGCGTCTCATCGCTGAAGGTGCCAACACGCCTGCCGACGTGCTGATGACCGCCGACGCCGCCAACGTCGAGCTGGCCGCCGACGCCGGGGTGCTGGCCCCGGTTGCGAGCGAAACGCTCGACACAGCGATCCCTACAGAGCTGCGCAGCGCGGACGGCACGTGGTTCGCACTGAGCCGAAGGGCACGGGTCATCATCTCCAGCACCGAACGGGTTGACTCGCCGCCGATGACGTACGCCGCCGTTGGTGATCCGGCATGGAAGGGAAAGCTGTGCCTGCGCCCGAGCACGCACCCGTACACCCAGTCGTTGGTGGCGAGCCTCATCGCCGGTGAGGGTGAAGCAGCCGCCGAGGCCATGGTGGCGTCGTGGGTCGACAATGACCCGCTGTTCATCGACAGCGACACCGACATCTACAACGCCGTCGCCGCCGGCGAGTGCGATGTCGCCATCGCCAACAGCTACTACCTGGGTCGGTTGCAGACCGAGGACCCAGCGTTCCCGGTCGCCATCACGTGGCCTGACCAGGACGGACGTGGCGCACATGTCAACGTCAGCACGGCAGGGATCACGACGAACGCTCCGAACCCGACGGGTGCGCTGCGGTTGCTGGAGTGGTTGGCCACCGACGGGCAGAAGATGTTCAGCGATGCGAACTTCGAGTTCCCGGCCGATCCGTCGGTCGAGCCTGCCGACATCGTCGCAGCTTGGGGTCCATTCAAAGGTGACACCGCCGTGATCGTCCGTCTCGGCGAGTTCCAGCCTGCAGCCGTCGCACTGCTGAGCCGCGTCGGCTACGAATGACCATCGGGTGGCGGCCGGGACGCGGCCCCGGATGGGCGCTGCTCGTCGTTGTCGCGGTCGTGATGGCCGCCCCTGTCGCAGTGATCCTGTGGTCGATCACCGACCCGAGCACCGAGGTGTGGCGAGAACTGTGGCAGACGCGCCTGCCCGGCATGATCGTCGACACGGTCACGCTCGTCACGCTGGTCGTCACCGGCACGGTGATCGTGGGAACGGGCCTTGCCTGGCTGGTCAGCGCCTACGAGTTCCGCGGCCGCCGGTTGCTGAGCTGGTTGCTGATGACGCCCATCGCGATTCCCGGCTACGTGCTCGGGTTCGTGTGGCTGGACACCCTTCAAGGGCCCCTCGGCGCCCGGGCGGTGCGCAGCATCTGGCTGTGCGCGGCGGTGCTGGTCGGCTCGCTGTACCCCTACGTCTACGTGTTCGCCTGGTCCGCGTTTCGCGAGCAGTCGCCTCGCACCGTCGACGTCGCCCGGTCGCTGGGGTGCTCGCCGTTCGCTGCCTGGTGGCGTGTCGTCGTCCCCATGGCGCGACCGTCGATCGCCGCCGGCGCTGCGCTCGTGGCGATGGAAGTGCTCACCGACGTCGGCACGGTCCGCCTGTTCAATGTCTCGACGATCGCCGATGGGGTCCTGCGCGTCTGGTTCGGTACCGGTGATCGTGACGCCGCTGCCGAGCTTGCCGCGCTCCTCGTCGTTGCAGCGGTGAGCCTGATCTTCGTCGAACGGGCTCTGCGCGGCCGAGCGCGTTACACCCAGGCCGGCGCTCGCAGCGCGACGCGCGCCCGCTCCGTCACCGGCATGCGGGCTGCAGTGGTCAACGTCGTTGGCTGGGGCGTGTTGTGTATCGCGGTCGCTGTGCCCGTCGTGCGGCTCGTTCGATGGGCACTGCGCGCGCAGCAGCTTGGCCAGACCGAGACGATCTCTGGCGACCTTGCTTTCCACGTCGTGTCGTCGCTGAAGGTCGCCGGCTTCGCAACCATCGCCTGTCTTGTCATCGGCACGACGATGGTGTTCATCGCACGCGAACGCGGCCGGTGGGGCGCAGCGCTCAGCCGCCTCGCAAGCCTTGGCTACGCCGTGCCCGGACCGGTCGTTGCGATCGGCGTCATCGTTACTCTCGCCGCGGTCGACCGCCGGGAATGGTGGCCGGGTGAGGTGTTGCTGGTCGGCTCGCTGGCCGGCCTCGTGTACGCCATGGTTGTTCGCTTCCTCGCCATCGCGCACCAGGGCATCGGTGCAAGCGTCGGCAAGGTGACGCCGGCCGTCGTCGCTTCGGCACGCACGCTGGGGGCCGGGCGGCTTCGCGTCGCCACCAGGGTCGAGCTGCCGCTCGCTCGCGCCGGTGTCATCGCTGCTGCGACACTCGTTGCGATCGACTCGTTGAAAGAGCTCCCGGTCACCTTGCTGTTGCGCCCGTTCGGGGTCGAGCCGCTGCCTGTGTGGGTCTGGCAGGCGACCTCGGAAAGCCTGTGGGTGCAGGCATCGGTGCCGTCGCTGATGATCGTCGCGATCGGCATGCCACTCGTGGCCGCACTGCTGTGGTCGGTCGAACGCGGCGCCGAGGTGGTGTCGTGACTGCTGCTGTGACCGCTGCCGTCGGCCTCGTCGCGCTGACCCGCCGCATCGGCGGACGCCCCATCGTCGACGAAGTCACGCTCGAAGTGCGCGAGCACGAGCTGCTCACGCTCGTCGGCCCCAGTGGGTGCGGCAAGTCGACATTGCTGCGGTTGATCGCCGGGCTCGACCGGCCGACCAGCGGCACGATCACCCTCGGCGG
>Ga0105044_10003695_pt1 | contig 20975 bp, 16 predicted proteins | sample MAT01_FD_78092 | JGI IMG/M metagenome (GOLD analysis project Ga0105044, IMG submission 78092) | Freshwater microbial communities from Lake Fryxell liftoff mats and glacier meltwater in Antarctica - MAT-01 | ecosystem: Environmental > Aquatic > Freshwater > Ice > Liftoff microbial mat | place...
ACCGACGGCCTCCTCGCTGCTGCCCGGTTCGCGGAACGAGCCGGCCCCTTGCAACTGCACCACTGCCGGCTGCACGTCAGTGAACGAGCTGATGTCGCCGCCGGGATCGGGGGCGTCGGTACCGGTGGTGATGTCCGTGGCGGCGGTGGTGGTGACGACAGCCGCGGGCAGCGTTGTCGGCGCACTGACGCCCACTGTGTCGGATCCGCAGGCGGCAAGAAATGTCGCTGCAGACAGGAATATGGCGATGGGTATACGGCGCGGATGCTTCATGTTGCACATTGTGCTGTCCCGAGGCCTCCTGCGTCCATAGGGAGAATCCCGTATTCTCGCCAGGCGCAGATTCCCGACGCCGCTACAGAAATCGGTCGCTGTTCGGGGAGTGTGTCGCGTGGAGCGCTCCAAGTTCCTAACCTGTCGTCCATGACAACACCTCAGTCACCCACAGTTGCCCCCGCCACCGGCCGCCTCGGCGTGCTCACGGTCGGCCTCGGCGCCGTGGCCTCCACCCTGATCGCCGGCGTCGAGCTGGTCAAGCGGGGCGTGTCGTTGCCGGTGGGCAGCCTCACTCAGATGGGCACCATCCGCCTCGGCAAGCGCACCGACAACCGCAACCCGTTGATCAAGGAGTTCGTGCCGCTGACGTCGCTCGACGACATCGTCTTCGGCGCATGGGACCCATTCCCCGACGATGCCTACGTTGCAGCCACCCGCGCTGGCGTGCTCGAAGCCGGCAAGCACATCGAAGCCATCAGCGAAGCGCTTCGCGATGTACGCCCGATGCCTGCAGCCTTCGACCGTGAGTATGTGAAGCGCATCGACGCCGACAACACGATGCACACCATCAACAAGCGCGACATGCTCAACCAGATCCGTGAAGACATCAACCGCTTCAAGGAAGAGAAGCAGGTCGAGCGTGTGGTCATGCTGTGGGCGGCCAGCACCGAGATCTACATCGAGGAGGGCCCGGCCCACCAGTCGATCGAGGCGTTCGAGGCAGCTATCGACGCCAACGACCCCACCGTTGCGCCGTCCATGCTCTACGCCTACGCAGCCATCCTCGAAGGCGTGCCGTTCGCCAATGGTGCCCCGAACCTCACTGTCGACATTCCCGTGCTGCGCGACTTGGCCACCGAACGCAAGGTACCCATCAGTGGCAAGGACTTCAAGACCGGCCAGACACTGATCAAGACTGTCATCGGCCCGATGCTGCGTTCTCGCATGTTGGGCCTGTCGGGCTGGTACAGCACCAACATCTTGGGCAACCGTGACGGCGAAGTACTTGACGATCCGGACAACTTCAAGACCAAGGAAGAAAGCAAGCTGGGCGTGCTCGAGCACATCCTCGACCCGGTGACTTTCCCCGATCTGTACGGCGACGTGTACCACAAGGTGCGCATCAACTACTACCCGCCGCGTGGCGACAACAAGGAAGGCTGGGACAACATCGACCTGTTCGGCTGGCTCGGTTACCCGATGCAGCTGAAGATCGACTTCCTGTGCCGCGACAGTATTCTTGCCGCCCCACTCGCACTCGACCTGGTCCTCTTCAGCGACCTGGCCCAGCGTGCCGGCCTCGGCGGCATTCAGGAGTGGCTGAGCTTCTACTACAAGGCGCCGATGGTGGCCCCCGGCCTGCATGCCGAGCACGACCTGTTCGTGCAGCAGAGCAAGCTGGAGAACACGCTGCGCTGGATGATGAACGAAGACCAGATCACGCACCTCGGTCGCGAGTACTACGACGAGGCCTGATCGGCCGGTCGGTTCAACGGCAGGCAAGCGCGGCGCGGCGCCTCAGGGCGTCGCGCCGGACCGCTCGCCGTAACACACCACAGCCAATTGCGTGCGCGAGCGCACACCCAGCTTGCGGTAGATCTGACGGAGGTGTGCGTCGACAGTCTTCTGGCTGATGAACAACTCGGCGGCAGCGGCCTTGTTGGAGAGTCCGCGCGAAACCGCCAGTGCCACCGTCCGTTCGCGTTCCGAGAGTGGCTCCAACCGATCTACTGCGTCGGGAAGAAGCCTGACCGCCTCGCTGTGTGCCGTTGTCAGCAGTAGCCGCGCCTGCGCTGCCCACGGGCGAGCGCCGGCGCTCTGGAACATGGTGTGCGCACGGAGCGCATGGTCGCGACTGGATGCCGGATGCAGGTCGCGGAGAGACCGCGCCCAACACAAGTGAGTGCGCGCAATTTCCCAATCGGATGCGGCCAGAAGTTGTGTCGCCAGTTCGAACTGCGACGGATCGCCGAGCATGCCGAGAACTCGCGCTGCAAGACCCCGCGTCCAGTTCGACGCAAGCGGACCATCGGCAAGCTCGGCGGCGACGACCCGCGCATCGTCGTTGCGCCCGAGACGGGCGAAGACTTCGCCAACATCGCCGCGGCCAAAGGCAAAGCCTGGGTGCCGGTACCCGTGGCGAATCATCAGCTCCCAAGCGCGCGACAGGTGGGGTTCCGCCGCTGCAGGGTCGTCGGCGGCAAGGCAGAGCAGGCCCAGCCGGCTGTGCCCCTGGATCGCGTATCCATTTCGTTCGGTTCGCTGAGCAGTGTCCAACAATCGCTGCGCCCACTCACCGGCATGGTCTGCACCGACTATTGCTCCGACGTACGAGCTGGACGCCAACACCGATACCAGCGCGGGCGCCCGTTCGAGGGCGCCGAGTGCCAAGCCGTACGCCGTCGTGCCGTCACCCAGAAACGCTCGCGAGAGCATCCAGCGTGCGCCGGTCACGGCCACGTCGGTCTCGACACCCAGACGCTTGGCGGTCTCGAAGTGTCGTCGGTTCCACTCGTCGGCCTGCGCCCAGCGACCTTCCAGCAGCAACAGGTCACCGTGGACCGCCGACGAGTTGTCTTCGTCGAGCTGCTCGAATGGCCGCGGGTCAGCCAATGCGGATTCGATCCGGCGGCGCAGAGCGGGCGCGTCGGCGTCTCCCGCAAGGCTGAGCGCCTCGGCAGCATCTGCAACCAGGAAGTCGTCCGTCGGTGCCTCCCGAACGGCGGCAACGGCGGCAAAGCAATCAAAGGCGGAATACAGCGCGATGAGCGAACCCCACGCCCGAACCAGGCCAATGCGGTCGGCAGAGTCTGCCGGCACCGCATCGACGGCGGAACGCAACATGGCCGCCAACTCACGAGCATTGGCCCCGCAGAAGAGCTCGGGCCACACCATCGTGCGCAACAGCCGACAGCGAAGTTCCGGGTCGTTGGTGGCCTCCAAGGCCCGATGGAACAACTGCACGCTGTGCTCGAAACGTGTCGAGTAGTAGGCCCCGAGTGCTGCTGTGCGCAAGAGGAGTGCACGCTTGCGACCGTCTGGCTCGCAGGCTGCCGCGGCGAGCAGTAAAGCCTCACCGTCGTCAACACGACCGGCGGCGGTGAGCAGTGCGGCGTTCTCACCTGCGGTCGCCCGCATCTCGGCGGTGTGGGGCCCGGACCCGAGCAGTCGGTGCAGCAAGTGCCGGTCGGGCGAACGATCGCGCCACGCCTCGGCGAGAGCATCGTGACACTCGAGCAGTGTGGTCCCGAACGGTCGCGCCGCCTCGCGCATCAGAGGGTGTTCGAAGTCGGCATTGGACGTGAGTAGGCCATGGCTGATGGCGACAGCCATGTCACTGGGTTCGACGCCCATCCTCGCGAGCGCATCATCGAGAACGGCAGGTTCGATCGAACTGGCGACGGCCAGCAACGCCAGCGTCCGCTGCGTGGATACCGGCAAGCGACGAATGCCGCGTGCGAAGCCGGCAACCAACCGATCGGACAGTTGCAACTGGGCCTCTGACCCCGAATCCGTGGCCATCTGCAACAACGCCAGAGGATTGCCACGCGTTGCGGTGAACAGCTCAGCGGTGAACGACCGGCCCGTTGCCTCCACGAACTTACGGCCCGCCAGCACGTCGAGACCGCGGAGGTGAATCGTCTCCAGCGACTCGAACACCGACCACTCCGCCATCTCCAACGTACGAACGGCAAACACGATCAGCACATTCTCGGCCAGCAACCGACGGGCGCAGAACGTCAGAACTGCGAGGCTGGCGTGGTCGAAGCTTTGTACGTCGTCGAGCAGAATCAGCAACGGCGCATCGGCTGCGGCTTCGCTCAACAACTCCAGCGCGGCCAACGGCACCAACGCCTCCGTCGTCGTTTCCCCGGACAGGGAGATGGCGGCCGCCAACGCTTCGGCCAACGGTTGGTCGATGGCCGCAAGATGGTGACGCACCGACCGCAGCACCTGGCGCAACACCAGGTAACTGGTGCCGGCATCCGCGTCGTGACCACGAGCGCGCAACACGGTGAATCCAGCAGCGTGCGAGCTGAGCCAGTCGAGCATGCTCGACTTTCCGATGCCCGGGTCGCCGTCGAGGACCACGCCGACACCGCCATCGGTACGCACCCGACCGAGCAGATCAAGAAGGCGACGCTGCTCCTGCTCGCGCCCGAACAGCTTGGTCATCGCGGCAACCTACCGCACGCAAATCGTTTCTGGGCTACCCATCTTCACGGCACCGGCGCGGCGCCGGCGGTGGCCGGGGTGACCGGAGTGAGGGCTTCAGGCGCTGATGACCTGGTGGACTCGTACGTCGTGTGGTTCGGTCGGCAACTCGTCGACAAGTTGCTCGGAGAAGCACACCCCCGCATTGGGCACCGATAGCTGCGGCAGGAAGCGATCGTAGAAACCAGCGCCATAGCCAAGACGCACACCCTCTGTGGTGAAGGCCAGCCCCGGAACGATCACGAAGTCGATGTCGCCCAGCGGCAGCGGTGGCCCGGTTGGCTCGCTGACACCGAACGAACTGACGGCCATTGGCCCTGTGCCGTCGCACACAACGAGACGGCCGTCTTCCACACGAGGCAGGAGGAGACGCTTGCCGTCGGCGGCGAGGCGCGCAAAGAGCGCGTCGGTGTCTGGCTCGCCCTTGCAACCAACGAAGGCCATCACGCTGGTGGCGGCGACATACTCGGGCGTTGCAGCCACTGCTGCCCACAGCTCCACACTGCGAACAAGATGATCGTCGACAAGGTCGCGCACCAGCCGCATTCGTCGGCGAAGGGTGGGCTTGTCGTTCATACCGCAGTCACGGGGCGACCATCGGCCAAGGTTCTCACATGTGGCGACACAAGCGGGAGCACCTTCATGGCGGGTAAGGCCTAGAGTCGCAATCATGCCGATCGATCCCACGACGTACCGCAAGGTGCTGGGCCACTTCCCCACCGGCGTCAGCGTCGTCACCGCGACCACGGCCGAGGGCCTGCCCATCGGCCTCACCATTGGCTCGTTCACGTCGGTGTCACTCGACCCGCCACTGGTTGGTTTTCTGCCGCAGGTCGACTCCGAACGGTGGGCTGCCATCAACGCGACCGGCTCCTTCGTGGTCAACGAACTCAGCGCCGACCAGGCAGACCTGTGCTGGCAGTTCGCGAAGAGCAGCATCGTCGACCCGTTCGAGGGGGTTGCGTGGCATCCATCACCCATCACCGGTTCGCCCGTCATCGATGGCGCAATCGCGTGGATCGATTGCTCGATCGAGGGCGTCATCGATGCCGGCGACCACCACTTCGTACTCGGCCGCGTATTGGAGCTGGAGCACAGCCCGCTCGAGTCCGAACCCAACCCCCTGTTGTTCTATCGCGGCCAACTCGGCCGCTTCCACCCACATGAGTGAACGACATGAATAGCGGCCGGCGCTCGGTTCAGAGCGCGGCCCTCATCGACGTGGTGGCAATCATCGCCTTTGTCGTCATCGGTCGCAAGAACCACGATCAAGGTTCGGCGCTGTCGGGCGTCGTCGAGGTTGCCGCGCCGTTCCTGATCGCGCTGGCACTGGGCTGGTTGACGGCGCGCGCGTGGAAGTCGCCGATGGCAGTCGGTACCGGCGTGATCATCTGGCTGGTCACCGTCGTCGCCGGTCTCCTGCTGCGCAAGGTCGCGTTCGATGGCGGCACCGCAGTGCCGTTCATCATCGTTGCCAGCCTGTTCAACCTGGCCACGCTCGTCGGCTGGCGGTTCGTCAACGAATGGCGACAGTCGCGGGGCAACGCCGTCTGATTGAGGTCCTTCGGCTCTACCCCAGGGGGTATCGAATCGCAGAGGATGAACTCAGAAAGGACGGCCTTCATGACAAAGCGAATCGTCATCCTGGGCGGCGGAACGGGCGGCACACTCACCGCCAACAGGCTGCACCGGCACTTTCGGCACCACAATTCAGAGCACCAACCCGTCGAGATCATCGTCGTCGACCAGGACGACCATCATGTGTACCAGCCCGGCCTGCTGTTCGTCCCGTTCGGTCTGGCCCAGCAGTCCGAGATCGTGCGACCGCGCCACGAGCAACTGAACCGAGACATCGAGTTCGTGCAGGATCTGATCGGCCACGTCGACATCCATGCCGACACCGTCCATCTCGTGGGCGGCCGCGAGCTGCCGTATGACGTGCTGGTCGTCGCCACCGGCGCCATTTTGGCGTTCGACGAGACGGAGGGCCTCACCGGCCCGGGCTGGAACGAGTCGGTGTTCACGTTCTACGACCTCCCAGGGGCCACTGCCCTGGCCGCTGCACTCGACAAATTCGACGGCGGCAAGTTGGTGGTCAACGTGGTCGACATGCCGATCAAGTGCCCGGTTGCCCCGCTCGAGTTCTGCTTCCTCGCCGATTGGTACTTCACCGAGCGCGGCATCCGCGACCGGACCGAAATCACCTATGCGACGCCGCTCGACGGCGCGTTCACGAAGCCGGTCGCGTCGGCAGCACTGGGCTCCCTGCTGGAGGAGAAGCAGATCAACCTCGTCACCGAGTTCAACACTGGTGCCGTCGAGGTGAACGCCGAAGGGCTCGGCGGAAAGCTGGTCGGCTACGACGGTCGTGAGGTGCCGTTCGATCTTGCGGTCGTGGTGCCCATGCACAGCGGCGCAGCATTCGTCGGCCGCAGCGAAGGCCTGGGCGACGACCTCAACTTCGTGCCGACCAACAAGAGCAGCCTGCAGGCCAACGCCAAGCCGAACGTGTTCGCACTCGGCGACGCCACCAATGTGCCCACCTCCAAGGCCGGCTCCGTCACCCACTTCGAGGGTGAGGTGCTGGTGGAGAACATCATCCGCTACCTCGACCACAGGGAACTGGACAGCACGTACGACGGCCACGCCAACTGCTTCATCGAGACCGGTTTCGGCAAGGCACTGCTGATCGACTTCAACTACGAGACCGAGCCCCTCTCCGGGCACTTTCCCGCCGCCGTCGGCATGCCGCTGCTCAAGGAAAGCCGGATGAACCACCTCGGCAAGCTGATGTTCCAGTGGGTCTACTGGCACGCCCTGCTGCAGGGCCGCGACATTCCCGGCATCGGCGCCGACATGCCCACCCGCGGCAAAGAAGTCCCCACCCCCGACACGTCCACCGGAACGACACAAGGAGCAACCTGATGACCACCACCACCTATGCCGGCGCACCCGTCGAGCTCGACGACGAAGGGTTCTTCATCGACCCGAACGCATGGACCCCGGCGATGGCCGAGGAGATGGCGAAGGCCGACGGCATCGACACCCTCACCGAGCCGCACTGGACCGTCCTCAACTTCATGCGCAAGGAGTACTTCGAGAAGGGCACCGGCCCGACCGTACGGGTGCTGGGCAAGACGTCTGGCGTGTCCGTGAAAGACCTCTACCTGCTGTTCCCGAAGGGTCCGGCAAAAATGGCTGCTCGCATCGCGGGTATCCACAAGCCGAAGGGTTGCATCTGATCATGAGCTACCGCACCGCAGGCGTCGAGCCGATCACGAAGGTCTCGATCATCATCTCCAAAGGTTCCCTGGAGGGCATCTACCCGGGCCTGATCATGGCCAACGGCGCCCGCGCCGAAGGCATGGAGGCCAACCTGTTCTTCACCTTCTTCGGCCTCGATGCCATTCACAAGAAGCGGATCGAGCACATCAAGGTAGCCACGGTGGGCAACCCCGCCATGCACATCCCCACCCTGATCGGCGGGCTGCCCGGCATGAGCGGACTGGCCACACACATGATGAGCAAGACGATGGACAAGCTCGACATCCCGCCCATCCCCGAGTTCATCGAGATGATCGGCGACACCGGTGCCGGCATGTACGCCTGCAAGGCCTCCGTCGACATGTTCGACATGACGAAGGACGACTTCGTCGAGCAGGTGCAGGACATCATCACCGTTGGTGACTTCTACGACCTCGCCGCAGGCGGCCAGATCATCTTCACCTGACCAAGGCCGGGTCTCGCACGGGCGCGCAGTGACGCGATTCTTTCTCACCTGGCCAGCGTGCTGACGGAAGAGCGCGTGACTTCAGCGCCGGGTGAACCCAAGGGCGCCAGCGGTCGTCAGATGGGGTTGGTGATGGCGCCGGTCTCGGCACCTTGCACCAGCCTGGCGTACTTGCCCAGCACGCCACTGGTGTAGCGCGGCGGGATCGGCTGCCACGAGGCCCGACGGCGGGCGATCTCGTTGTCGTCGACGAGCAGGTCGAGGGTGAGCGCGTGAACATCGATGGAGATCTGGTCGCCGTCGTGCACGAATGCAATGGGGCCGGCGTCGACAGCCTCCGGAGCGACGTGACCGATACAGAAGCCCCATGTGCCGCCACTGAAACGGCCGTCGGTGATGAGCGCGCAGTCAGCCCCGCGGCCAGCGCCCTTCAGCGCCCCCGTGATGGCCAGCATCTCGCGCATACCTGGCCCACCCTTGGGGCCTTCATAGCGAATGACCAGCACGGTGCCCGGCTCGATGGAACCCGACAGGATTGCAGCCATGGCGCCGTCCTCACCGTCGTACACCCGGGCGGTGCCGACGAACTGCTTCTGCTCGGCGGAGAGCCCAGCGACCTTCACGACCGCGCCCTTGGGTGCCAGCGAACCGCGGAGAATGACAATGCCGCCCTCACTGTGCAGCGGCTTGTCCAGCGGGTGCACCACCACACCGTCGGGAGCCGGCGGGTTGATGTCGGCCAGGTTCTCGGCCATGGTCTTGCCGGTGACGGTGAGGCAGTCGCCGTGCAACAGGCCCGCGTCGAGCAGGTGCTTGAGCACCACCGGCACGCCACCGACGCGGTCGAGGTCGCTCATGTGGAACTTGCCGCCCGGCTTCATGTCGGCGATGGTGGGAACCTTCGCCGCAATGCGGTTGAAGTCGTCGAGGGCCAGTTCGACGCGAGCCTCGTTGGCGAGGGCCAGGAGGTGCAGCACCGCGTTGGTGCTGCCACCCAGCGCAGACGTGATGGCAATGGCGTTCTCGAATGCCTTCTTGGTCATGATCATTCGCGGCGTGATGCCCAGGCGCAGCAGGTTGACGACAGCCTCGCCGGCCATGCGAGCATCGCTCTCTCGACGGCTATCGATGGCTGGCGGCGATGCCGTACCGGGCAACGACATGCCAATGGCCTCGGCGATGCTGCTCATCGTGTTCGCAGTGAACATGCCACCGCATGCACCCTCGCCGGGGCAGGCAGAACGCTCGATATCGCCAAGTTCCTGTTCAGTGATCTTGCCCAGCGCGAATGCACCGACAGCCTCGAAGACGGAGGTGATGTCGGTGGCCACACCGTGGAGACTGCCCGGCATCGTGCTGCCGTTGTAGACGAACACGCTGGGCAGATCCAGCCGGGCGGCGGCCAGCAACATCCCGGGGATGCTCTTGTCGCACCCCGCGAGACCGACGAAACCGTCGAGGCGCTCGGCGTGCATCACGCATTCGACCGAGTCGGTGATGATCTCGCGCGACACCAGCGAGGCACGCATGCCCTCGTGGCCCATGCTGATGCCATCGCTGACGGTGATGGTGCCGAACTCCATCGGGAAGCCACCCGCGGCGCGTACGCCGACCTTGGCGTGCTCGGCCAGCTTGCGTAAGGTCATATTGCAGGGCGTGACTTCGTTCCACGTGCTGGCAATGCCTACCTGCGGCTTCTCCCAGTCGTCGTCGGTCATTCCGACGGCGCGGAGCATGGCGCGTGCCGGCGCCTTCTGGAAGCCGTCGGTGACGTCGCGGCTACGGGGCTTCACGTCGACGGGAGTACCTGGTTGCTGATCGGCCATGACCCGAGACGTTAGCGGCAGGATGGACCGGGGATCAGATCGGGCCCGGTGATCGAGCCGGTTCAGCGACCGGGAGCGCGAGCGCATCGATGGGCGCGGTGTGCATCGGGCGAACCAGGCGCAGTGCCAGTGCTCCGACGGCGAGGACGACACCGGAACCGACGGTGACGGCGCGCAGCGACCATCTGTCGGCCATTGCGCCCTGCACGAGCAGCCCCAATGGATATGCCGCGCCGAGCAAGAAGTTGTTGACCATCATCGCTCGACCGCGCACCTCGGCGGATGCGGACTGCTGGGTGATGCTGGTGAACGACGACAGCGCGGCCATGTAACAGCCACCGGTGAGGACCAGTGCGGCGGCCGCGAACCAGATGGAGGGCGCGAGGCCATACAGCACCAGGCTGGGGGCCAGCAACAGCACCGACCCGGTCATCACCGTGCGAACGCCATGACGAGCCGACAACACGCCCATTGCGGCGCCCGCCGCCACCGCACCGAACCCCTGCGCCGTGACCAGCGCGCTGGTGCCACCCTGCGCCCTGCCAAGTACGTTTGTCGCCATCTGGGCCACGAACCCGAGGAACGGCGCAGCGACCAGCACCGTGAATGCCATGATCGGCAGCATCGCTCGCACCGCTGGCGTGCTACGAGCGAAGTGCACGCCGTCGCGCGCCGCTTGCAGCACCGAACGGCGCACCCCGATCCGCGCGGGGATGCGAGCGAACTGCACGGCCACCACCACTGCCAGGAAGCTGGCCGCATTGACCCACAGCGCTGCTGGCACACCTCCGATCGCGATGGCAACCGCCGCGGCAGTAGGCCCGAGGATGCGGCCCAGGTTCCACTGCGTGCTACTGAGGCCGATCGCGCCCACCAGGTCCTCGGGTGGAACGAGGTCGGGCAGCGTGGCTTGGAACGCCGGGAACCCGATCGCGCCGGCACAGCCGCCGAGCAACGAGAACAGCGCGAGTCGGCCCGGTGTGGCGTGACCCGAGGTGACGAGCACTGCCACGGCGGCGGCAACGAACGCCGACACCATGTTGGCGATGATCATCAGCCTCCGCCGGTCGAAGCGATCCGCAAAGGCCCCGCCAACGGGGCTGAGCAGTGCTGTCGGCAAGAACCCCGCGGCGGCGACCAGACCCGAAGCGCGTACGTTCGAAGTGTCGGCGACGTAGAAGCTGAGCGCGGTGGTCTCCATCCACGTGCCGACGTTCGAGACCAGTGCACCGATCCACACCAGCAGGAACGCCCGGTGCCGGAACGGCGCGAACGGACTGGCAGCCACGCCGCTGCACGCTACCGAGTAGCTCGTCGCTCCGCTCTGTGAACCTCGTTGCGCGCCGGCAGCGTCACCTCGATCAGCCATGCGCGCTGTGTAGTTTTGTGGTGTGTGTCACCACGGGGCCAAGCCTCCGGGCAACCATCAGTGAGCAGTCGCCCCAGAGCCGACCGTCGCGCCTCACCACGGGTCGGCAGGTTCGGGCCACGTTCGCTCGCAGGTCGCTTGCTCACCGTGCTGCTGGTGCCGATGATCGGTCTGCAGGTGTTCGCGTACCGCGAAGTGCGTCACCAACAACGAGCAGCCGAGTCGGCCGCAACAGTCAGCCGGCAAGTGTCGCTGTTGCAGCACACCGGTCAGTTGATCGTGCCGCTGTACATCGAGTTCACCGGCACCGACGGCATGGCACAGGCCGAGTTGCTGGGCATCGACCGAACGGTGCTCGTCGAGGTGACCGGGCTCGATTTCCCGGCCTACGTCAGCGGGGCCCGGACGGAACTCGACGCCGGCCTCGAGGAGCTCGACGCCGCCGGCGGTGAGCTGACGCTGCGCTCGGGTGTCACCGTGGCCGTCGAGGTGGCCGAGCTGCGCGCCGAACTCGCCGGCGTCCGCTCCCGGTTCGACGCCCGCGCGCAGAGCACCCGCCAGGTGACGGCCGTCTTCGAGCGTCTCATCGGGCTCGTGGAGGAGATCAATGCTTCCAGCAGCGAGGCATTGAACGGGTCCGCCACCACCAGCGAGCTGGCGGCCATCGGCGCCGAGACGGAGCAGTTCATCACCACCCTCACGGCTGCCACCACCCAGCTCCGCTTCGTCGCCCAGGCAGGTGTCACGAGCGGCGAGCAGTCGAACGTGCTGGGCGCAGTGGCCGCCTCGGGGGCGTTCCAGGCGTCAGTCGACCGGCTTCGCGGGTTACTCGCACCCGATCGCCGCGACACGTTCGATGCACTGGCGGCCAGCCCGGCGTTCGATGACGTCGACGAGGCGTTACCCGCGTGGGTGGCCAGTTCCACCCGCGCCGCCGACCAGAACGTCGAGATGATCGACCAGCCGACTGCGGTGGAGACCATCGTCGATCTACTCACCGCGTCGTTCGCCAGGCTGCAGGAGTTGGACCAGTACGGGGCGACGTTCCTGCCAGAAGAGGTGGTGCTGGCAGAGGCGATCCGCACCGAAGCCGACGCGGCGAGCAAGAACGCGCTCACCGTCATGATCGTCGCTCTCGGCGTCAGCCTGGTGCTGCTTGGATTGGTGCTGCTCTCCATTCTGCGCCCGTTGCGCCGGCTGGTGCGCCAATCGCGCCAGGTCGGTGACGGCGACCTTGCCGTGGCGCCGGTGAAACCCACTGGCCCCACCGACATCCGGGTGGTCATGCGTACCTTCAACGAGATGGTCACCACACTGCGCTCCTACGACACCCAGGTGCGCCGGCTCGCACTCGGCGACACCGAGATCGACCGCTCGCTGCCAGGCCCGCTCGGTGACACGCTGCGCCAGTCGGTCAGCCACCTCGCCGCAGTCACCTCGAAGCTGCATGCGTCCGAGGCAGCGGCCACCGAGCAAGCTCGCACCGACTCGCTGACCGGCCTCGCGAATCGCACCGCTGCGCTCGAACATCTGGCAGTGCTCTCCAGCCAGGCGCGCATCGACAGGGTGTCCAGTGCGGTCGTGTTCCTCGACCTCGACGGGTTCAAGAGTGTCAACGACACACAGGGCCACGCCGAAGGCGACCGCATTTTGGGCGAGATCGGCGCTCGTCTTCGCGAGGCATGCCCGAACGAACTTGTCGCCCGCATCGGTGGCGACGAGTTCATCGTGCTCGTCAACGGGATCTCCGATCAGGACGAAGTGACGACGCTCGCTCGTCGACTGATCGAGATCGTGTCGGCACCGTGCGCCGGTTCAGGCGGCCAGTTGTTCACCATCTCGGCGTCGGCGGGAGTCTCGTTCGTCGATGGCACACGCGATCCTTTAAACTGCATCGCACAGGCCGACTCGGCCGTGTACCACGCCAAGGAGTCCGGCCGCGGACGGGTGGAGGTGTACAACGCACGGTTGGCTCGCGACATCGAGGACCGCGCCGACATGGCGCTGACCATGCGCCAAGCACTGCTCGACAACCAGTTCTCGCTCAAGCTGCAGCCGATCATCGACGTTGCAACCAAGCTGCCGGTGGGCGCTGAAGCACTCCTGCGTTGGAACCGGCCGGGCACGGGCGAGATCGGGCCGAACGACTTCATCCCGGTCGCCGAACGCACCGGTGTGATCCTCGACATCGATGCCTGGGTCATCGAGCAGTCCATCGGCATTCTGCGCTCCTGGCAGGACGACCCGCTGACCGCTTCGCTGCGCATTGCCATCAACATCTCTGGGCGTCACATCATCGACGGTTCGCTGAGCCCCCTGCTCGATCGACTGTGCACCGAGGCTGGCGTCGACCCGGGAATGATCGACCTCGAAATCACTGAAACCCACCTGGTGGCCGACGTTGCTCGCGCCAGCGCAGTGGTCGACGATCTGCGTCGCCAGGGCATCAAGGTCGCCATCGACGACTTCGGCACCGGCTACTCCTCGATGGGTTACCTCCATCAGCTGACGGTGGACACGCTCAAGATCGACCAAGTCTTCGTTGCAGGAATGTGCGACAACTCGCTCGATCGCACCATCGTCGAACTGCTCTTGCGGCTGGGCGATTCGTTGGGCCTGAAGGTGGTCGCCGAAGGCGTGGACAGCGAGGACAAGCTGGCCGAGCTGTTGCTGATGGGCTGCCCGATGGCCCAGGGCTTCTACATCGCCCGGCCGATGCCGGTGGCTGACGCCACACGCTGGTTGCGGCAACAGGCCACCCTCGCCACGTTGCTCTGATTCACGGCGAACTCTCAGGAAGCTCTCACTCCTCGCTCAGGCGGGTGCCACATACTGCAGTGCAAGATGCTCACGGGCGAGACCGTCACTTCATGGGTGGCGTGGCGTTCCGGCTCGTGGGTATCGATGTCGTATCGGCCTCGTGTCGTATCACCTCGTGGCGCTCACGACTTCTTCTGGTTCAGCAGAGCCGTCGCCAGTTTGCCGTCGGCCTTGCCCTTGCTGGACTTCATCACCAGACCGACCAGCGCGCCCATCGCCTTGCCATCGCCGGCACAGAACTTCTGCCACGCGTCAGGATCAGCCGCGATGGCGGCGTCAACCAAGCCTTCCAGCGCAGAGCTGTCCATTGCCTCGAAGCCCTTCGCGGCTGCGATTGCCGCCACGTCGCCACCGTTGTTGGCGACCAGGTCGGCGAGCACGGCCTTGGCCTGCGTGGCGGTGAGCGCGCCCTTGGTTTCCAGCACGGTCAGCGTGGCCAGATCCGCGGCAGGTACCTGAGGTGAATCGGCAAATGCCTCTTTGACGTAGACGAGGGCGCGTGCGACGTTGCCGCCCGCTGCGCCAACAGCGAGGACATAGTCGTCCTGGCCGCGTTCGACCACGTTGGTGATCGCCTCGTTGGCAGCGACCTGTCCGGTTGCCTCGGCGAGCCGTGCTCGGCGGGCGGCAGGCAACATTGGTAGCGCAGCATGGACCCTGTCGATCCACTCCTGTGAGGGCACCAGCGGGACGAGGTCGGGCTCGAGGAAGTAGCGGTAGTCGTCGGCGTCTTCCTTGCTGCGCAGCTTGTGCGTGCGACCGTCGCCTTCGTCCCAGTGGCGGGTTTGCTGGCTGACCGAATCGCCGCTCTCGATGATGTCGATCTGGCGACGAGCTTCGTACTCGATGGCCCGCCCGACGCTGCGCACACTGTTGACGTTCTTGATCTCGCAACGCGTACCCAGCGACGCACCCGGCTTGCGCACGCTGACGTTGGCGTCGACGCGCATGCTGCCCTCCTCCATCTTTGCGTCGCTGGCGCCAATGGCCAGCAGGATGCTGCGCAGTTCAGTGACGTAGGCGCGAGCGTCGTCGGCGCTGCGAATGTCGGGGCGGCTGACGATCTCCACCAGCGGCACGCCGGCACGGTTGAGATCGATGAGCGATGCCGTCGCCCCGTGAACGCGACCGCCGCTGCCGCCGATGTGAGTGCTCTTGCCGGCGTCCTCTTCCATGTGTGCGCGCTCGATGCCCACGCGCACGCCATTGGGCAGGTCGAGATATCCGTCGACGTTCAGCGGCTGGTCGTACTGGGTGACCTGGTAGGCCTTGGGCATGTCGGGATAGAAGTAGTTCTTGCGGTGAAACGTGCAGGCCTGGATGGTGCAGTTGAGGGCGGCGCCGACGCGCATGGCAAGTTCGACCGCTTGCTCGTTGAGCACCGGCAGAGCGCCGGGCAGACCAAGCGTGACGGGGTCGATGTTGGTGTTGGGCTCGTCGCCGAATCGGTTGGGGCTGCCACTGAACAGCTTGGTGTTGGTTGCCAGCTCGACGTGGACCTCCAGACCCACCACCAGCTCCCAGTCGCCGGGCAGACCGTCGTACTCGCTCACTTCGCCACCGCCCTTTCCAGCGCAGCGCCCACGCGGAACATGACCGGCTCCTGCAGCGTTCCGGCCAGCACCTGCACACCCACCGGCATGCCATGGGCCCCGGTTCCGAAGGGCACGCTCATGCCCGGGTGGCCGGCGAGGTTGGTAGGGATCGTGTAGGTGTCGCAGAGGTACATCGCGAAGGGATTGTCGCCCTTGTCCCCGAACTTGAATGCCACCGTAGGCGAGGTTGGCGTCAGCAGCACGTCGGCGGTTTGGTAGGCACGCTGAAAGTCGTCGGAAATCAGGCGGCGAACCTTCAGTGCCTTGCCGTAATAGGCGTCGTAGTAGCCGGCGCTGAGGGCGTAGGTGCCCAGCATGATGCGGCGCTTGACCTCCTCGCCGAAGCCCGCAGCACGAGTGGCGCCGTACATCGAGTTGGTATCGGCGGCCTCCACGCGCTTGCCGTACCGCACACCGTCGTAGCGGGCCAGGTTGCTGCTGGCCTCGGCAGGAGCGATGAGGTAGTAGGCGGTGAGGCCGAAGGTGAAGGCAGGCACCGTGACGTCGACGATGACGGCTCCCTGTTCTTCGAGCGCTTCGAAGGCTGCTTCGAGGCGCTCCTGCACGTCGGGGTCGGCGCCCTCGGGAAGGTCGGTGATGCGACCTACGCGCAGCCCTTCGACGCCTTGCTGGATTGCGTCGACGAGCGATGGGTGTTGCTGCGGGATGCTGGTGCTGTCGAGCGGGTCGTGGCCGCCGATGACGTCGAGCATGAGCGCTGCGTCGTGCACGGAGTTGGTGAACGGGCCGATCTGGTCGAGGCTGCTGGCGAAGGCGACGAGGCCGTAGCGGCTGACGTAGCCGTAGGTGGGCTTGACGCCCACGACGCCGCAGTGGGCGGCGGGCTGACGGATGGAGCCGCCGGTGTCGCTGCCGAGAGCGACCTGGCTGAAACCGGCAGCGACGGCGGCGGCACTGCCACCACTGCTGCCGCCGGGGACACGGCTGGTGTCGTGCGGGTTCCTGGTCGGGCCGAAGGCGGAGTTCTCGGTGCTGCTCCCCATTGCGAACTCATCGAGGTTGGTCTTGCCGACGATGACGGCGCCGGCGGCGCGCAGCGTGTCCACCACGGTCGCGTTGTAGGGCGGCTTCCAGCCCTCGAGGATCTTGGAGGAACAAGTGGTGGGCACACCGCGGGTGCACATGTTGTCCTTGAGGGCGATGGTGACGCCGGCGAGCGGGCCGGGGTCGTTTCCTGCGGCGACCTGTGCGTCGATGACGGCGGCGCGCTCGCGGGCTTCATCGGCCAGGACGAGGTTGAACGCGTGGATTTCGGGTTCGCGCAGGGCGATCGCGGCGAGGTGGCCTTCCAGCACGGCGGCGGCAGTAGTTTCGCCGGATCGGACCGACGCGGCAACGGCGGCCACCGTGATAGCCGGCGACATCAGGCGCCACCACCGGTGGGAGGGACCCGGAAGCAGCCATCTTCGGCCGCCGGTGCGGCGGCCAGCACCTCGTCTCGGTCGAGGCACGGACTCACGACATCGGCCCGGAACACGTTGACCAGCGGGAACGGCTGAGTCATCGGGACGACATCGGACAGGTCGAGAGCGTCGACGTCGGCGAAGTGCTCGAGCATTCCGTCGAGTTGCGACGTCATACGATCGACTTCTTCGGGGGTGACATCGAGCCGTGCGAGGTGCGCGACCTTGGCTACGACAGCAGCAGAAATACGATCAGACACGACCTGCAGGCTAGGGGACGGTGCAGGCCGATCAGCCCTGGTTCGTCGAGGCTGGTTCGGTGAACTGGAACGACGTGTGGAGGTCGCGCGGCACGTTGGTGTCGCCGGCAGACAGCGGGGCGATGGGCTGCATGATGGCGCGGCGATCCGCCGAGAGCCGTCGCAGGTACTCGGGGCGCAGGCTGTAGCCAAAACGCGGGTGCGCCCACGGCGGGCCGTAGCGAAGGATGACGACCCTGCGCTCGCCACCGTTGGTGCGAGTGCTGCCACCGTGCATGCATGCGTCGACGAACAGCAGCGCGTCGCCGGCCTTGGCACAGACCTCCTCGGCGAAGGGCAACGCGTCCATCCGATCGCCTCGGAAGTAGTCGCCTGCCAGCGGATGTATGAAGTTCGACTTGTGACTGCCCGGCACGATCATCGTGGGCCCGTCGCCGGGCCCGATGTCGCGCAATGCAACGAGCACGTTGACCTGTCCGCACCTGAACGCACCGTTGCGGTACAGGTACTGCGTGCGAGTCGAGGCGTCGTGCCCGCCGGAGTGCACGGGGTGATGCCCACCGCTGGTGCGGCTGGTGGCGATGTGCTCGTCGATGGTGATGCCCTGCACGTAGGTACCTTCCTCACCGGCCCAGCGCCGCACGTGGTGCACCCACGATGGGTGATCCACCAGCACGTCGAACGCTGGGTCGCCACAGTCGAGCACGTTGTGGAGCTCGAAGCCGGTGTCGGCGGTGTAGTCACGACGCTGGGCGTTGCCGTACCACTCACCGTTCGCCAGATCGGGGAAGCGGTCGTATGCCTCGTTGAGGGCCTGCACTTCGTCGGCGGCGAGTGCGTTGCGGATGACGACGAAGCCGCGCAGGTCGAACTCGTAGTCGATCATCGAGACGGGCGCGATCGGGGAAGTGGTCATCGAGTGTCCTCTCGGGCGACGAGGTGCAGCAAGATCCCCGACTCGGGGACGATGACAGGTAGCTGGATGCCGTGTGTGGCAAGTTGGCGGCCGGTGAGCGTGTGCGACTCCGACATCGGACGGCGGCCACCGAGCGAGATCTCCTCCACCGTGTACAGCGCGTCGGGGAGTAACCCCGGCAGCCGCAGCGGCGGCGGCACCAGGCTCATGCCGGTGGTGAGCTGCACCGCTGCCACGAGCGCTTCGCGCAGGTGGTCGGCATAGACACCGTGGGCGTGCGACGACGCGTGCGTGCCGTTGAGAACCGGATCGAATCGCACGACCTGACCGTTGTGCAGCAATTCGCGGAAGCGCTTGTGCACTGCAATGACGGCCGCCAACGACTCACGCTCTTCGTTGGTGAGGTCGATGAGGTTCCACTCCACGCCCAGGTGGCCCCACAGCGCAGTGATCGCTCGAAACTGCAGCGACTGCGACCGGCCCGTGGTGTGCGACCGCGTCGGCCCGATGTGGGCACCCATCACCTCCGGCGGTACCAGCAGCGAAGCGCCGCGTTGTATGGACTGTCGTTCGAGCGCGTCGTTGCAGTCGCTGGTCCAGACCCGCTCCGCACGGCGAAGGATTTCCAGATCGATACGGCCACCACCACCCGAGCACGACTCGAACTCCACGTCTGGATGCAGGGCACGCAGCTCATCGAACAACCGGTACGCAGCAAGTGTCTGCAGGTGCGTGGCTGCAGCGCCGGTGGCGTCGCTTCCCTGCACGAGCTGGCGATTGTGATCCCACTTGATGGCCGCAATGTCGTTCTGTGCAAGCACAGCGTGCAGTTGGTCGCGAACGTGCGAATAGGCCGCAGCGTTGGTGAGGTCGAGAACCAGTTGGTTGCGGCCGATCACCGGCTCGTATCCGTCAGTGGTCAGCGCCCAGTCAGGGTGCGCTCGATACAGGTCGCTGTCGGCGTTCACCATCTCGGGCTCGATCCACAGTCCGAACTCCATTCCCAGCGCACGCACGTGGCTGATGAGTGGGCCGAGACCATCGGGGTACACCGCTGATGACACGGTCCAGTCACCCAGGCCGGCATCGTCGTCACGACGACCACCGAACCAACCATCGTCGAGCACGAAGCGCTCGATGCCCACCGCTGCTGCGGCGGTGGCCAAGGTTTTCAGACGCTCGGTGTCGTGCTCGAAGTACACGGCCTCCCACGTATTGAGCGCCACCGGCCGCGGCCTGGTGGGGTGCGCCGGCAGCGAACGCGCGAACCGGTGGAAATTCTGGGAGGCTGCCGTCAGGCCGTGTTCGGAGTAGGTGCCCACCACGGTGGGCGTGCGGTAGCTGGCACCTGGTTCGAGCACCAGCTCACCAGGGTGCAGTAGCTCCCCCAGCTGCACACAGCGTTGGCCGTCGGGGAGCAGTTCGGCGGCGAGGAAATGGTTGCCGCTCCATGCCAGGTGTGCGCCCCAGACCTGACCTGCCCATTCACCGAACCCGGCCTCCGCAGCGAACAGCAACGGGGGGCGCTCATGTGATGTACGACCCGAGCGGTTCTCCGCCAACCATGTGCCGGGGTTGAACGGGTGCCGCTCGGTCTGGAACTCGCGAGCCCAGCGCCCGTGCAGCGTGAGCAGTTCTTCCGCGCACGCAGGCACCGGCAGCGTGACGCCGAGCGACTGCAACAGGTAACGATCGGTGGAGAGGTTGCGCACGGTGCACGCGACCTGCAGCACCGCACCGAGCGACAACTCGGTGGTCAGCTCCAGCTCGGCAACCGGGTCGACTGCCACGACGGTGAGCGAGCCATGCTCTGCGCTCACCGAGCGCGGCTGGAACCGTGGTGCCCACGCGTTGCCGCGGCGACGATGCCCAAGGAGCCCAGGGCGACCGTCGTGTCCGCTGCCGTGCTCGGGCACGATGCTGAGTGGCGGAGGCTGATCGAGGCTGCCACCGGGAACAGGTCGGCGCATCGCGTCTGCCACGCTGGCAAGTGACACGTCGCCGAGCGGCGCCCCCCAGTGGACCACGACCGGGACGCCGCCGGACACATCGATCAACACGTCGCATCCGGGCACGGCCAGCCGTTCGAGGCGCATGAGAGACACTCTACTACCAACAAACTTTCCCTTTGCTATTGACAGAAGATGAAAAGTAGATGAAAGCTATCGAAAGTGGAGGAAACAAGTGTGTACGACCTGAGCGAGACGATCGCAGGCACCGCCCCCATCGGCCACGAGTTCGGTCCCGAGGACAACCTCCCGGCGGAACTGCGCCAGCACCTCACGCACCAGTTGTTGGAGGAGCGGGGCTTCGTGAGGGTTCGCGAGCTGTCGCAACGCTTCGGGGTCAGCACCGTCACGGCTCGCAACGACCTGCAAATGCTCGAGGAGCGCCATCTGGCGACCCGCGTGCATGGCGGCGCAATGCCCTCCACGGCAGCGCGCGGCGAGCGCCCGTTCGAAGAAGTCGCCACTCGCAATGCGTCCGAGAAGGCGGCCATCGCACTTGCTGCCGCTGCGCTGGTCGCCGATGGTGAGTCGATCC
>Ga0105044_10003696_pt1 | contig 20971 bp, 17 predicted proteins | sample MAT01_FD_78092 | JGI IMG/M metagenome (GOLD analysis project Ga0105044, IMG submission 78092) | Freshwater microbial communities from Lake Fryxell liftoff mats and glacier meltwater in Antarctica - MAT-01 | ecosystem: Environmental > Aquatic > Freshwater > Ice > Liftoff microbial mat | place...
CAGCTTGGATTTCCGGCTCGACCAAGTCTTTGCTCTCCTTGAGGCGAAGCAAGATGTCATGGATTTTAGGCGCTGCTGTAAGTCCGAGCGCGGTGATTGCTGCCCGGCGATAGAGCAGCAGAAGTTCAGGCGTCGGCAGCCCGGGATCCCCCGGCGGCGGTACTTCACTTTTCCAACCGGACAAAACGGCGCGCTTGAGCAGGTAATCAGCGGCAGCGCTACCCCCGCAACGGGCCAGCGCAGAATATCCGGTCATATAAGTAGGAAAACGTTCGCGGTAAGATTGCTGTGCGGCAACGCGTTCAATTGTCTCGGTGAGTTGTTTGGCGGAAACGGCACCCGGCTCCAGCGCCCCAATAACGCCAATCGACCACCAGGCCATGCCGCTGTGTTCCTTATAGTCCGCCGCTTCCACTACGACGAAAAGAGACCGAAGCATGTCCTTTTTAAAATGCTTGGCAATATATGCATACTCCTCATCACTAGCCCCACGGTAGTCGGATTCAGGGACATGAGATATAAGGGCGATGACCTGCTCAATCCCGAGGTCTTTAGCCATCGCCGTGGTTGCGACCAGGAGTAAACCAAGGAGCAGAGCTGCGGTATATTGTTTCATTTGGCAGGCGGCATGAAGGCCGCAGATTCGGCGCTGTTTATCCACCGCCCGCTACCACCCGTTTTACTATGCATCACGTTCTGGTTCCCTGGGGGCGAGTCGCGATGCACCAATCCCTGGCAGTGTCCCCACTCGTGAGCCAGGACTGAAGGACCCGCAGTTTCGATGATGATGAAGCCAAACCCCGGACAGGCATTCGCCCGACCCGCCCATGGGCGACGAGTTTCATATTCTTCCAAATACTTGCAGATAAAGACCTGCTGGCGGTTAGTCTGCAATATGTTAAAGGCAGCATCCGTCTTAGCCTTCGTAGTAATTAGATCGAGCCCAGCGGTGTTGTTGACCGCTGTCGCGCCGCTTTGCTTAAAGCCCATGCAACAGCTTAGGTCATTCTGCCCGTCTCCATCGTCGTCCTTTTCCAACGCATCGCCCGAGGTGTTGAGCCAGTCATTTACATGGGACGCATCCGCATTCGTGTGTCGGATGAAGTTCAAATATTGTTGGTATTTCTCCTTCACTGCTCCTCCTCCATTGAAGGCAAACATGGTCACGCCGTCCACGTCGCCTGCGCCGGTGTATTTCACATTTGTAGAGAGGATCTTCAGGCAATACGGGACCCCTTTCTTAAGTGTCGCTGACAACACGTGGAAAGACTTATCCAAGTCCGGCAGCGGCTGCCCCTCCCCAAGCTGCGTCAAGCTGCTGGGCTCAGCATTGACGTATACGCTCACGCCGTCGTCTGAGAAAAATGCGAGCTTCGCAGAATCTGATGCAGGAATGAAAACTCCTTCAAATATAACCTCCTCATTTTCTTTTGAGGATGGCCAAACCGGCCCGGGCAGTAGCCTGTATTCTGGCTATACCTCGTACGTCCGGTTCGCTTTTGTTTTGCTGGTTGGAAAAGATCTTTGTCAGTGGCTCGCTCGCACGGCACGGCCATGCTGCTGCCAGGGCACCAGTCGCCAGAATTACCAAGATTGCCGGTGGTCTATTTCTTTTTCCTAGTGTGTTCATAGAGTTTTTTTGCACGCGCGAAACCAAACCGGTTAAAGCACCCACAAGGCGCGAGTCATTCGGAATCTGATTAAAGCCGTTCATGGCTGATTCATAGTCGCCGAGTTTTTCATAGTCTTGCCCCATTAGAATTAGGCTCCTGTCCTGCCAGTCTTGATCGTTAACAGCATCTGCCCATTGGTGGAGCAGTTTCCAACTCGCAACTGAGCTGCCATACTCCTTCGCCTCCCGATAAGTCGCGGCCATTTGGGGAAGGAGCTGCCGTTTGCTCATTGGTTGCCATTCCACCACATCAGCGAGGTCGAGATTTGGAACCACAAACGCGTCGCAAAACCTTGCCGCAAGCCACTCATCGTGCAGCAACGGTCCTAGACGGGCGGCCACCTCGGATCCGACCTCCAGACAGGCTCGACGAGATGAGGGAGTTGTTTGACGGCGCAGCATCGCGGCTGTCGCGAAGTCACGCGCGACCATGCGGTAGATCTTCTTTGGCTCTGCTTTCTCATCTCTGGCAGTTGAATACCGACGGCACACGGCGGTGAACAAATCCTCGCCTCGGGTTAGCATCTCCGCAGGTGGGATGCGGGTGCGCAGCTTCTTCTCCAAGTATTGTCTGATGGCCGCTTCCGCTATTACCGGGGTTGGAAATTTGTTCGCATCAGCAACCTGGGGAGATCCAGCAACTTTTTCGCCCATTGCGAGCAGAGTGATTGAGGCAATTATTGCCATGAGGAAGCGGGAGTAATTGAACAAGCACATAGCAGTGGTGCGCTGCACCTACCCGCACCCTGGTCAAAGTCCCACGACGGCGGCAAGAATAAATTTACCTATGAGGCAAGGATGGGTGCAATTGAAAGTGTTGCCAGATCGCGGCCGACAACCAAGGAACGGCGTCTTTCCAACCACCGACCAAAAAACCGCGCGCAGCGCCCAATCAGCGAACACTTCGGGGAGAAGTTTGCCGCTGCGCGGGTTGCTCGGTCGCGTTTGGAACGACGCCGTTCCTTGCTCCGCCTCGCGCCATCTGGCCCCATATTTAATCACACCCGGCAAGGATTCGGCCTCGCCGACTGGCACGGCGCTGGCTAAATAGGGCGCGACAACCATGTGTGGCATTGCCGGCCTCATCGATCCTTCCGTTTCCGCCGCAGAAGCCCGCGCGCATCTCCAGCGCATGCTCGATCTCATCGCGCACCGCGGGCCGGACGGCGCGGGCGTCCATGCCGCGCCCGGCATGGCGTTTGGCATGCGGCGGCTGAGCATCATCGACCTCGAAGGCGGCGCGCAGCCCATCTGGAACGAAGACCACACCATCGGCGTCGTCTTCAACGGCGAGATCTACAACTACCGCGAACTCCGCCGCGACCTCATCGCCGCCGGCCACACCTTCCGCACCCAGAGCGACACCGAAGTCCTCGTGCATCTCGATGAGGAGCACGGCAGCGACGGCATGTTTCCCCATCTCCGCGGCATGTTCGCCTTCGCGCTTTTCAACACCCGGAAAGACTGCCTCCTCCTCGCCCGCGATCACTTCGGGCAAAAGCCGCTCTACTACACGCGCGACGGCCCGCGCTTCGCCTTCGCCTCCGAGCTGAAATGCCTCCTCACCCTCCCGTGGGTCAGCCGCGAGCGCGATCCCGACGCCTTTCTCGACTACGTCTCCTGGCTTTCGCTGCCCTCCCCGCGCACGCATTTCCGGCACATCTATAAACTCGCCGCCGGCAGCTTCCTCACCCTGCCGCTCACCGGCGCCAAGACCGCCGACCTGCGCAAATACTGGAGCTACGACCTCACCGCCCAGCCCGACCTCACCGCCCTCGACCCCGCCGTCGAGGCGCTCGACGCCACCCTCCGCGACTCCGTGCAGATGCACCTCCGCGCCGATGTCCCCGTCGGCGTCCTCCTCAGCAGCGGCCTCGATAGCCGCACCGTCGTCGCCTACGCGCAGGAGCTGCACGGGAGCATGCAAAGTTTCACCGTCGGCTTCGGCGGCCCCGATTCCGAAACGCAAGGTGCCGCCGAAACCGCCCGCGAAATCGGCTCCCAACATCACGCGCTCGAACTCACCTCCGACGACTTCCTGCAAAGCCTCGAGCGCATCGCCTGGCACCTCGACGAACCCATCGGCGACCCCGCCGCCTTCGCCGTCCTCAAGGTCTGCGAACTCGCCCGTCAGCACGTCAAAGTGCTCCTCTCCGGCGAAGGCTCCGACGAACTCTTCGCCGGCTACGACGCCCGCTACCTCGGCATCCTCGCCACCCTCCAGCGCTCCGAGAAACTGCGCCGCTTCGCCCCACTCCTCCCCGAGCCCGACGCCGCCTCCTCTCCTTCGCGTTGGCACCGCCTCGGCACCCGCGCCCACCAGACCCGCGCCAGCGAAGCCCTCACCCTCCGCATTGAAGCCCTCCCCGGCGACATCCGCACCCCCCGCGGCCTCACCCCCGACCAGCTCCGCCGCCTCCGCCAGCGCACCGATGCGATCTCCGAAAAAGTCCACCGCCCCCAGCGCGACACCCTCTCCGAACTCCTCACCCTCGACCTCGACTGGCAGCTCGCCGAATCCCTCCTCCAAAAAGCCGACAAAATGAGCATGGGCGCCTCCATCGAGCTCCGCACCCCGCTCCTCGACCTCCGCGTCGCCGCCCTCGCCGCCCGCCTCCCCTCCGCCCTCAAACTCCCCCCCGGCGGCCCCGGAAAATTCGTCCTCCGCCACTGCCTCGCCCGCAAACTCCACGAGCCCCTCAACCGCCCCAAACGCGGCTTCCCCGTCCCCCTCCGCGCCTGGTTCACCGGCCCCCTCCGCGGCCCCCTCGAAGACGCCCTTTTCGCGCCGAACGCCGCCTGCCTCGCACACCTCGACCGACCGCTCCTCCGCGCCGCGTGGGGCGATTTCCTCTCCGGCGCATGGGACGGCGCGCGCACGCTCTACGCCCTCTGGCTCTACGAGGTCTGGACCAAAAAGGTCGCCGCCACGCCATGAGCCGTCTTTCCACGAAGGCGGACGGGGGCCATGGTAGTCGCAGTCTTACGGCGCGAAGCGCTTCGTGCTGACGACGCGCATCCGGTAGTATTGGTCGATGTTCAGCGTCGAGTCGCTCGGATCGGCGGCGTACTTCGAGGCGAAGTCGGGAAGCGCCGGATCATTCACGTCGATGTACCGCTCCAAAATCGTGGACCCACGATACTCGCCCAAAACCTGATCTTTCCCCCGCACCCACTGCCCCGCAGCGGTGCCCGGCGCCTTCCTCAAAGTCTGCACGCGGACATGCACGGTGAAGGTGTTCGATTTGGTCGTCAGCCGCGAGTAGAGATCGGCGTAGGGTTTCTCACGGAGGTTGTCCCCCGTGAGTTTGTTGTTGTTCCAAAAGGACGTCATCTTAGTAGTAACGTCCGCTGCCGTGTCGTCCTTGAGGACATTGACTTCCGGTGGCACAAGGTTCATCTCACAAATTTGCGAGGCCGAACGGAAGATTTCCTTTTCCTTGTTAAATTTATATTCAAAAGCCGCCAACGTCTTCGTCATATCGATGGATTTCCTCGAGTTAGGCGCTGTGGGCGTGGAGTTAGAGCGGTCGAGGGGCTTATATTTGTCTCCAATAGCCAAATCCAACGCTGCAAACTTGGTCGCTCTCATCACCGCATGCAGCCCGGTGGATCGGTTGATATAGGTGAACGGTACGATTTGATAATTCATGTTGATCTTTCCGTTGGTCGCAAAAGGTTGGCTGATCGCATAAGGCTCGACAACGGGCATCCAGAATAAATCTGCGATGAGATGATCTTTTGGCTGTCCAGCCTGCTTTCCAGGGTGGGTGGGATCCTCCGGTCGAGGGTGGAAAAGAAGTGTTTGCCACGGCTGCATGCGCTGCACTCCGGTGGGAAGAGAGCCGAACATGAGAGGAGACGGGATCTGACGGTTGGGCGAAAAGTAAGTGTTGGTGGCGGAGGCAAATCCCTTGCCGTAGCCCAGCATGTAAGGCAGTCGTTTTCCGCCGCCTACATCATCGAGAAGTGAAGTATCTCCTTCGTCAGGCTTATTGATATAAGCACCGTCCTTCTGATCACCGAAGCCCGTATCCCAGTCACCCGGACCGCTGCCACTAGCCGCAGCGCGGGCGGCACCTGTGGAGACCCGGCTCGGCACATCGGGCTGACGCGGAATGCTCCCGGTCTGCTGGTACGAGGAATAGGCTGGAGCAACGGCCGGAAACGGTAAATTGGCCAATTTACCGTATCTCGCGCCATTGAAATACTCTCCAACCGACTGCACCAGACAATGTGCGAATTGAACATTCGGATTCTTGTATGCTTTGTCCGCCCGGAATCGGTTTGACGGCACATCCCGCATCGCGGACGTCATCCGTACGTCGCCCGAAGTTGCGTCATCGTTGGAGTCCGGCGGGTTGACTGCGTTAGCCGCCGTGTCCGAGCCTCCTACCTGAAGGGAAACAACCGTGTCCGCGGTGTTATTGATCAAGTTCTGGTAATCTCCACCCGTCCCGCGGGTCGCGAATGTGGCCGATGTCCCGCCGCCGACTATCCCGGGTAATTTGAACGTCCCATCTGGAAATTTGAAGCGAACCGTTTGGACTAGATCGCCGGGCGTTCCGGGACCGCTATCCGCCGTCCGTATTTCTACAACGATCTCGGCCGTCGATTTGAACGTAAATCCGGTCGCTGGAGTGCCGGTCGTATCCACGTCCTTTTCGGAGAAAAAAGGATACTTGCCACGCGCATCTCCGCCAGCGTCGGCATCGGCGAACGGCTTGTAGCGAATGGCTTGCCATGGACTCTCGGTGCCACCCACAGAGCGGCCGTGGAACATATTCAAGTCAGCCAGGTCCATGTAATTGGTGCCATTCCCCTTCGTCGCATCGGATTTGAAATTGAGGCTCTTACCGTTCGCCTGTAGCCCATCCAAGCCGCTGACAACCTTGTATTTTACATTGGAGCGCATGCAGGCAAGGCCTTGCATGGGAGTGCTGAACCCGAGAAAAAAAACCGCGCGCATCTTGTTTGCCGCGGTGCCGTAAAAAAGGAGATTCGCCGAAGTGATGCTATAGAAGCGGCCAAATCCCTGGGTTTGGAATAGTCCCGACTTGATTTGGATTGGGATGACTTCGCCGGCTCCCAGAGGCTGACCTTTGGAAAATAGCGGCGTGAACGGCGTTGCCCCGGTACTTTGATCCTGAAGGTTGGTGCATCGAATGTAGTCGAAAATTTCCGTTAGCAATTGATCGCTTTCCCCAATATCGATCCCATTCAAGGACAATTTCTTGAGGAAGTTTCCCCCGAATCCTGGAACATCAGACGAGGCTAGCTTTTGGAGATATTTATAGAGTTGTTCGTTCCGACCGGAGTAATCCGCCGTCGGGCTCCGTGCGCTCGAACGAGTGAAGTAGTAATCCTTACCGCCGATGGTCGAACAGAATGCCAGAAGGGAATCATAGGTCGTGCGTGTCGCGGAGATCGGCCAGACAGCCACGCGGGGCGTGTTATTCAGCGTCGTTTCCGGTGCGGTGCTGTTGGCGGTGATGAAGAACTTGGATTTCTCCAAGGTATTCTTTGTGATCTTAGCTGGAGTCTTGGAATTTGCGGCTGTGTTCGGGACACGGCCCGCAGGCGTTCCCGACATTGTCGGGGTGAACATGAGTTCATCGATGGAAGCGTAAAGCCGATCTGTGTCTCCGTTGGTAAGCAAGGTGGAGTCGCTTTCGGCCACTTGAACGGATCCGCCTCGAGAACCGCCGCCTCCTCCCCCAGCGTTCAAACCAATCCTGGGGGAGATATTATAGTAGGGTTCCAGCTTGGCGGCATCCGCAGCAGTCGGGTTGGCAGGCAGCGGGTATGTGACTGGCAGTATCGACCCAAAGATCGGGCTCAAGCAGGTCGTAGCGGGGTGCCCCGGATAGCGTTGAAACTCCTTTTGTGCAGGCTGGCAGTTTGAAAACCCAGCGATGCTCACGCTGCTTCCAGAGTATTGGCCGAAGTCCTCCTTTGAATAGATTCTAGGGACATCCCAGTAAGTACCTTCGGAAGCCGTATTGATGTTCACTTTTGCCGTCTCATCATCAGCCCAGAACGCGATGCGCCCGACGATGGGATTCGCGGCGCTGGCACCGTCCACGGTCACGCCGGTGGGACTAGGAGCGGACGGCGGTTTCAAGCTGCCGTCTTTCAGCACATAGAGCCATTTCACCGGCATCGGCGCCCGATTATTGACGCCGGACTCAGGCTTGCCAGTGACAAAGCCCGGAGAGGACGCAAGCGAAAAGCCATCGACCTTGAATTTGTCGTCCGGGCGTCCAGGGGCCGGCGTTCCGTCGGCGGAGGGATCGACGATCGGATAGATGAGTTCTCCCTGCGAGTTCGGCGCAGGAGCATTGAGGTCGGTGTAAAGCTCGCGATTACTGTCGGCGTTCCAATCCGGGGGCGGGGCTTCCGTGGCGGCATCGAAACCTGAGCCGGAAACAGTCATTTTGTCCGAGGAATACAGCTTGTAGAAGTCCTTCGGGCTGCCCGAGGTGTCGAAGGTCCGAATCATGCCGGGCTGCGAGGCCCAAGACAGGGTCGAATTGCCAGGGCCACCTTTGGTGGCATCGACCATCTGCGCCATCACGACATTGACCGCGGAATCCGCCAACTGATGGGTCGTGGCCGAATTCGCCACTGTTTTGGAATTGGTAAGCTCCGTGGCGACGCTCGAAAAAAAGCCGAGGATGATGACGGAGATGAGGATGAGAAAGGAGAGCGCGATGACCAAAGCGACTCCGTTTGAATGGATGTTACGGGAGTGTTTCATAGCAAGTCACTTTCTGCTCCATTTCGCGCCGCGAATGCTGATGTTGCTCGTAAATACGCGGGAGCTGAGCCGCAAATCGGTCAGTGTCTTCTGCAGGGTCGCCAGATCGGCGTCGAACTTTTTGGGGTCAAGGAAGAGGGTATCCAAGGTGGCGTCGAAAGCCGGGGGAGTAGATCCATTGGCGATGCGGTTGGCGGATGTCTCGTCGATCGCCACCAGCGTCACCTGCACAATGGGGGGCAACTGGCTCTTGGGGTTGATGTCCGGATCGGTATTGGTGGAGGTGGTATCGTAGGAATAGTCGGCGGAAAGCGTTTTGCCGGTGGACGTTTCTTCCCTCTTGGAAAGTTTTGGCAGCACCACCATCGCAATGACATTCTCGGCGAGCACATGGATGGGTGACGGCGGCGCGTTTACAGGCGGAGCTGCAGCGGAGGTGGGTAGGCTCTCGGCAAACCACTTCTTGCCGCTATTATAAGGCACCTTGGAAGAATCCAGCCCGTAGATAGTTATCGAATTCGATGGCTGCATCAGCTCCATGAGCCGGTAGCGGTAGCGGGCCGGGACCAGGGTGGTCGTGACAAACGTCGGACGAACGAGGGTGTCATCGCGAAACTCAACGTAGTAGCCCCAAGTGTTGATCAGGTTACTCAGCCCGCCGAAATTCGTAGTGTCATCGACGAAGCCGAGCGGTGCCTGAAAGAACACGCCATGCGTGGGTCGCCGCAGCGAGCCGGTCGTCACGAGTTTTTTCGCACCGCCCGTCATACTGCCCGTGATGAAGCGCAAGTCCGACGCGCGCCCGTAGCGCTTCGGCACCCAATTCGTGGCATTGGCGGGCCGCGGATTGCCACTCGCGTCCAAGTAATCCCAATAGGTATTGAGTGTCGCCTGGCTGACACGCCGGGTGATGGATTCGAAGGCGTTATTGGCGCCGCGAAATTGCTCGATACGTCCGGTGGTATAGCGCCACGTCGCGGCCGTGGAGTTTGTCATCGTCACCAGCAGAAGTGCGATCAGGGTGATCAAAGCTGTGGACACCATCAGTTCGACCAGGGTGAAGGCAGTCGGCTTCGCAGCATGACTCGCGGGCTCGGCACTCATTGGTTTTTGGCGATCAAGGCGGTATAAGTCGCGTAGGACACCTTGCTACCCGGGGCGAAGGGCGTTGGTTTGTGTGCGGGGTTGTTGGCCAGTTTCACGGTCACCGTCGCCAGACTGTCGGTGGCGGGGGTGCTCGTGTTGGGCAGCACGGTGGGTGCGAGCACGGAAACTTCGGCGGTGTAAATGTAGTCTTTGTCCGCGGTGAGCTCATTGCCCTGGTCGTCGAAGTAGCGCACGGAAGGCGCTCCCGCGGTGATCTTGATGAGTTCTGTATAATCGGTTTGCTGAGCCTCATTGACGAGCCGCTGCACGATCTGGGAGCCGAGGGAATTGTCCATGGCTTGGCGGAACGTATTCAGGCCGACCGGCAGCAAACCAAACATCCCGACAAAGGCGAAGGCGACGATGCCAATCGTAAGAACGACCTCAACGATGGAGAAGGCGGCCTTGGTTTTCGAGCGTCCCAGCGAACGGCCTGGCGCGCCGTTTTTCAGCACCAGTGCTGACGAATGAAACCAAAGGCGATATGGAACCTTTCTCATGGAGTGCGACATTGATTACATGGAAAAGTCGGCGTCAAGCTTGCTGCTCTTTGCAATAATTGGATGACGATGCATGGACAATGTATTCTCAGAATCCCTTTACGCAACCGATCCGACGCAGAAAAATCGTTGTCGCATCTGCATATTTGTCGGGTGATGGGATTGCTCGCTGGGCGACTGGTACAGGGCTGGCTAAATAACGCGGAACCATGTGTGGCCTTGCCTGCCAGATCGATCCGACCGCGTCCGCCAGGGATGCCTGTGCGTCTCCGCCGCGCAGGGGCGGCCCGGCGGAGGACGGGGCCAAGGAGATCGCCACCACGCCATGAGCACCGCTGGCGCGGGTGGGCCGCTTTTCATCGTCACGGGCAAGGCCGGGCAGCTCGGCAACCGGCTGTTCTTTTTCAGTTATGTCCTTTCACTTGCCATGAAACTGGGTGGGCGCGTCGCCAATCCCGGCTTCATCGACTACGCCGCGTCCTTCACCGCGACCAGCGGCGACGCCCTCAGCCGCTGGCCCGCGCGTCCGACTATGCTCCGCGCGCGCTGGCTGGGGCAAATGATCTGCGCCGCGCAGACCGGCGCGTTGCGCGTGGCGCACCGGCTCCGCCCTTCGCTCCCCGGAGTGAAAATCCTCGGCTTGCACGAAGCGCACACCGCGGAGTTTCGGCTCGATCACGCGCCGTTTCTCGACGCGCTGCGCGGGGCGCGGGTCGTTTTCATCGGCGGCTGGCTGGAGTTGCGGCATGTCGTTTTCGAGCAACCGGAAAAAATCCGCGCGCACTTCGCGCCGGCAGAGCGGCATCGGGCGGCGGTGGCCGTGCTGATGGTGAAAGCGCGCGCGGGCTGCGAGGTGCTCGTCGGGGTGCATGTGCGGCAGGGCGACTACGCGGAATTTCTTGGCGGAAGGTTTCTTTTTTCGACGGAGGTCTATGCGCGTGTGATGCACGCAGCCGCCGCGCTTTTTTCCGGCCGCCGCGTCGGCTTTCTGGTCTGCTCAAATCTCCCTCAGCAGATCTCCGATCCGGCGCTCGGCAGGGTGCATTACGGCACGGGCGGGGTCATCGAAGACCTCTACGCGCTGGCGGCGTGCGACTACCTGATCGGCCCGCCGAGCACGTTTTCGCTGTGGGCTTCATTCTACGGGCAGGTGCCGCTTTGGGAGATGCACGACGCGGTGAGCGCGCCGAAGCTCGACGAATTCCTGATCCGCTTTTGAGCATGCCCCGCGTCACCATCGCCATCCCCTGCTGCAACGCCGAGCGCTGGATCGCCGCCTGCGTGGAGAGCGCGCTCGGGCAGACGTGGCCGGACCGGGAAGTGATCGTCGTGGATGACGGCTCGACGGATGGGTCGGTGGGGATTCTGGAAAAGTTCGGCGACGCCATCCGCGTGCTCCGCACCGCGCACCGCGGCGGCAACCACGCGCGCAATCAAGCGCTGGCGCTGGCGGGCGGGGAGTGGGTGCAGTTTCTCGATGCCGACGACTACCTCGAACCGGAGAAGCTCGGCCGCCAGTTTGCCGAGAGCGCCGGGGGCGAAAACGCGGACGTGATTTACAGCCCGACGTGGATGGAAGACGACCGCACCGCGCGCCGCGAACCGAGTGAGATCGACCCGCGGCTGGACGTCTTCGCGCAGTGGCTGGCGTGGCAGCTCCCGCAGACCGGCGGTGGCCTGTGGCGCAAGTCCGCGCTCGCCGCGCTCGGCGGCTGGAACGAGGCGCAGCCGTGCTGCCAGGAGCACGAGCTTTACCTCCGCGCGCTCCAAGCGGGGCGGCGCTTCGTCTTCGCCCCCACGCCGCACGCGGTCTATCGGCTGTGGTCGGAGGAGACGGTCTGCCGGCGCGATCCGCGCCTCGTCATCCGCGTGAAGACCGGGCTGATCGACACGCTGCAATCCTGGATGCAGGAGCGCGGGCTGTGGAAGGCGGAGCACGCGCGGGTCGCGGGTCGCGCGTGTTTTGAAATGTCGCGCACGCTGGCCCGCACCGATCTCGCGGAGGCGGCGGCGTATCACCGGGAGCGGGCGGCGCGCGGGCTCATCCACCTGGCGGGACCGGCCGCGCCGCTGTCTTACAAGCTCTCGCACCGCCTGCTCGGATTTGCCGGCGCGGAAAAACTCGCCGCCGCGCGCCGCTGACAGCCACACTTTCACCCGTGCCAGACCTCGCCTACAGCATCGTCATCGCCACCTACGAGCGCCCGGCGGAACTGCGCGTCACGCTGGATTCCATCGCCGCGCAAATCCGCCAGCCGGCGCGCCTGGTCATCGTCGATTCCTCACGCAACGAGCAGACGCGCAGCGTTGCGGATGAATTCGCCACACGCCTGCCGCTGCACTACGAGCGCGCCAGCCGCCCCAGCGCCGCGGTGCAGCGCAATCAAGGCGCGGAGCACGTCAGGACCCCGCTCATCGCGTTTCTCGACGACGACGTGTTCGTCCCTCCTGAAACATTCGCGACGATCTGTTCCGCTTTCGATCGGGATGAAACACAGCGCATCGGCGGCATTGCCGCGCGCATCGCGGGCATGCAGCACACGCCGCCGCGCGGCCTGCTGTGGTGGTACTACCGACTCCAGGCCGGCTACGCGCACGCGACGTATGGCGGGAAGCTTTTCGGCCCGGCGATCAACTGCCTGCCGACCTACGCGGAGGAAAGCGGCGAACTCATCCGCTCGGACTGGCTGAACTCGACGTGTGTCTTCTACCGCACCGAGCTTTTCCGCCGCGAAAGATTTCCCGAGTTCGAGGGCTACAGCTTTCTCGAGGACGTGCATGTCTCCGCGCGCATCGGCCGCACGCACGAGCTTTTCTTCCACCGCACCGCCACCTTCGAGCACCGCGACGCGCCGAGCACTTTCAAGCGCAACGCCCGCCAACTCGCGCGGATGCGCGTGCGGCATCAGCGACTCGTCGCCCGCGACATCGTCGGCCTGCGTGAGCCCGTCCTGACTTTCAAACTGCTGCTCCACCGGCTCTTCGCCAGCGCGAGCATGCTGCGCAGCCTGCACCCCTCGTGGAAACAGGAACTCCTCGGCACCTGGACATGATCACCCGCCTTTGCGAAGGACTCGCCTCGCGGCTGCGCATCGTGTTTTACCACCTGCTCGGCGTCCGCATCCTCGGACATGTCTCGCTGCGCGCCGTGGAAATCCCGCGCCGCCCGGGCTGCATCACGCTGGAGCGGGGCGCGGCGCTCGACCGCGGTGTCACGCTCCTGGCCACGCACGACGACGCCCGCATCGTCATCGGCGAGGGCGTCTATATCAACCGGCAGACGATGATCGACGCGAGCGAACTCATCGAGATCGGCGCGGGCGCGATGATCGGGCCGTTCTGCTATCTCACGGATCACGACCACACCGCTGGCCCCGGACTTGTGCCGGGCGCCGGGCCGCTGATTTCCAAGCCGACGCGGATCGGGCCGCGCTGCTGGCTCGGCGCGCATGTCACGGTGCTCAAAGGGGTGACGATCGGCGAGGGCAGCGTGGTGGGCGCGGGGAGCGTCGTGACGAAATCACTGCCAGCGGGCGTGGTCGCGGTGGGGAATCCGGCGCGGGTGCTGAGGACGCTGGGGTTGGAAGGCGCATGAGTTCGTGGGCGAAACATCCGCTGGCGCACCGGCTCAGCCGCTATGTCAATTCGTGGGAGCGCAATCGCCCGCGGTGGATTCGACGGCGCATTCTCGCGTTTCCACCGATCCGCTGCGAACCGCACCCCCCGGTGCTCGCCGTCTTGTGCGAGGCTGACAAATTCACCGACGGGCTGTGGTGCGCGTGGAGTTGGATGCGCTTTCTGCGCCGGCAGGTGCGGCTGCACCTTTTCGTGGATGGGGCGATCCCGGCGGAAAACCGCGACGCTTTCACGCGGCTTTTTCCCGGCGCCGAGCTTTCGTCAATGCCCGAGTTTCTGGCCGCGCAGCCCGCGCCGTCGCCGAGCTTTCAGACCTTCCTCGACGGCTACCGATACGCGCGGAAACTTTCGCTCATCCTGCATCTGCAACAGACCTCTCCGGTGCTTTACTCCGACAGCGATGTCATCGCTTTCCACCGGCCAGACGCGCTCATCGCCGCCATCGCCGCCATCGGGGCCACCACCGCGGGCGCGTACCTCACCGATCCTGGCTCACGCTCGGATCAGACGTGCGTTGATCCCTGGATTCGAGGGCAAGCCGCGAAACTTTCGCTCCCCTGCGTGACCGACCTCAACTCCGGCGTGCTCTGGATGCCGCGGGGCAGCATCGATCCCGCGCTCGTCGAGCGGCTGCTCACTGGCTGGCATGCGGGTGTCTATTACCATTTCGCGGAGCAGACCATTCTCGCCGTGCTTTTCGGAGCGAGCGGGGCGACGCCGCTGCCGGAAAAGGATTACGTCCTTTCGGGCCAAGGCATGCACTTTTGGGAGCGCGATCTGCCGTGTGACGAACTGACGGTGCGCCACTATGTCGGGCTGGTGCGGCACCGCATGTATTCGAGCGCGTACCCTTTTTTGGCCCGGCAGTTAAAAGACCAGCAACCCGGGAGGAGTTTGATTTGAGAAACATGCGTTTCATCCAGAGAGATCGGCAGGCAGTGGCGATCGTGTCTGACGGCTTGAAAAACAAAGTTGTCATCCCGAGCGGAGTTCCGTGCGGGCGCGGAGATCCCTCGACTCCGCGCCGCCCACTTTCCCCCGCCGGCGCTCCGCTCGGGATGACACGCTTTTTGAAAATCAAACCTAGCCATTCCGCGCGCCCCGCATGAGCCCCACGGTCGCGATCTGCATCACCACCCACAACCGGCGCGAAGAACTCGCCCGCACGCTGCGGCAACTCGCGGCGCTTGATCCGGCACCGGACGCGCTCGTGGTTGTTGCCGACGGTTGCACGGACGGGACGGCGGCACTGGCCCGAAACGCCGCACCTCATGCCCGACTCATCGAGCATCCCACCGCCAGCGGATCGATCGCCTCGCGCAACGAAGCTGCTGCGACCTGCGGGTGCGATGTTTTCGTCAGCCTCGATGACGACAGCTATCCGCTCGAAACCGATTTCATCGCGCGCGTCGGCGAATTTTTTGCCCGACACCCGCGCCTCGCCGTCCTGTCGTTTTTCCAGCGCAGCGACGAGTTTCCCGAGTCGCTCACCGCGTCGGATTTCGGCCCGTCGGAATTCACCGGCAGCTACGCGAACTCTGCCGCGGCAATCCGACGCTCGGCGTTTGACGAACTCGGCGGTTACCCGGACTTCTTTTTTCACGCCTACGAGGAGCCGGACTTCGCGCTGCGCTGCGTCTGCGCGGGCTGGCAGGTGAGGCACGAGACCTCGCTGACTGTGCGGCATCACTTCACCGGCGTGCAGCGGAATGAAGTGCGCAACCACCATCGACACGCGCGCAACGAAGTCTGGAGCGCGCTGCTGCGCTGCCCTGCGCCGCAAGTTTTCGGAGTCGTTCTGTTTCGTGCCATGAGGCAAAGCGCCTACGCATGGCATCGCGGGTTCGCCTGGCTGGTGCGCGAACCGGTCTGGTGGGCCGCGTGCCTCGGCGGGTTGCCGGAGTGTTTCCGCCGGCGCAGCCCGCTGCCGTGGCCGCGCTACCTCGCGTGGATGCGCCTGATGCGCCATCCGAGGCGCGACGAAGCGGAGTGGCGCGCGGCGTTTGGAAAGGACGGCGCGTGAAGATTTCCTTCTGCGCCACGAACCCGTGCCACCTTTTCCCGCTCGCCCGTGAACTCGCGAAGCTGGGGGCGCTGGGCTGCTATTATTCCGGGTATCCGGCGTGGAAGCTGCGAAATGCAGAGGGCATGAACGTCCGCACCCACAGCCTGCGCACGAACGTGGTCTATGGCCTGCTGAAATACGCGCCGGCCAGCCTGCGTCCGTCCGGGCGCACCTTGTTTCTTTGGCAGGATCACGGCTTCGATCGCTGGGCGGGGCAGCATTTGGAACCATGCGATTTTGTCCACGGCATGCCGGGGCAATGCCGCGACGTTTTCCGCGCAGCGAAGCGGCTCGGCGTGCGCACCGTGCTGAATCACGCCACCGGGCCAGTGCGCGATTGGATCCGCATCATGGAACCGGAATACGCGCGCGGGGGGTTGCGGCTCACGGACGTGTGTCCGTACGATGACGAATACTTCGCGCGCGCGGATGAGGAATACGCGCTGGCCGAATGGCACTGCGCGGCGTCGTCAGTCGTGCGGGAGCAGTTGGTCGCGCGGGGCATTCCGCGCGAGCGCATCATGGTCGTGCCGTATGGCGCGGAGCCGGAGATTTTCCACGCGGAAAACGCGGGCGCGCCATCGGATTTCCGAGTGCTTTTCGCCGGGCAAGTCGGCTTGCGCAAAGGACTGCGGACACTGCTCGACGCGCTGGAAAGCGGCGGGCGTCCAGAATGGCGGGTTGATTTCTATGGCGCGGTGGCTGCCGAGGCGGAGCGCGATCTCGCCGGCTATCGCGGGGCCACGCCGCTGCATTTTCACGGCGCGGTTTCGCAGCACGCGCTCGCCGGGGCCATGCGCGCGGCCTCGGTGCTGGTGCTGCCATCGATCGAGGAGGGCTTCGGGCTCGTGGTGCCCCAGGCGCTGAATTGCGGACTGCCGGTGATCGTCAGCGATTGCGTCGGCGGCAAAGACCTGGTGCGGCATCGCGAAAACGGCTCCATCTTTCCCGCACGCGAACCCGCCGGGCTGGCCGGGGAGCTTACCTGGTGGTCGGCAAATCCGCGTCGCGTGGGGGACCGGCACGCGTGGGAGGAGCCCGCCCGCACCATGATCGCAGCCAGTAAAACTTTCACAGCATGAAACTCGGCCGCCAACTTCCGAACCGCCTGGCAAATCCGGTGCCGGCGCCGCGTCCGGTGCCAGCGACTCCGCTCGCGCTCATCAATGTGCCCAAGGCCGCGCCGCTCGGCACCCAACTGGCGCTTGTGGGCATCATGGCGACGGGCATTTTTCTGCAGGGCGATACGCCGACCCAGATCGGACGGTTCGCAGCGATCGGCGTCGGCCTCAGTCTCATGATCAGCCTTGCGCTGGATCTCCGGCGCGGTGTGCAAAACGTGATTCGCGCCGACGTGATGGCGATTCTCGCCTTCTACTTTCTGACCCTCTTCGAGCTGCTTTTCCCGCAGACGGAATTCGACGTGATGACCAACGCCCGCGCGACGCACATGGCGGTCATCATCGTGCTGGTCGGCATGGCCGGGCTGCTCGTGGGCCGCCATATTCCCCGGCCAAAGAAGCAACCCTTTGCCGAAACCCTCACCCGGGAAGTGCCCGCCGCCTGGATTATCATGATTTTTTTCACGGCGCTGTTCATTGGGTTTGCCTACATGCTGGCCTCGGTGGATTTCAACGTCCTGGTGATGCTCGATTGGTTCATGGCCCCGCGCTTCAGCCAGCCTTGGGGCCGCGGGAAATTCGGCGACTGGCGGGCGCTGCTCTTCGAGCTGAACATGCTCACATTTCTCATCCCGCCACTCGGCGGCGTGATCCTCGCGCGCCGCGACCGCTACGCGATCACTGCACTCGTGGGTGTGTCCGCCGGTCTCGCACTGACATTTTTTTACAGCTTCTCCAGCGGCACGCGGAATCTTTTCGCCTCGCACCTGGTCACCTTTCTCATCGGCTACGCCTTCTCCCTCCCGGCGAACCGGCGCAAGGAAATCGTGCCGCTGTGCATCGGCGGAGCCGTCCTTTTCATGGCCGCGTCCACGGCGATGCTGAAGTTTCGCACTGGCGGATTGAAGAACTGGATCGCCACGGGAGAGGGGTCCGCCGCGCCGATGGAGAAGACGGTCTTCGTGGATTACAACCTCTGCGCGATCTCGCGTTTGGTGGACGTTTTTCCTTCGCACCACGCCTTTCTCGGATGGGAGGTTCCGTTCCAGGCGTTCATCCGCCCTATTCCGCGGGCGATCTGGAAAGGCAAGCCGGAGGGGCTGAGCATGTCCATCGAGCAGGCGCTCGGAGCGGAGAATATGACCATCGCCGCGAGTTTCGCCGGGGAGTCCTACATCGCCGGCGGGATGATCGGCGTGATTATTGGCGGGCTCTTTTTCGGCATCGCCACGGGCTGGTGGAGCTACCTTTCGTCGTCGCGGAACTCGGAACTCGGCGTGCTGATTTACGCATCAGGATTTTTCGCGGCGGTCATCTCCATGCGCAGCCTGTTTTCGTTCACCACGGCGCTTCTGCCGACGATCACCGCCATCGTCATCGGATCGTACGCGGTAAAGACGCTGATCGCCCAGACGCGGCGGCTTTTGAACCGGCGCCCAGCACTTCAACGTCCTCCTTCACCGCCTAACCGCTGATGAAGGTGGCTTTCGTCTCGGTCGTTCCCTCACCGTATCAGCGCGATCTTTTTCGCGCTCTCGCGGAGCGATCGGAGGTGGAATTGAGCGTGTTTTATCTCGAAGCCGCCGCGCCGGATTCGCCGTGGCCGGATAGAGCGCTCGCGCCTTATGAGCGAGTGCTGCGCGGGACCTGGCTGTCCATCGGCACGGCGCGCTGCCATCTGAACTGGCCCCTGCCGAACCTGCGCGAGGCGGATTTGGTGGTGATGAACACGCTCATGTCGCTGACCGGTCAGTGGCTCATGCGCGCCAGCCTGCGCGGCCGTCCGTGGATTTTCTGGGGCGAACGGCTCAACCGGGGAGGTGCGCTGCACGAGGCGTTGTCGGCCCCGCTGCACCACGCCGCGGGCATCGCCGCGATCGGCACTTTCGCCGAACGCGATTACCGTCAGCGTTTCCCGGAACCGAAGCACTTTCGTATTCCCTACTATTGCGATCTCGCTGCATTTCTCGCCGCACCGCGACGTGCGCGGACGGACGGGCGGGTGGTGTTTCTTTTTTGCGGGCAGATGATCGCGCGCAAAGGAATCGATCTCCTGCTGGCTGCATTTCAGCGCCTGGACGAAAGCGCGCACCTGCTGCTCGTGGGGCGCGAGGCGGAACTGCCTGCGCTCTTGGCGCCGCTCCCCCATGCCGTAAGAGAGCGGATTGTTTACGCGGGCTTTCAACCGCCAGAGGAACTGCCGCGATTCTTCGCTCAAGCCGACGTTTTCGTCCTGCCAAGCCGCTACGACGGGTGGGGCGTGGTCGTCAATCAGGCCATCGGCGCCGGGTTGCCTGTCGTGTGCTCGGACATGGTCGGCGCAGGGCACGACCTGGTGGAAAACGAGACCAACGGGTTGAGGTTTCAAACGGGTGATACCACTTCGCTAACGGAGAAAATGGAACGCTTCATCCGCGAGCCGGCAATCATCGGATCCTGGGGTGCGGCTGCCCGGGCGGCGGCCCATGAATGGACACCGACGGTGGGAGCGGCCCGGTGGGTGGAAGCATTTGAAACGATCCTCGGGAAATGAAGATCCTTCTCGCCAGCAGCAGTTCGGGCTCGCGCGGGGGCGGTGAGTTATACCTCGTCTATCTTGGCAGGGCGCTGGCGCAGCGGGGTCATGCAGTGGTGCTTTGGGCATCGCTGAATCCGCGCATGGACGAACTCGCGAACACGTTCTCCGGCTTCGGCGAGGTGGTGCGGTCGGAATACGAGAACACTTACGATCAGCGCGGACGCTCGATCGCCAGCTATCTGAACTTAGGGGCCTCGCGAAATGTCGCCGCGATCTGGCGCGGGCTGGAGCCGGACGTTATCCACTTGAATAAGCAAAATCTCGAGGACGGGCTCGACCTGATGCGCGCGGCGCGGCACTCCGGCGTCCCGCATCTCTGCACGATCCACCTGACACAAAGCGCGCGGTATCTGAAGGCAAAGTTCGCCACCGCGCGCGACTTCATTTCGCGCCGGGCATTGCGCCACTATCCCGGGTTGCTCGTCACTGTCTTGGAAAACCGGCGGCGAGACCTGGTCGATTTCCTCGGCGACTCCCCTCGAATCCGCATGATTCCAAATGGCGTCCCGCTTTTCGACCTCGCACAGCGCGACACGGTGCGCGCGGCCAAGCGTGCGGAACTCGGCTTCAAATTGGATGACCAACTGTTCATCGCGGTGGGCCGGATGGTGGGGCAAAAACGTCCGCTCCTATTTTTGGAAAAAGCAGCACAGGTCCTTCACACGCTTCCCAGTGCGAAGTTCCTATGGGTGGGCGATGGAACTTTGAGTGAGGAGTGGGACACGCAGGTGACCGCGAAAGGGCTTGGAGCAAAAATACGCCGCCTGCCGTGGCACAGCGACGTGCAGTCGCTGCTGCTTTCTGCGGATGTGTTCATGCACGTCGCGGAGTTCGAGGGGCTGCCGTTGGCGATTTTGGAGGCGATGTCCGCCGGGTTGCCGTGCGCCATCACGGGGAATCTTCTGGGGGAGATGCCGTTTATGAATTCGGAAAATTGCATCTCCATCGGCGACAACAACTCGTGGCTCGGGGCTCTTCACAATCCCGGGGAACTGCGCTCGCTCGGTGCCGCAGCCCGGCGGCTAGCTGAAGAATGCTTCTCTTTCGGAAAAATGGCGGAGAGCTACCAGTCGCTCTATCAGGAATCGGGTGCCGCGCGGGTGTAACGGCGGCTTCGGGATTCCGTTAATCTTAACCGGCCAACCCCTCGTTCGTAAGCGTCCGCGCCAGCCCCCTGTCGAGACGCGCGAGTGGATGCTGATCTTGAGCTATTCCCGTCGTATCCCGACGGGATACGACGCCTATGCCGCCGCGCGTCCATCGACGCGCTGCTGCGTCTTGGCCCAGGCTTCGGGCGTGAGGTCTTTGACCTGCCAGTGGGTCATCGTCGGCAGCCGCGTGACCACTTCGCGCAGGTAGGCGAATGGCTCGAGGGCGGCGCAAATATTGTTCTGTAAAATAAGCTTGGGTTAGGCGGAGGGCGGGATGGATGGGTGCATGTCGAGGTAGATTTTGGAGGAGAGCCAGTCGTCGGAGATTTCTGCGAGGACGGC
>Ga0105044_10003699_pt1 | contig 20953 bp, 15 predicted proteins | sample MAT01_FD_78092 | JGI IMG/M metagenome (GOLD analysis project Ga0105044, IMG submission 78092) | Freshwater microbial communities from Lake Fryxell liftoff mats and glacier meltwater in Antarctica - MAT-01 | ecosystem: Environmental > Aquatic > Freshwater > Ice > Liftoff microbial mat | place...
CAACTTCCCCGCCATATTTGGTGCGGGAGTAATCATAGGTAGCGGGTACGGGCGTCATCTCCTCGGTAACGACGCCGCGCCGCCCGAAACCATACACCGCCATGCTGCTGACATAGATCATCCGCTGCACCCCCGCAAAAGCGCATTCCTCGGCAAGCGTGCGTGTGCCGTTGAGGTTGACATCGCGTTGATCTTGAAATTTGCCGAAATTTGCCGCTGCGTGCAAGACAATATCAGCCGTTTCGACGGCGCGGTGTAAGGATTCGCGGTTGGTCATGTCGCCGCGTATGGCTTCAAAGCCCTGCCCGATCATGGTATCGGTTTGTGCCTGTGAGCGCACCAGCGCGATCACCTGCCCGCCTTCGGATGCCACACGCTGCGCCAAGATACTCCCTAGAAAGCCGTTCGCCCCCGTGATTAGCACCCGTTTATCGCGGAGTTCAGACATAGCATCGCCTTTTTGGTGAAATAGAAAATGGGGATGGTGAACCAGAACGCTTTCATTATAAGCGATTTTTAGGCGTTCTTCGCGTCCGGCTTTTGCTATTGTGCCGCCCATGCGTCCCTATGGTGGGTTGCTATTGCCCAAATTCGCTCTAAAATCAGAGGAGTATGACGGGGCTTTTACTGACCCCTAATCCCTAATCCTTATAGGAGGCAGCCCGCGTGGAAGCGCGCCATACGATGTTATTGGTGGATGATGAAGCCAACATTCGCTCTGCCTTGAGCGCTTTTTTGATGCGGCTCGGTTACGCCGTCTTGACCGCTGGCAATGGGCGCGAGGCGTTGGCGCTGGTTGAGGCGCACGAGCCGGATTTGGTACTGCTGGATGTCGTGTTGGACGAGAGCGATCCCCAGCAGATGAGCGGCTTAGAAGTGTGCCGACGCTTGCGGGCGCGTCCCCGCTTTATGCCGATCATCATGCTGACTTCGTATCCCGAATGGCAGGTCGAAAGTTTGGGGCAGGGTGCCATCGCTTTCGTCACCAAGCCGTGGGATAACAACGCACTGGCGACCCAGATTCGGGCGACACTGAGCGCGGTGCAACACATCCGTGCCGAGTCGTCGGGGCGGGATGCGCAAGCGAATCTGTTGACGGTGGGCAACAAGATGCACATTGATGTCGAGCATTTCCGCGTCAGTGTGGGGGATAAACAAATTGACCTGACGCCGATTGAATTTGCGCTCTTGGCATTCCTGGCGCGTAACCCGAATCGCGGATGGACGCGCGAGCAACTCTTGAATCATGTCTGGGATACCAGTTGGGTCGGCTATGAACGCACAGTGGATCGGCATGTCGCGGCGCTGCGGCGCAAGCTGGGTTTGGAGCGCGATGAATTGATCGAAACTGTGCATGGCGTCGGTTATCGCCTCGTGACGACGTGAGCCGCCTCGTGTATCGACTGGCATATCTTCTGCTTTTGGGGTTGTGGGTGCTGTTGTCCGCCGAACTCATCGGGACGGCGCAACAGCTAAACATCCCGCTGATTTCGGTGCGTGTCACGTCGTCATTGGTTACGATTTGGTTGTTGATCGCTCTTGCGCTGATCTTGTTCAGCATCTTGGGGGTCGTGCGTGGGCGCGCCGCCTTCAAACGGCAGGTACAGCAATTGCAAACTGCCGCGCAGTCTTTGAACGAAGGCATGATCTTGGTCAATCGACGCGGAAAAATTCAATGGTCAAACGCGGCGGCGGAGCAACTGCTTAGCAATGGGCACTTGGATGAGGTGATGACGGCGCTCGTCAAGCGTGCCCACACCACCCAACGGGCGGTTTTGCAGACCATCCCGATTTCCGAAGCGGGCATGTATGCCATCCAGATCATGCCTTTGCCACAGCGGATGATCGCGATTTTGTGTCGTCCGGTACAGGCGGCAGGGGCGCAAAATACTTTTTACGAAAATTTCATCCGGCGGATCGTCCACGATATGCGCAACCCACTCGCCGCCATCATCGGGCACGCATCCAATTTGAGTCAGTCGGCGTCGGTGGAGCCGGAAGCGTGGCGGAGATCGGTGCATACCATCGAAGACGAGGCGCAACGCTTGACGCGCTTGGTCGATAGCATGTTGTTTGATGCGCGCTTGGCGTATGTGCCGCTGCAACTGCAACCCGTCGATTTGGGCGACCTGCTGGAAGAGGCGGTGTATGCCCAAGATGAGCGGGCACTGCGCGAGGGCAAGACGTTGCAGATGGACACCCCAGTGACCACCATGAAAATCGAGGCGGATTGCGATTTGCTGGTGCGCGCCTTTGAGAACTTGATCGACAACAGCCTAAAATATTCTGGTGCCAACGGACGACTGACGATTCTGCTCGATGCGCTCCCCGGACTCTACCGGATTCGATTTGAGGACAATGGGGAAGGCATTCCGCCGGAATTTTTGCCGGATCGCATTTTTCAACCGTTAGTGCGGGCGCGCCCCCAAGGGAGCGGGAGCGGCTTGGGGTTGTCGATTGTGCGCAAGATCATCGAGATGCACGGCGGCACCATCACTGCGCAGAGTCGGGTGGGCGTGGGCACGACGATGACCGTTGAATTGCCTAAACCCAATCGTTAAGCGCGCAAGGGTAGGAGTTGCGTCCCCCTTTTAGACTGCGCAAAACCCACTATGATGAAAAGACACGCGGCAGATCAACGCTATGGGAAAACCGACATGAGCAAGGCATTCTGGAAGCTGCGCGGTGCAGTATTCGCATTGGGGCTATTGTTGATGACCGCCTGTTCGGTCGTGGATGTACAGGTGGCGTCGTTGGTCACGCCGACCGCGCCGCCGCCGACGTTGGTGGTGCCACCGCTCGCGGTGGAGGCGCAATCGTCCGCCGGACTTGTCGCCTATGACGCGCCCGATGATGATCAGGTTATGGTCATTGATGTCGCCAGCCCACACATCGTTTTTCAGCCCGATCAAGCCATTGTAGAAATGTTCCCAACCTACACCTCCGGTTCCGAAGTGTTCGTCGTCAATACCGGGCGCGGATTGCGCTTGCGGGTACGGTGGTACGCTTTATGGTTGTTCGATGTCGGTGGGGTAGGGCGAGTGAGCATGGAGATCGGGTTGCGTGCGGTGGGCGATGCCGATTATCAAAGTGTGGACAGCGCTTCGACGGCGGACTTTGATGGGTATGGCGCTGACCACCGTGAAGAACTGCTCGACTCGACGTTGTATCTGCCGGAAGCGGGGGATTATGATGTGCGTGCCGTCGTTCAAGTCACAGCGACTACTTCCGAGACGGGCGTGGACACCGCGCAAGAAATTATCTACGAGACGCGCGTGATGGCATTGAACCAACCAGAGGCGATCCCGACAAGTGCCGATGATTTCGCCCCGGCGTTTGGGGGCTTAGAAGCGGAACATGTTTTCTTGGATTGGCGCGGCTGGCGCTATGGTCCGTGCTACATCCAGACGGACGATAACCCCGACGCGACGCGCATCCTTGATGAAGCCTGTGCCGCTTTTGAACGGGGCGAATGGGATGCTGCTGCCAACAGGCTGCAAGATACCTTGAATGCCGTCCATGAGGATGTTTGGTTGCAAAATCGGTTGCGTCAACAATTGGGGACGATTGCAGCGGCGTCCGGGCAATGGAATGCGGCGGTGCGGCATTTTCGTGAAGGGTTGACTTTGGCAACTGCGACGCGCGATGCCCTCGAAACGGGGATCGCCTTGCATAACTTGGCGGTGGCACTAACGGCGGCGGGGTTTGAGGAGGAGACTGAGGCGCTGTTATGGCACGCAGTCGCACTGCGCGACCAGATGAACGATTATCCTGCGGGGTTCCTGAGCTATGCGGTGCTGGCGGAATTCTGGGACAGTACCGGCACCTATGATTGGGTGGTGCCAGCACTCTACGAATCGGGATTGGCACAAGCGGATGCTGTGGCGGGGGCGGCGGATGCAGTGCGCCAAGCACAGGAAGCCGATCAGGTTGCCAACGAGACCGAAGGCGAATAAAGCGTCATGGGGATAGTATGAAAAGGCGGTGATTCTGCGGATCGCCGCCTTTTTTATTGTCCCCATCCGCAAATATGACGGTTTCGTCACAAGTCCGTCAAACGGGGTGCATAATCAGCGCGTATTCTAAAGAGAGTAAGTACAGTAATTGAGAGTGTGAAAAGGAGGGGTTATGCAGACATCGCGTCGTAATTTTTTACGGCTTTCGGGCACGGCACTGATCGCAGCGGCAGTCAGCAACGGCGCTTTGGTGGAGCGTGTGGCGGCGTTGCGCGCTTCGCGCCGCTTGCCGACAGTGGGCGACCCGCAACTTCATTTTTTGAACCGCATCAGTTATGGGGCACGCCCCGACGAGGTAGAGCGTGTTCGCCAGATCGGGATCGAAGCTTATCTCGATGAACAGCTTGACCCCGAAAGTATCGATGATGCCGAGATGGAGGCGTTGTTGATGCGCAATCCGATTTTGTTCATGAGCCGCCAAGACTCGCACGCGCTCGGTTTTGATGGGCGCGTCCAGCAAGCTTTAGAGAATGGCATGATTGGGCGGGCGGTCGCCAGCAAGCGGCAACTGCTTGAGCGTATGGTCGAATTTTGGACGGATCATTTCAATATCCCTTCCGAAGACTTGGGGCATGATTTGATCATCATGCACCGCGAAGTGTTCCGACGGCACGCGCTTGGTAAATTCCGTGATCTCGCCATTGCCGTCGCCCAACATCCGGCGATGCTGTATTACCTCGACCAAACCTATAGTGACAAAGAACACCCCAACGAAAATTATGCCCGCGAACTTTTGGAACTGCATACGTTGGGCGTTGATGGCGGACATTACACCGAGACAGATGTGAAAGAAGCTGCCCGCGCTTTGACAGGATGGACGGTCAACGACGCCACCGAGACCGGCTTTTATTTTAATCACGATATGCACGATAGCGACGCCAAGACGATTTTGGGACATACCTTTCCCGCTGGACGCGGTATCGAAGACGGCTTGCACCTGCTCAGCTTGCTGGTCAACCATCCAGCGACGGCGGCGTTCATTTGCCAGAAATTATGTATCCGCTTCGTGACGGATCACCCACCCGAAAGCCTGATCCAGAGCATGGTGCAGGTGTGGGCTGAAACCGATGGCGCGATCATTCCGGTACTGCGACAGATGTTCTTATCGACCGAGTTTCAAGACTCCGCAGGGCAAAAATTGCGCCGTCCGTTGGATTTCTTCATCGGCGTCATGCGGGCAACAGGCACCACCTTCCGCCAAGACTCCCAATGGCAAAGGAATGAAATGTTGGATGAACTAGGGCAGCCCCCTTATGGGTGGGCACCCCCCAATGGCTATCCCGATGTCGCCGGAGCTTGGTTGAATACCAGTGGGCTGATGGCACGCTGGAATGCTGCCATGCGTTTGACCCATGCGGCGTACAGCGAACAATGGAGCGGAATGGATACCCAGTTGCGTCAGCGCATTGGCGCACCGGAAACGGTGGGCGCGTTGGTGGATGCGGTCGCCGCGCAGGTCTTTGGCGTGCCCCTCAGCGACCCCGCCGACCGCGCCCCGTTTGTGGCATTTGTGACTGAGGATGGCGATGAAAACATGCCCGTCACGGCGTCATTGTTGTCCGCCAAGCTCGGTACCCTGTATGGCTTGATGCTGGCATCTCCCCAGTATCAATGGCGGTGAAGGCGATGTGCCCACCCCGACCTGCAAAACCCAATGGCTCATCTTCGCCCGTACACCAACATGGGGCGACCTGTGCGCAAGCGGTAGATTGCCCCGTGCGCATTATGATCGAGGCGCGCCGTGCCCAACGTCGTCTTGTCGCTAGAGTAGAAACGCAACCGCTTGCATTGCTCGATTTAAGAGGAGTGAATTCTCATGTCATCACGACGTAATTTTCTGAAAGGCTTAGGGGCGATGGGGGCGGTGGGCGTCAGCAAATCGCTGTTCCCGTCATGGATGCCACGTTTGGCATTTCGGCAAGCAGGGGATCGCCCGGGCGATGTCTTGGTGGCGATTTTCTTGCGAGGCGGCATTGACGGTTTGAGCGCGGTGGTGCCCTATGGCGATGGTGCCCATTATTATGATGCCCGTCCCACGATTGCGGTGCCAGAACCGGGCAGTGGCGAGACCGCTGCGTTGGATCTCGATGGTTACTTTGGCTTTCATCCGGCGTTGGCATCCTTGCAGGATATTTATCGCGCCAACGATTTGGCGGTCGTCCACGCGACCGGTTCGATTGACCCCAGTCGCTCGCACTTCGACGCGATGCAGTTCATGGAATATGGCACCCCCGGCAGCAAAACGACGGGCACGGGCTGGATCGGGCGGCATTTGCAGACCGCAGCTTGGCAAAACGATTCACCCTTCCGCGCGGTGGGCATGGGGGCGCTCTTGCCCACGTCCTTACGCGGATCGGTATCGTCGTTGTCGCTCCGGTCGATTGCTGACTTTCATCTAAAGGGGCGCGAGGACGAATTGCGGCGGGCGCAAGCCGCGCTCATGCAGTTGTACTCGGTGGAGGCTCCCCGTGACGGGCTGGATTCACAGGCGCAACTCGTGTTTGAAACCGTCGATCTGCTCAAGGCGATCAATGCGGGTGGCTATAGCCCCGCCAATGAAGCTGTCTACCCCGAAGATGATGAAGGCTTTGGCTTGGGGCTGCGCCAGATCGCCCAGTTGATCAAGGCGGATGTCGGCTTGGAAGTGGCGACGGTCGATTTAGGCGGGTGGGACACCCACGAAAATCAGGGCACCCACGATGGTTATTTCCGCGATCAATTGGGGGTGTTTGCGCAAGGCTTGAGCGCCTTTTATGCTGACCTGCGCGACCATATGCCCAACGTGACTGTTGTCACCATGAGCGAGTTTGGGCGGCGCGTGTCGGAAAACGCCAGTTACGGCACCGATCACGGGCATGGTAATTTCATGATGGTGATGGGTGGCGGCGTCAATGGAGGGAAGGTGTATGCCGATTGGCCCACGTTGGCACCGAACGCGCTTAATGACGGTGATTTGGCGATCACGACCGATTACCGCAGCGTCTTGTCCGAGATCGTCACCCAACGCTTGAAGAACCCGGCGCTGGATCAAATTTTTCCGGGCTTTACCCCCTCGCCGCAGGGCATCGTGGTACCACGCTAAGGGCTTAATAGGATCGGGCATGAGGCTTCATGCCCCTACGAAAGGAGAATGACCGTGAAGAGGATATGGACGAGGCTGGCGCTGTTGCTGACGGTGGCGCTGATGATGATGGTGCTGATCGGCACGGTCAGCGCGCAGACCGATGATGAGAAGGCAAACGCCCTCATCGCTATCGTCGCCAACAGCGAACCTTTTGAATCGTGGCTGGCGAATTATCCGAACTACCAAGTGAACGCTAGCGGACCCGATGATAATGGCGTGTGGTATATCGAATTTTATGATGAGCCGTGGGAAGAATGGCTCGGCTATGCCAACTTCAATGAGAATACGCTTGCAATTGAAGAGTCGTTCGCACCCGTGCCGTTAGCGCCCGATGTCGAACAGGCACAGCGGGATTTGCTGCTGCCATTTGTACTCAATGATATCGAAGTCTTGGCGTGGCTAAACAATACCCCCGATTTGTGGGATGAGTATAGTGAGTTCAATCGTTGGGATCAGGTGTGGGAAGTGACGTTTTATCGGGGTATCCAAGCGGTCAAGGTCACGGCAACGGTGGAAATGGAGTCGGAAAGCATCTATCTGCAATCGATCAGTGACCCCAATATTCTGGACGAAGAAGATCAGCTTGATGATCAGCGCGATAGCGCCGTCAGCCTCGCCTATGGCGGGGATGGGATCGATGACGCGCTGAATGGCTATGATGAGTGGACGACCTACGTCGAATGGCAATATGATGAGGTCTGGAGTGTGAGTTTTGTCACCGAGGATAAGACCTTGTATTACGCGCTGGTCGATTTGAGCGACGACACTATTCTTGAGGGGTATGCGTCGGATTAATCCGTGAGGACGGCAGATAGCCCATTATTTTGACCGCCGGACGCGCCGTTGCGCATCCCTACAAAGGATAAGGCTGTAGGGATGCCAATGGCGATTCTGTTGAGGTGGCTTTTTACCGTGTGGCGTGGTCTTGCAGGTCTTGCAAGCGCGCCACATCTTGATCGCGAAACTGCATCTGATAGAGGCGGGCGTACAAGCCCCCGTGCGTCATCAATTCGTCGTGGGTGCCTAATTCGCCCAAGACGCCTTTTTCGAGAACAGCGATGCGGTGCGCGACTTTGATGGTGCTGAGGCGGTGCGCGATGATCACCGTGGTGCGTCCACTCATCAAACGGGCGAGTGCTTCTTGGACTTCATACTCGCTTTCGCTGTCGAGCGCGCTGGTGGCTTCGTCCAAAAGCAAGATGCGCGGGTCTTTGAGCAATGCCCGGGCGATAGCGATGCGCTGGCGTTGCCCGCCGCTGAGCCGGACGCCCCGCTCCCCAACGACCGTTTGATACTGGTCGGGGAATTCCAAGATGAAGTCATGGGCATTGGCGGCAATCGCGGCGGCGTGGACTTGGGCTTCGGTCGCCTCTAAGTTGCCATAACGAATATTTTCGTAGATGGAACCGCCGAACAGCAATGTCTCTTGGGGCACAATCGCGATTTGATCCCGTAGGCTGCGCTGTGTCACGGTGCGCATATCCACCCCATCAAGCAGCATGGTGCCGCTGGTCGGGTCGTAAAAGCGGGGAATCAGATTGAAAATGGTGCTTTTGCCCGCGCCGCTAGGACCGACCAACGCCAAAATCTCGCCGGGGGCGATATCCAAATTGAGATGGTGGAGGACTTCTTGGCGGTCATCATAGCTGAACGAGACATCCTGAAAGGTGATGCGTCCCGCCGAACGGGTCAGTTGGGTGGCATCCGGCGCATCAAGGACGCTGGGGGGCGTGTCTAAGATTTGGAACACGCGCTTGCTTGCCCCCAATGCCGATTGCACCTCGGTATATAACCCCAACAACGACGCCAAACTGCCAGCGACAGTCGTGCCATAAGTGAGGAATGCGACCAGTTCACCGATTGTGAGCCGCCCCGCCAGCGCCTCGCGTCCGCCGAACCATAATACCGCCGCAAGGCTGGAGAAGCCGGCGAAGGCGGTCAGCGGGCCGAGTACCGAGCGTATCCGCAAGACGCGGATCGAGGCGTCAAAGGCGCGCCCAATGGCACCATCATAGCGCGCGCGTTCGTAATCTTCGCGCACAAACGTTTTGACTTCGCGGATCGACTGGATGGTCTCGTTAGCGACCGTGTTGGCGGTGGCAAGCTCATCTTGAATGTCTTGACTGCCGCGCCGCATGGCGGTGCCGAAGAAATAGCCAAGCATCAGCAAAATCGGGATGAGCGCTCCGATGAAGAGGCTTAAGCGCCAGTTCAAGAGCAACATGACGATGATCGCGCCTATGAGGACGAGCGATTGTTGCAGCAACGTATTGATGTTGCTGGTCAAGATGGAGCGGATCGCCGTCACATCGCTGGTCAAGCGCGAGACCAGTTCGCCGATACGCCGCGTGGCAAAAAAGTCGAGCGATAAATTTTGCAGATGGCTGTAGGTGTCGCGCCGCAAATCGAGCAGGATGCGCTCGCCCACCAAGTTCACGAAATAGGTTTCCACCAATGATGACAGTGACCGGATCAGAAAAACGCCGAGCAGCAGCACCACCAGTTGATCGAGCAAGGTTGTATCCGGCGCAGTGGCATCGGCTTGGGGTCGTAATACCGAATCGACCACTTGTTGAATCACCAACGGAAACACGAGACTGAGCGCGGCGCTGATGATCAAGGCGACGAAGCCGATGATCATTAAGCCAATATACGGGCGCAAATATCCGGTTAAGCGTCCCCAATTGACGGGGACATCAGGGACTTCAATTTCATCTTCGGGCTTAGAGCGGCGGCGGCGCATAGAACGCATCATAGGGCGTATCCTTACGAATGATCGTCAGAAAAAGAGTCGGTGAGAGCGGACGGGCAAAACGGGCGTCACGCTAAACCGTCGTCAGTATAAGGGCATGGCGTTGGAAGCAGATAAGAACTAGCGGAATTGGCGGTTTAGGTGGATTGCGCGGCGCTGAGGACGATGCCTTGGGTGTCGAGCGGAATGACCCATGCCCGTGAAGGGATACTGTGGTCGGCAAACACGGCGATCATGGCGTCGGCGATGGGCTTGTGGTCACGGGGCGCAAAGGCGATCAGCGAGGGGCCCGTGCCGCATAAGACCACGCCCGTCGCGTTGTTGTGCAGTGCGACATCGATCACTTCGCTGATGCCGGGGATACTGGCAAGGCGGGTCGGCGCGATCAGATGGTCTGTCAGTGCCCCGCGTAGCAACTTGTGATCCCCCCGGCGTAGGGCGTCGATCAACAGCGGCACCGAGGCGATATTGCGTAAGGCATCGCTAAGCGTTACGGTGGGAGGCAAAACGGCGCGCGCTTGCGCGGCATATTGGGGCAGATCAGGCACGATGATCACCACTTGCCCCGCTTCGATAGGGAGGCGGGCATACTGGAGTTGATTGTTTTCGTAGCTACTGGCGGTCAAGCCCCCCAAGATTGCCGTGACGGTGTGGTCGGGGCGGCGGCTGACATCGACAGCAAAGCGGATCATGGCGTCGCGTGTCAAGGGATTACCGAGGAGGTTGTTCGCGCCGATGACGCCCGCCACCAAGAAGGCGGCTTCGCCCCCCAAGCCACTGCCCAAGGGGATGGCATTGTCGATGCGGATGGTGATGCCCGATGGAGCGCGTTCTAAATGTTGAAAGAGCCGCATCATGCCCAACACGACCGGATGGCGTAAGCCGATGGCATAGCGCCCGGCACCCTCGCCCAGCGGTTCGACCACCAATTGATCATCGGTACGGTCGAGAAATTCGACGGTCATACGTAAACCGACCGCTAAGCCGAGGCTGTTTAAGCCGGGTCCAAGATTGGTGACGGTGGCGGGTAGGCTGATTTTGACGCGGCGCATAGGCTAAGCCCCGGCTTTCGGTGGGGCGGGGGATGGGTCATCGACGGGCTGCCAGTCCGCGTTGGCGGCGAGTGTGACGCTGGTGCCACTGGGGAAGGTGATGGTGGTGCCTTCACCTGACCGATGCACGCGCACCCCTTGATGGGTGATGGTGATGGGGCGTCCCCATGCAAATGCCCCGCCTGTCCAGACTCGTTTTGGCGAAATGATGCGCACACCGACCACGCGCAACAACAGATGCAGCGGCGCGATGCCCCCGACATGTCCACGCGCGCCTAGGGGTGCCAGCTTATCGGCATGATAGCCTTCATAAAAGGCTTTTTCACGTTTGACGACGGGCAACATCCCATCGAGAAAGCGGTGGAGCAGCTCCGCCGCGCTAGTGAGATCGCCCGCTTCGATCAAGCCTTCGCCCATTAGTGTGATCCAAAATGACCAGACGCCCGCCGCAAACTCGATTTTATCAGGCTGAAAATGAGAGTCTTGGGCGGAAAACATCAGCGTGCCATACGTCCGCCAAAAGTGATCGGGGTTGCGAATCAAAGCAATGATGGCTTCGCGGTGATCAGTGGGGATGTCCACCGCCCATAAAGGCAAAAGCGCCGTGATATCCAACGCTGTCAAGTCGGGCGTCCATGCTGAGATCAAGAAAAGGCGGATTAAGCCCGTGGGCGCGATGCGGTCGATCTGGGCATACACACGGCGTGATGTGTACGATCCCCGTCCCGAAGTCCAGGCAAAATCATCCGCGCTGGCGATTTCTTCGATAGCGCTGCCATCGGGGGCGATACCGGTCAAGCGCAACCTAAAGAGATTGGGTCGGCTGGTACCCCCTACGATCTCGATCATCACGCGGGCAGGGGGTGTCAACGCCCGTGCGGGCAAATGTTCTTGATCGCCGGCACCATCGCGCATGATATCGACGCGGGTCGGGGTTTGATGGCTGTCGCGGTCGCGGTGACGATACCGCCCCTCGGTGGGTGACCAAAAGGTTTCGAGAAGGGCGCTCAGCCGTTCAACTTCGCCATTGAGCATTTTTTCATCGTCGTCGAGGCGCAGATAAAAGGCGATCTCTCGCAAACTGACGGCTTCGGAGAGCAAATACGCCACCAGATCGGGCGATTCGACTTGGCGGATATCCAAATTTTGTCCGAAGGTCAAGCCGCGCGAAAAAATGGGCAGGAAAGGGTAGGCGGTTTGGGCTTCGGCTTGCCATTCAGGCACCCCATCGCGGTCGTGATCGCGATCCGGTGCCAGCCAGCGTTGGAAGAACTTGAGCAAACCCGGAAAGGCAGCACGTAAAAAAGCATCATCCTCGGTGTATTGCCAGACACTCCATGCCAAACGTGCCAAGATGGGCAGGCATAAAAAGCCGCGTTGCCCGCCATCAAGTGCCGGACTCCAGTCGATCCAACCATCGCTTTTTTGCACCGCAAGGTAGTTTTGCACTACCCCTTTGGCGAGCGCGGGGTTGATCGGGGCGACCGTTGTCGCCAACAGATAGGCGAGGGCGGGTTGTTGACCTGAGCGGGTGGTGGCACCGTCATAGTCAGGGGCGGTATGGGGGCGAAAACCGCTCTCTGGCTGGCGCACCGCCACAAACGAGGCATGGGGTAGTTTGTCGGTCGGGCGTAGGAACGCTTGTAACGCTTGTTGGTAGGAAAACGCCAGCAGCGCGTCCAGGTCGGCATCGCCGGTTTCGATAACAGGAATCGCGGCGGCTGTGCGCGCTCCGGCGAGGGGCGGTTTTTCCCATTCGGCGCTCAGCCATTTTTCCGCCATCAGCCGCGACTCATTTTTTTGCCCGACCCCCGCGACCACACACCGCAAGGTAACGCTGGCAGGGGGGGTGGTTTTGGCGGGCAGCGTAATGCTGGCGCGCAATTTGTTCATACTATCTTGGGTGGTTCCCCCCGTTTGCAGCATCATGACGGGTTCGATATTGCCCACTTTGCCAAAACTGAGAACAGGGCTTTTGCCACGCAGGATCGTTGGTTTTTGCTCAACGCCGTGCGTGGCGATGAAGGCAATTAGATCCAATTGCAGGGTGCGGGGCATGGAATCAGTGGAACGGATGGTGAAGGTGACACCGACAGCGTGCGAGTCGAGCGCCAGATACTCCGCACGCACAGCGATATGATCGTCTAGGGAAAACTCGACGACCAAATAACCGGGGGCAAAGGCGACGACGGTCGGCGGCTTGAGGTAGGTTTGCGTTTCGTAGAGAGCGCGCTGGTGCAACCACCACATCGGCACGACACTGACCAAGCCCACCCGCCCCCCATAGCGCGTTGACAACACCAACGCCGGGCTGCCGGGAGTGCCCAAGTTAAGTTCCCAGACGTGATCATCGGTGTAATCAGTCGCGCGATGGCGGGCATCGGCGGCAATTTGCAACGCCATTGGCGCATTACTATTTAATGTCCATGCTCGCCGCGCCATGCCTTGCTCCTCTCAGTGCTGATATCGCGTTGTCTTATCGATGTGTACGAAAAACGCGCCGTGTTAGTTGTTGCCAAGTTGCCAAGTGCCGTCGATTTCATTAAAGCGGAAAAGCTCGCCACCCAAGCTGAAAACGATGTGATATCCGGGTCCAGCGGTGTATTGCCCCGCTGTGGGGTCGGTGGTGCCGCCCGCGTGATACTCATAGCGGCTGATGTAGCCGAATTCCGGCGTGACTGCCCAGCCGAGACGTTCTTTTAAGGTGGCGTTCTCGCGCCACAATTCGCCAAAACCGCGTTCGGGCTGATACCGTCCTTCGGGCGGGACGAGACTGGGATCGGTTTCCATTTCGCCATCGATGTAGGTGTCCTCATAAATTGTCCATGTGCCGCGCCCTTCGCTACTGATGATCAGCACCCAGAGTTGTCCGGTCGGCTGAATCCAGAACATACGCCCGCCTTCAAAAAGTTGTTCCGCCACCTGAATTTGGGCGATCACCGGGGTCGGGAAGTTGGCAGGTAACGGGGTGGGTCCGCTTGGGGCTGGGGTATCGGCAACGGTGGGGGTTTCGGACGGCGCAACGGTGCTGGTCGTGGTACTGGTTACCTCTAGCTGTGGGATCGTAGGTGAGGTCACGACTGTGGGCGCAAGGGCGGCGAGATTGCCCTGTGCGACGAGAGTCACAGCGGCATCGCGCGTGATGTCGAGCGCGATTTCAGTTTCATTCGGTGTTGTCGTGATGACGATATAGAGGACAGTTGGTGGCGGTCCTTGACATCCTGCCAACATTGCCACCAACAAAAGACCGCATAATCTTCGCAAATACATAGATCGCTCCATCTGGCAAAAACAGGCGACATTGTAACAGACAGACACGACCATGCAAACCTCCCATGCCTAAACGGATGGCAGGCGGTGGGTGAAACTCTATTTAATTCTTACGAAACTTTGTTAGGATATGCTGTAGAATCAGTGTACAATCTCAAATTCGCGCTTTTTGAGCTGCGATTTCGTTGGTTAAGCGTAGAGTAAACATCGTTATGGCGTCTGCCGTTCGCCCAACCGGGATCATCTTGAACAAACGCGAAGGATTCTTGGAAATCACCTTCAATGATGGTGCGTCTTGTCGCTATCCCTTGTCGGAACTACGAGAAGCCTGCCCGTGTGTAGAATGCCGGGGTGGTCATGCCTTCATGGGACGCGAGCATGATCCGGATGATATTCTGGTTTTGAAACCGAAACGTTCCTATACTATCGACTCGCTTGACCCTGTTGGCAATTATGCTATTCAACCCACATGGGATGATGGGCATCATACAGGCATGTATACATGGGACTATTTGAGGCGCTTATGTCCGAAAATCGCCGACGCTTAAATGCGATTCAGCTTGCTGAGTGGTTAGAACAATTTGTGTTTTCTGCTGCTCAAGGGATACGCGCCGAAACATCGGACGCGCTTGATCGCTGTATCGACTCCGGCAATACGGACGAGATGGAAACATTGGTCAATCGCATCATCTTACAGCCCGATCAACGCCTCGATATGTTGGCGGAGATGGGCGAGGTGGTCGAACAGCGTCTCAACGAGTTACGTCAGCTTCATTTTGAACGCTGCGAAAGTTTAGCGACCACGCTGCGCGTCTTGTGGGGCATTGATTTGCCCGCTGCCGCTGTGCGCGATCTTGTGAGCGGGGCGCGCGATTCTGATCTGGCGGCGATGATGACCTCACTGGCTGCCGATTCGGAAGAAGACCCGGACAATGACGAGCATCCGATGAATCAACTCGCCGAACTGGCGTTGGTGGATGAGAATTTGCATCTGATCAGTTATCTGTTCGATTTCATTTCTGACTGGCAGATCGCCATGGAGATGATCGCCTTCCGCAGTGCCTGGGAACGCCCCGACGCGCACCCGTTCGACTACGATTGGTTTGGGATCGCCCAATAAAACAGGTGGGGGCATCGGCTTTGCCATGCCCCCATCATAACACCGCGTTTTAGCCTCTTTCTGCTATTTTTATGTCACTCGTTTTTGTGACGATCCTCACCTCATAAATCGCTGTTCGGACGAGTTATCCAATCAAGTCAAATTTATCAGGCTGTAATGATGAGCGCACTCGTTGGCATCTTTGTGTATTTTGCCTAAATGTTTGCGCATTTTTTGTTGTGAAACCCATGAAAACTGGTATCATCAGAAGTGCTTCTCAACTGCTTGGTCATCCCCCTAAATTCGATCAAGTGAAGCAATTTTCATGAAACAGTCTGTTCTAGGACTAAGGAGTTCACAATATGAAGATGTTAAGCCGGAAGCTGGTTGTGGTGCTGGCGCTGGTAGCGCTCGTGCTGCCTACATTCGCAATTAGTGCGCAAGACACAGTTAATCTGGTGTTGTGGCACGCCAAGCAAGACGCCGAAGGCGATGCGTTGTTGGCAATTATTGACGCTTTCCAAGAAGCTAATCCCAGCATCACCGTTGAGCAAGTTTACAACCCGAGCGGCACCCTGCAAGACAGCTTCATCGCTGCTGCCGGCGCTGGCGAAGGTCCCGATATGGTGATTTGGGCGAACGACAGCACAGGCCCTTGGGCGACTTCGGGCATCATCAGCGATTTGACCGCTTCGGTCAATGATGATCTGTTGGCACAGGGCACCGAAACTGCTTGGGGCACCTTCACGTTTGAAGACTCCATCTATGGTGTGCCGTTCAGCGCCAAGACCCTCGCTTTCTTCTATAACAAAGCATTGGTGCCGGATGCGCCCGAAACATGGGCCGATGTCATCAGCATCAGCGAAGAACTGGCTGCTGACGGTTTGACCGGCTTGGCATTCCAGAACGGTTTCTTCCACAGCGCGGGCTTCTTGTTCTCGCTTGGTGGCGGATTGATGGACGCTGACGGCAACGCCGCGTTCGCCGCCGATAGCGAAGGCGCAGCCGCGATGGATGCTTACCTGCAACTGCACCAAGACCTGTATACCTTGGGTTTGGATCCGAACAGCGGCATCGTTGTGGATGGTTCGTCGCCGAACCCCGGTTTCCAACAAGGTACCGTCGCGATGGTGTACGACGGCATTTGGAACCTCGCCCAATTTGAATCCGACTTGGGTGATGATCTCGGTGTGGCACTCATGCCGGCACTGGACAATGGCAACATCCCAGCGTTGTTTGCTCAGTCCGAAGGTTTCTTTGCCAATTCCAACCTTGATGAAGCTCACCTCGCTGCCTTTATTACCTGGGGCGAATTTGTGACCAGCTTTGAAGGTCAAACCATCGCTGTTGAACAAGGTGGTTTACTGCCCATTAACCCCACCGTTGAAGTCGCCAGCGCCAACCTTCAGGTGTTCGCTGACCAATTCGCGTTGGGCACCCCGTTCCCGAATCGTGCCGAACTCGGTCAGTTCTGGGGACCCATGGGCGATGCCATTACTGCTGTCGGTGCGGGTGAAGAAGCCCCTGCCGATGCGCGTATGGCTGCTTATGACTTGATCCAAGCGGGTATCGATGGACTGCGCGGCGGCTAAGCTTGCCGGGCAAAGATCGTCGCTGCATACCGCCGCCTGTTTATTGTGGATGCAAAATCGTGGATAGACCGGTTGTGGTGAATTCGATACGATAAATTCAGGGCAAGGCAGCTACCAAAGTGTCCTTGCCCTGAGTTTTATAAACAAGAGGGTTATTATGGCGACCGCGACCAAATCGCAGCTTGACTCGGCAATGCCGACAGCGTGGGATAGCTTTAGGAAGGGACTGCGTTCCAGCGGGCTTCCGTGGCTCTTCATCGCCCCATCGATTCTGGTGATGTTGTTCATCACCTTTACTCCCCAGCTTTATCAGATCGTGATTTCGTTTCAAGATTTCCAAGCCGAGAATTTGTCCGGGGATGTTCCTGCTGCCTTTGTCGGGCTGGAAAACTTTAATGAGGTCATTTTTAAGGGTCTGAATATTGCGAATTATGCTTTTTTTCCGCTACTGGGCTTCAACATCATGTGGACGGTGATCAATGTCGCCTTCCATGCGACGATTGGCTTGGCAGTGGCGCTGGCGCTGAACGCCCAACATTTGGTCGGACGGCGCATTTATCGCGTTTTGTTCGTCATCCCGTGGGCGTTACCCGGCTATATCACCGGCTTAATTTGGAATAATTTGTGGCAACGCAATGACGGCGGCGTCAATTTATTGTTCGAGTCGTTCAATGACAATTTGGGGACATCCCTGCCCACGCGCACTGACTGGCTTGGTCAATTGACACCACCCGTTGATGTTCGTGAGATCGTGCCCTATGCCATCATCTTTGGGAGCGGTTTGCTGGTCTTTTTGTTGGTGCGCTGGATCGCCAAAAAAGGGTTTATCGACCGAGAGACGGGGCGAATCGATTTTGACCGCACCATTTTTGGCGGCGGTTTGGTGATTTTGTTGACGCTGGCAGGGATCGGCACCTTGATCGGTTTCATACAGGTCGGTCCGTCGGTCAGCAATTCCGTCACCGAGTTGTTCGACCGCGCGGGTGCGCCGTCACTGGCATTTTACGCGGTGCTGGTCAGCAATATTTGGCTCGGCTGGCCCTTTATGATGGTGGTGGCGACGGGCGCGTTACAAAGTATCCCCCCCGATTTGTATGAAGCGGCGGATGTCGATGGCGCGACCAAGTGGGATCAATTCCGCCAGATTACGTTGCCGCTGTTGCGTCCGGCGATGGTGCCCGCGATCATGCTGGGTACGGTGTGGACATTTAACGCCTTCAACGTGATTTTCTTCATCACGGCGGGCGGTCCACGCGGGCAAACCGACCTGTTGATCACACAGGCGTACAAACTCATCCAGCAAGATCAACTCTACGGGTCGGCGGCAGCTTTTAGTATTGTCGTCTTCTTCGTGCTGTTGGTCATCACCCTGATCAACAATCGCGTTACCCAAGCGACCAAAGCCTTCGACGAGGCATAACCCATTATGGCACAACGAACCGCTAACCTGAGTACAACCCAAGCGGCGGCACAAAGCCCCGATCGTTCCTTCAGCCTGTCGCCCCGCACACGCGGGATCATCATTCGTCAGATTTTCATGCAGATATTTTTGCTGATCGTCTTGGCGTTGGTGCTGTTCCCTGTTTTGTGGGTCATCTCGATGGCGGTCGATCCGCGCGGTGTCACGCGCCCGACCGACCTCAATTTGCTCCCCCCCAATGCCACCCTAGACGCCTTCACCAGTTTACTGAGTGAGCCGTTCTCGAATGTGTCGCAGGTGTATTTTGGCGAACTCATCATGAATAGTTTGTTCATCGCGCTAGGTACGTCGTTGTTCACAGTGGTCTTGGGGGCGTCAGCGGCATATGCCTTTTCGCGCTTCAAGTTCATCGGGCGGCAAGCGGGGATGCTCGGTTTCATCATTTTACTATTGCTGCCCACAACAGGCACGCTGATCCCATTGTATATTTTGTTCAGCTCTTTTCAAATCAATGTCGTGGTGGCGAATGCGGCTCCGGCGTTCTTTGGTGGTTTGCTGGTCGCGGCTGTGATCTTGATTGTGATGGGCATGATCCGCAATTTCGCCAAAACCAACCCTGAGCGGCTGTTTAACCCCGGTCCGCGCCCCGTCGTGGTGGTGACAGCGATCATGGCGTTGGTGGCGATAGTGGCGGCGTTTTTTGTGATGTATGAACGCAGTGCTTTATATGATCAAACTGTCAAAGCGCCATTGCTGGCGGTGCGTGAACCCTTTGAGATTGCAGAAGAGGCGTACAGTCTTGCTGTGCGTGGTGCCCAACAAGCCGAAGGCATTGCCATCAGCCGTACCGACCGCGCGGCGGCTGCCGCAGTGACAGCGGACGTTTTGGCGGGGGTGCGTGATGAAGCTGTGGGTGCTGCCGATCTCGATGTGTATCTCACCGAACGAATCGCGCGCCAATATGCCGAGTCTCCGTTGGCGGTAAGCGCGCCCGAAGACGACGCTGTGCTACAGGCGTTGTTGCTGGCACAGACGACATTGGCTGCCGACAGCCCCGAAGCGGCACGGGTGGCGCTGACGGACGCGGCGACCGCTACGCAGACTGACGCTACCGAACGGCAAGCCGATGCCGAAACACGCTTGGCGGGTGTTGAAGGACGCTTTGCCGAACTGGTGGGGCTGGAACAAACCTTGAACGACACCCGCGCTTCGTTCATCAATGACTCGGCATCGACGTATCAGCAACGTGACCAAGTGTTTTGGGCGGCATTACCCTATATGCTGTTGGCATGGGGTGGGGCGTTGGTCGGGGCGGCGGCAGTGTGGGGCGCTATTTACGTGTTGCGCAATGCCATTGACCCCAAAACGATGATCAGTGTGTTGACCTTTGCCCTCCTGACGGCGTTGGTGATCGGCTTGGGTGTCACGGATTTGCAAAGTCGTTTGGCGGGGCAAGACCTGAACGCCACCCAAACGTTGCGGCAAACCTTGTTGGGCTTGGCGCTGGCGTTTGCGTCGGGCGGGTTGCCCTTTGCCATTTGGAATCTGAAGGGGTATTTTGACACCATCCCCAAGGAACTGGAAGAAGCCGCGTTGATCGACGGCGCGGGTTTGGTGGGGACGTTCATCCGCATCATGATCCCATTGGCGTTGCCGGCATTTGCGATTGTGATTTTGTTCAGCTTCATGGCTGGTTGGACGGAGTTTATTCTGTCGTGGGCGTTCTTGATCGGTCAGCAGCAAGATTACACGCTGGCGATGATGTTGGCGTCGCTTGCCAACGGCGCGAACCAACCGCCGCCGGATATGCAGAAATTTGCGGCGATGGCGATTTTGATCTCTGCGCCGATCATGATTTTGTTCTTCGCCTTCCAACGCTGGATCGTTGGCGGTCTCGCCATCGGCGGCGTGAAGGGCTAGATTAGTCGGAACTATGGTAGGGGCATGTGGGCATGTTATATCATGCCCACATGACCCTACGGTGTGTGTTGCTGTGATTAGTTCTTATGGAGTAATCCCCGCAAATTCACTGAGCTGCATATCGCTGATTGCGGGATTGCCGAGTAAATTACATACGCCCGCCACATCAGGTGGGCGCACGCTGATGAGCGGACTCTCAGGATTGAAATAGTTGTAAATTTCACGCGCGCTTTCTTCGATCACTGTCTCCGAGTCGGCGAATTCCAAAACAATTGGGTTGTGCAGCACCATCGCGAACACATAATTGCCACCCGGCGTCATGACGATGCCGGCGTCGCCGTGAGTGTCTTCAATCCAACCATGTTTATGAGCTACCACCATGCCAGCGGCAGTGCCGGATTCGATGAAGTTGCCGATGCGGTTGAAATTCATCGTGTTCAACATTTGGCGGCATTCGGTGGCGGTATAGCGCCCATCAAAATTAGTTAGCAGGGGGCTAGTGGTGCCATACCCACATTGATAGATCGAATCGAGAAGGCTGCCCATTTCCGAAATCGTCATCTGATTGTAGGGATCGGGTTGGGCGCTGCGCTGATCGGCGTCAGTCGTCCGCGTTTGTGGCGCTTGGGGGGTGATGAAGCGGTCGTTGGAATAGGGGGTGTAGATGAAGGTGTGCTCCAAACCGAGTGCTAGTAAGAAATCACTGAC
>Ga0105044_10003702_pt1 | contig 20933 bp, 14 predicted proteins | sample MAT01_FD_78092 | JGI IMG/M metagenome (GOLD analysis project Ga0105044, IMG submission 78092) | Freshwater microbial communities from Lake Fryxell liftoff mats and glacier meltwater in Antarctica - MAT-01 | ecosystem: Environmental > Aquatic > Freshwater > Ice > Liftoff microbial mat | place...
CGATGCGACGATGTCTCCCGGACCGCGCGCGTCCGTCCGGCTTGCTGAACTCGCTGGCGACCTCGATTCTCTGCGTGCACCGACATCCAGGACCCCCACCGTGAATCTCGACCGCTCCGAACAAATCTTCGCCGAAGCGCGCACGCTCATCCCGGGCGGCGTCAACAGCCCCGTCCGCGCGTACAAATCCGTCGGCGGCACGCCCGTCCACATCGCGCGCGGCGCGGGGCCCTTGTGCTGGGACGTCGACGGCAACGAGTACGTCGATCTCGTGCTCAGCTACGGGCCGCTGATCCTGGGTCACTGCGACCCGCGCGTCGTCGCGGCGATCGAGCGCACCGCGCGCACCGGCACGTGCTTCGGCGCGCCGACCGAGGGCGAGCTCGTCATGGCGCGCACGCTGCACGAGCGCATGCCGTGGGTCGAGATGGTGCGCCTCGTGAACTCCGGCACCGAGGCCACGATGAGCGCGCTGCGGCTCGCGCGCGCTTTCACCGGTCGCGACTGCATCGTGAAGTTCAACGGCAACTACCACGGGCACGGCGACTCGTTCCTCGTGAAGGCCGGCTCGGGTGCCTTGACGCACGGCGCGCCGGATTCGCCGGGCGTCACGCGCGCGCTGGCGGAGCTCACGCTCGTCGCGGAGTACAACGACCTCGCGAGCGTCGAGCGCGTGCTCGCCCAGCACGGCCGCGACGTCGCCTGCATCATCGTCGAGCCCGTGGCGGGCAACGTCGGGCTCATCCGGCCGGCGGAAGGCTTCCTCGCGGGCCTTCGCAAGCTGTGCGACGCGCACGGCGCGCTCCTGATCTTCGACGAGGTGATGACCGGCTTCCGCGTCGCGCGCGGCGGTTACACGGAGATCTGCGGCGTGCGGCCGGACCTCATCACGCTGGGCAAGGTCATCGGCGGCGGACTGCCGATCGGCGCGTACGGCGGACGGCGCGACGTCATGAGCCGCATCTCGCCCTCGGGCGACGTGTATCAAGCGGGCACGTTGAGCGGGAATCCGCTCGCGGTCGCGGCGGGCCTCGCGACGCTGCGCGCGACGGACGAGCCGGGGTTCTACGCCGCGCTCGAGAGCAAGGCCGCGCGCATCGCCGACGCGATCGCTTCGGCGGCGGCCGAGCACGGCGTCCCGTGTCATGTCGGACGTCAAGGATCGATGCTCTGCCCGTACTTCTCGAACGAGCCGGTTCGCACGCTCGACGTCGCCATGGCGAGCGATCGCGCGCTCTGGACGCGCTGGTTCCACGCCATGAAGGAGCGCGGCGTGCTGCTGCCGCCCTCGCCGTTCGAAGCCTGGTTCGTGTCGATCGCGCACGACGACGCGGCGATCGAGCGCGTCGCGCGAGCGGCTCAGGCTGCTTTCGCTGCCGTGACTCGAAACGCTCACCGTTGAGCGGATTTCTCGGCGACTCTGCGGCGGCCATGTCGGCGCGATCGGCCACCGGATCGCGCGCGCCTCGTTTCCCCGCCAGCACGGGGTCGGTGCGGCGCTCGCGAGCGCGCCGTGCGCCACTCCGCCCCGGCCGGCGCTCGCGCACGATCGTGCGCAGGCGCGGTCAGTCCACCGAGCCGGCGGCCGAGCGCGCCATCTGCGGCAACTTCGTCAGCTCGCCGCTGCCGAACCACGGATCGAGGACGTACGGGCCGATCGCGCCGGCGTGTTCGCCGAGTAGCGCGGTACAAGCCTCGGAATCCTGCGCGTCCATCAAGGCCAGCGCGCGTCCGTCGGACAGCTCGCCCCACAAGAGGATTCCCTCGACCTCGACCAGCGCCTGCCGTGCTCGGCGCCCGTGCTCCGCGGTGAGCCAGACGAACGCCCGCCCGCCCTCTCCAGGCGCGCGCTTTCGACCCTCGGCCTGGGCCTTCATCTCGATCGCGAGCTCGTGCTCCAAATAGGCGTCGAGCGGTGCGCGCGTGCGCATCCGGACGGCCTCGGTACGGAAAACTCCGGCGATCACGCCCGGGTCCGTGGCGGCGAGTGCTTGGGCCTCGTCCACTTCGGCGGGCGAGAGGATGAAGATGCCGCGCAGATCCGGATCGCGCCGGGGTTGGGCGTAGGGCCCGGCCACGAGGAGCTGGCCGGCCTCCGCGAGTCGTTGCATGTTGGCGAAGTGGCCCGCGAAGACCTTCTGCGCCTCCTCCTTGGACACCGCCGCGGCGCGCGGTCCGTTCTTCAACTGCAGGAACACGCAGTTGCGCTCGACGGCGCGCGCGGGAGCGGTTCCCGCGCTCTGGCAAGCCGCGAGCAAGAGCACGGAGCAGATACCGACGAGCTTCGACTTCACTAGGATCTCCGTCAGAACGGTGGTGCGGACCCGCCGATCCTAGAAGATTCGCGCCGCAGTCGCCGCCTCCCGTCGCCGGGTTCTCGAGCCCTCATCCGCACCGCATGGACCCCATCCGCCAACCGTTCGAAGACGCGCGCGCCACGTTGGACGCCTTCCTGGCCGACCCGCGCTGCCTCGACGGGGTGCGTGCCTTCGTCCAGCTCGCGAGCGCGACGCTGCGCTCGGGCGGCACCCTGCTCGCTTGCGGCAACGGCGGGAGCATGTGCGATGCGATGCACTTCGCCGAGGAGTGGACCGGACGTTTCCGCAAAGACCGCGCGGCCCTGCCCGCGATCGCGTTCAGCGATCCGAGCCAGCTCACTTGCATCGCGAACGACTTCGGGTTCGACGAGGTCTTCGCGCGCTCCGTCGAGGCCTACGGCCGTCCGGGCGACTTGCTCGTCGCGATCACGACGAGCGGCGGTTCCCCGAACATCCTCAAGGCGCTTCAGAAAGCGCGCTCCAAGGGTTTGAAGACCGTGGGCTTGCTCGGTAAGGGCGGCGGCAAGGCGCTCGATCTCTGCGACGTCGCGATCGTCGTTCCGCTGGCCACGACCAGCGACCGGATCCAGGAGATCCACATCAAGGTCCTGCACATCGCGATCGAAGCCGTCGAGCGCGAACTGTTTCCGGCCAACTACGGATGAGGGCGTAGTCATTCGGACCGAGGAAATCCCTTCCGGATTCACGCGTCGTCGGTCTCCATCGCCCTGAATCCGGACCCGGAGCGTGTCTCGCGATTCACGGCGGGACACAGAATGTGAACACCCCGAAGTGATCCTATCGGGGTAGCCTAGGTAGTGGATCATGGCATCGGACTACCCTGCTGGAGGGTGCTCCTCGACCGTGATCCGAGCCCGTCCGGACCGGGCTCCCTACCGCGATCCTCTCGACTCTCCATGCAACGTTTCACCTTCAACTTGGCTCTCGGCGCCGTTGTCGCTTGTGCCGCCCCCGCGCAAGCCCAGCACTCTCAAGTCACATCGGTCACGGCCCACCCGGGCAATACGGACCGGATCTGGACCGTCAACCGCGACAACAGCTCCGTCGCCGTCGTCGACGTCGCGACGTCGACGCTCGTGGCCGAGATCCCCGTCGGCAACTGGCCGCGCTCGCTGGCGTTCAACGCCGACGGAACCAAGGTGTTCGTCGCCAACCAGCGCGGCAACATCCCCCTCGACGCGAACGAGATCACCGGCTTCCCCGTGGGAGCCATGCCGGGCACGATCAGCGTCATCGACGTCGCGAGCTTGAGCGTGCAGACGACGCTCTCGCAGGTCGGCACCGAGCCCTACGGCCTCGCGCTGTCGCCGAACGGCAAGTGGTTCGCGGTCACCGCGATGCGCTCGGGCACGGTCACGCTGTACGACGCGGCCACCTTCCAGCAGCGGGCCACGCACCAGTACCTGCGCGACATGTCGAGCATCCCGGCGCCCTTCACGCTGGCCGACGTGGACGAGGATCGCGACGGACTCGCCGACACCGGTGACCCGCGCGGCTTCACGATCCGCGCCGACGGAGCGCGCATCTACGTCACGCACTTCCGCTCGCCCTACGTCTCCATGCTCGACGTCGCGGTCGACCCGAACGGCTTGCCGACGGCGCTGACCTACACGGGCAAGTTCACGACCGACGATTACGCGCCGGATCCGATCCTGAACCCGGTGCCGGTCCAGGTCCTCTTGAGCCAGGGTCAGCCGCGCTTCCTCGAGGACATCGCGCTGTCGCCCGATGGCACGCGCGCGCTGATCCCGCACGTGCTGCACAACGTCAACCACGACGTGAACAACGCCTGGGGCCCGGGTTTCGCCGGTGATTTCGCGAACCGCGTGTACCCGGCGATCACGATGGTCGACACGGTCCGCAACACGTTCGGCAGCGCGGGCGACACGTCGAATCGCCTGCACCACGAGCTCTCGGATTCGCTGACGCCCGCCGAGTACGTGCCGTTCGGCAACTCGAAGGTCACGAGCCTGGGCGACATCATTTCGCTCGGCGGTCAAGGCTCGCCGACGCTCGGCGGATCGCTGACCGTCGTGCTCGACGGCGTGCGCCTGGGTGACACGGCCGTGCTGTGGATCGGCCAGCGCGAGACCAACACGCCCTTGGGCGCCATGGGCACGCGCTACGTCCTGCCGCGCCAAACGCGCGTTTTCGCGGGCAACACGGTGACGATCCCGATCCCGAACCTGCCCAGCTACGACGGGCTCGTGCTGGTCGCGCAAGCGCTCGTCACGCGACCGGGCGGCGAGCAGGCTCTCAGCAACGGGGTGCGCATCGTCACGCGCACCGCGGGTTTCGGACAGAACAACATGGGCTACCGCGCGGGCCAGCCGAGCCGCGCGCTGTACAACGAGTCCGGTACGCGCGCGCTGGTCCTGAACCGCGGTTCGGAGGACGTGTTCCTCTACCGCGTGAACGGCAGCGACATGGACCTCATGACGGTCTACCCGCCGCGCTTCCGCTTCGAGGAGCGCGCGGCGCTCGACACGACCACGCCCCTCGGTGACATGCCGGTGGGCATGGCGCTCGTGCCCGACGCCACGACGGTCGACGACGACGCGCGCCTCTACGTCATGAACGAAGTGACGCGCACCCTTTCGGTGCTGCGCGTGAACTGGACGACGGGCCAGATCTCCAAGGAACGCAATCAGATCCCGACGCACACGGGAGCCGACGCTCTCACGCTGAACCAGCGCAAGGGTCTCGAGATCTTCGAAGACGCGTCGCGACCGGCGACCGCGGGGAACTTCAACAACTCGTGCGGTTCGTGCCACTTCGAAGGCGGTGACGACGGCAACGTCTGGCAGCGCGCTCAGGGCCCGCGTAGCACGATGCCGATGTTCGGCGGAACGCGCGGCACGGGCTTGATCCTGTGGAAGGGCATGCGCCTCAACCTCGGCGAGACCGGCCCAATGTTCGGCGGCGAGAATGGCGGCACGGGCGTCTTCAACGACAACGCGCAAGCAGCGTTGACCGCGTACCACGAAGTCATCCCGACGCCGTTGAACCCGAACCGCGACCCGGCCACTCACACTTTGACGGCGCAGGCGCAGATCGGCCGCGACTTGTTCCTGGCGAGGAACGACACGGGTCTCAACCCGACGCTCCGCGGCGCGGGCTGTGCCTCGTGCCACAAGACCGAGGAGCTTGGGCTGAACAACTTCCCCGGCCCGCGCTTCTTCACGGCCGACTTCCTGAACCCGATCCTCAGCTCGGGTGAGAACCTCGGGCCGGACGTCGATCCGAACTGCTCTTCGCTGCGAGAGAACGTCGTCTCGATCAACATCCGCAACGTCAACACGGGCGCGAACATCGACGCGGATGGCGACGGCATCCCGGAAGCGGACCGGAACTTCGACGGGTACGTCGACACGGAGACGTACGCCGTGATGAACCCCGACACGGACGAGGACTTCCGGCGCGACGATCCGAACAGCTACCCGTGTCCGTGCGATTCGAGCACCGGCGATCCGAACTGCGATCCGGTGACGAACACGCGCATCTTCCGGCGTCGTCCGGACCTGTTCTCGATCCCCTCGAAGCTCGGGCTGTTCACGAGCGGACCGTTCTTCCACGACCACTCGGCGCACACGTTGCGCACCCTGCTCGACCCGGTCGCTCAGGCCGTGAGTCCGATCTACGGCAGCCCGGCTTTCCCCGGTCAGCCGGCGTTCGCGGGCCTCAACAAGATCTTCAACGAGGTCCACGACGTCCGAGGTCACGAGCAGCTCGTCCCGGGCGCGTCGAAGGTGCAGCTGACTCTCCAGAGCACGAACGCCGACGCCGACATCGAGGCGATCCTGGCCTACATCCAGTCGCTCTGACCGAGAATCGATCGCCAGCCGCGCCCCGGTCGACTTCGCGTCGACCGGGGCGCGGTCGTCGTGGGCTCGCCACGCAGCCCTCCGTCGCGCCTCGCGTGAACTCGATGATCGCGTTCGAGCGATCGCGGTGCTGGAATCGGACGCGGGATCTACGCTGGTTTCTGCCGCACTTCGACGCGCCCGTCGGGATGGCCGACGACGAGCACGTGCGCGAGTCCGAGAAATAGCCCGCACTCGACCACGCCCGGGATCGCGTCGATCGCGCGCTCGAGCGCCGCCGGGTCCGCGATGCCATCCGCGAAGCGCGCGTCGAGCACATCGTTGCCGTTGTCGGTGCGCACGACGACTCCGTCGCGCGTTCGGTGCAAGGGATCGGCGCCGAGGCGCCGCAGCGCGCGCTGCACCGTGCCGCGCGCGAAGGGGACGACCTCGATGGGCAGCGCGAACGTCGTGCCCAGACGCGCGACGAGCTTGTTCGGGCCGACGACGACGATCTGTCGCCGCGTGATCGACGCGACGACCTTCTCGCGCAGCAGCGCTCCGCCGCCGCCCTTGATCATGTCGAAGCGCGGATCGATCTCGTCCGCGCCGTCCACGGTGACGTCGATGACCTCGACGTCGTCCAACGTCGTGAGCGGGATCGCGAGCTCGCGTGCCTTCCGCTCGGTGTCGATGCTCGTCGGCACGCCGAGGATCCTGAAACCCTCCGTGCGCATGCGATCAGCCAGGCGCAGCAGCGTGAAGTACACCGTCGAGCCCGTGCCGAGTCCCACGATGGCTCCGTCTGGGACCATGTCCGCCGCCGCGCGACCGGCGACGGCCTTGGGATCGATGGCGGGGTTCGACATGGGCCGGATCGTAGCGGCGGCCGATCTGCTCGCGACGTCGCAACCGCTCGCCCCGGCGCGAGGGCGCCGCCGGATCCGGTGCCCGAAGCTCGAGACTCCTCGCTCCAGGTGCTGCCCGCCCCTCGCCCCGGCGCGCGTGCGGCACCTGGAGCGCGGCGTCACGAGCTTCGGGCGCCGGATCCAGCGTTGCGCTCCCCTGGCGTGGGCTCGATCGCCGATCTATCATCTTGAGACTCGATCTCAGGACCCCCCCCATGCAGAGAACCAGCGAAATTCATCCCGGCGACAGCGCCCGCCTGCTCCAGATCGGCGGTGAGCGCTCCTTCTGCCGGCGCCTCATGGAGCTGGGATTCCTGCCCGGCACGAGCGTGCGCCTCGTGCGCCGCATCGTGGTCGGCGACCTCGTCGAGTTCGAGGTCCGCGGGGGCCACATCAGCTTGCGCGCTTCGGAAGCCGTCGCGCTCGTGTTCGAGCGCACTCGATGAGAGCCCAGTCCCCCGCCGCGCTGGCGGCGGGACCGCGGACGCCGCTCGTCGCCGTCGCGGGTAACCCGAATACGGGGAAGACGACGCTCTTCAACCGGCTCACGAAGAGCGACCAAAAGGTCGCGAACTACCCCGGCGTCACGGTCGATCGCCACGTGGGGCGCATGCGGCTCGCTAGTGGGCTCCAGATCTCGGTCCTCGACGTGCCCGGCACGTACAGCCTTTCGGCGCGCAGTCGCGAGGAGGAGATAGCGATCCAGTCGATCGCGGGCCTCGGCGGAGAGGCGTTGCCGGACTTGGTCCTGCTCGTCGTCGATGCGACGCAGTTGTCGCGCAACCTCTACATGGCCCTCCAGATCCTGGAGCTCGAGGTGCCGCTCGTCGTCGCGTTGAACATGACCGACGTGCTCGAGGATCGCGGCGAGTCGATCGACACGGAGGCCCTGTCGCGCGATCTCGGCGTTCAGGTCATATCCATCTCGGCGCTGAAGGGCCGCGGCATCGACGGGCTCGAGCGCGCGATCGAGCTCGCGCTGGCGAATCCCGCGAGCGCGCGGCCGGGTCCGCGTTGGAAGCCGGAAACGGCGGACCTGGTCGCCGACCTCGATTTCATCGCGGCCGCGCTGCCCGCGGACTGGATCCGCGGGAGCACGGCGCGCGCGCGCGCACTCGCGGCCTGGGCGCTGCTCTCCGTGGACGATCCGGACGAACTTCACGTCGTCCCGGACGCGGTCCGCCGCGCCGCGCTCGATCGACGCACGCGCGCCGCGGCCGCCGGTCGTCAGGTCGACGCCGAGATCATCCGCGGGCGCTACGGCTGGATCGACGCGCACATGCCGGCCTTCGTGCGACCGAGCACGCGCGGCCGCGAAGTCAGCGAACGCGCGGATGCCGTCCTGCTGAACCCGTGGATCGGTTTCCCGCTCTTCCTCCTGGCGATGAGCGTCGTTTTCTTGGCGCTCTTCTCGTGGTCCGAGCCCGCGATCGGTTGGATCGAGAGCGCTTTCGGATTCGTCAACGACGTGGTGCGCGGCGGCATGAGCCCGAGCATCGTCCGCGACTTCATCACCGACGGGCTCATCGCCGGCGTCGGCAGCGTCGTGGTCTTCCTGCCCCAGATCCTGCTGCTTTTCTTGTTCATCGGCGTGCTCGAGGACACGGGCTACATGGCGCGCGTGGCGCTGCTCATGGACCGCGTGATGCGCGCGATGGGCCTCAATGGGCGCGCGTTCGTGCCCATGCTGTCGGGGTACGCCTGCGCGGTCCCGGCGATCCTCGCCACACGCACGATGGAGCGACAGCGCGACCGCACGCTGACGATGATGGTCATCCCGCTGATGACGTGCTCGGCGCGCTTGCCCGTGTACACCTTGGTCATCGCCGCGCTGTTCCCGCCGACCCTGCTGCTGGGCTTCGCGCCGGTGCAGGCGCTGCTGCTCGTCGCGATGTACCTGTTCAGCACGGTGCTCGCCCTCGTCGTCGCGGCCGTGCTCTCGCGCACGATGCTGAAGGCGCCGAGCGTGCCGCTGATCCTCGAGCTGCCGCCGTACCGCACGCCGCACTGGCCTTCGGTCGTGCGCCAGATGCTGCAGAAATCGCGCGCGTTCCTGTCCGAGGCCGGGACGGTGATCCTCGTATGCACCGTCATCCTGTGGGGCCTGTTGTCGTTCCCGAAGGACGGCGCCCGCGAAGCGCGGCGCGCCGAGCTTCAGACCCAGGTCGCCGCGATCGAATCCGAACCGTCGTCACCGGATGTGCAGGCGCGCCTCGACGTGCTCGCGTCCGAGCAGGGCGAGCTGGCCGGCGATGCGCTGCGCGCGAGCTATGCCGGCCGCCTCGGCCAAGCGATCGAGCCCACGATCGAGCCGCTGGGCTTCGACTGGAAGATCGGCATCGGCCTGATCGGCGCCTTCGCGGCGCGCGAGGTCTTCGTCGCGACGATGGGCGTCGTCTACGGCATCGGCGATGCCGACGAGGAATCCGCCACGCTGCGCGACCGCATCCGCGCCGAGACGCGCGCGAACGGCGAGCCGGTCTACACCCCGCTCGTCGGCCTGTCGCTCATGGTGTTCTTCGCGCTGGCCTGCCAGTGCATGAGCACGCTCGCCGCTGTGCGCCGCGAGACGAAGTCGTGGGGTTGGGTCGCCTTCCTGTTCGTCTACATGACCGCACTGGCGTGGATCGCGAGCTTCGTCGTGTACCAGGGCGGACGGTTGCTCGGATTCAGTTGATCGGCCCGCGCAGGAACAGCAGGAAATCCGCCTCGCGGATCAATCCGGCCTTCTTGCGGATCACCTTGCCGGTCTTCGGGTCGACGATGACGTAGATCGGGTTCGCGACCGAGCGCGTCATCTCCTGCTGCAACTGCTTGTTGCGATCGACGGACGGACCGCCGTCCGTGTGGAGACGCGCTTCGATGAAACCGCTCTGGAGTTCCCCGGCGACCGCCGGGAGCGGGAAGACTTTCTCTTCCATGACGCGGCAATTCACTCATGTGAACCCGGTGAAGTTCACGAGTAGCAACTTCCCTTCGCTCGAGGCGCGCGCGAGCGCGGCGTCGTAATCGTCCTTCACGATCACGTGGCCCTTCGCGGTCGTCGCGGTGCCGCCGGTACTTCCCGAACCGGCGATGGCCGTCGAGTAGTTGGGCGCCAGCGCCGTCATGATCGGATCGACCGAGTGCCCGAGCGCGCCGTACATGCAGTACACGGCGAACAAGAACGTCCCGACGCCCCACACCATGCGCTTCGGAGAGATGGTCGCGGCGTCCTCGGCGCCGTACTCGTCCTTCGTGCGGATCCACGCGAACAGGTACGCGGCCGCGGCGAAGAAGATCCCGGCCCACAGCCACAGGAACAGCTCGCGCGACAGAAGACCCCAGCCCCACACGAGGTCCGCGTTCGAGAAAAACTTCAACGCCGCCGCGACCTCGACGAAGCCGAGCCACACCTTGAGCGTGTGCATCCACTCGCCGCTCTTCGGCAGCGCCTTCACGCGCGCCGGCACCACCGAGAGGAACACGAACGGGATCGCGATCGTCAGTCCGAACACCGCCATGCCGAGCGCAATGCGTCCGATGTCGCCCTGGCCTGCACCTTGCCCGAGCAAGGCACCCACGAACGGCGCCGTGCACGTGAACGACGTGATCACGAGCGTCGCGCCCATGAAGAAGACGCCGAGATAGCCGCCCTTCTGCGACGCGGAACCGGCGAGACCGAGCAAGAACTGCGGCGGTTGCAGGTTCATCACACCGAACAGGGTCAGCGCGAACACCAGGAACAACGCGCCGATCACGAGGTTCGTGACCGGGTGCGCCGCGAACGCGATCACGATCGGACCGACGAGGATCCCGATCACGACGAAAATGCCGACGATTCCAGCTCCGTAGGCGAGGCTGAGCGGCAACGTGCTCGTCTTGCGCTGATCCGCCTGCTTCGTGAAATAGCTGATCGTGATCGGGATCATCGGGTACGTGCAGGGCATCAGCAGCGTGAAGAGGCCCCAAAAAACGGCCGAAAGGAGGAACGCCCACAAGCTCGCTTCCTGCCCGACGTCGTCATCGATTGTGTCCGTCGTGCCCGCCCCGCTCGGCGGTGCGCGCGCCGAATCGGGCGCGAGCGTTGCCTTCGGACGCGGCGTCGCGCTCATGTCGGCCGGGTAGGCGGCGAACACGGAATCGGCGCCGGGGCCGGCGAGATCGATGGTCTCGCTGAAATCCAGGCACACCCCGCCGTCGCCCTCCTCGCAGGCCTGGCCGTCGATCGCCGCGGAGAGCGTCGTGAGCGCTGCCCCCTCGCCCAACATCCCGCGCCGCCAGATCGTGATCGTCCCGCTGTGGACGTTCATCTCGACCGGCTCGCCGAAGTCGTACTTGGCGATCTTGGGCTTCGGGAAACGCCAGTCGCCCCAGGTGACATCCGCGCCGGTGAGCTCGATCGTCGTCGGCAGCGCGATCAGCAGGTCCTCCGGCCCCGTGCCCAGGTCGCGCTTCGACGGCCCGTGGTAGATGTGCCAGCCGAAGTCGATCGCTACGCGTACGGCCACGCGCACGTCGCGGCCGTCGGCGCGCGCGTACAGCTCGGCCCGGGCTTTGTTCTCGGACTGCGCCGCCGCTCGGGCATCGGGTGCGAACCAAGCGAGCACGGCCAGTGCGAGTAGGAACAGGGGTTTCATGCGGGATCGTTCGGGGGGGCGTGCGTGAGCGTCGATGCGGCGCAGAAACTTCGGACTGCGAACGCAATCGGTCGGCAGATCGTAGCTTGGTACGAGGGCGTCGAGCGCGCGTGAACGCCCCACAGGAACTTTGCCTGAGCCCGCGCGCCGAACGCAACCGCTGGTACTCCGATGAACTTCTTGCCTGCATTCCTGACCTCGGCGGTCCTGGCCTCGAGCCTTTCGATCGCGCTCCAGACGGGCGGCTCCAAGCCCGCCACGCCGCCGGCCGAGCCCGTCCGTCCGGTCGCGGTGGAGCAGATCCTGGGCGCGTGGAGGCTCACGAGCTTCGAGACACCGAACCTGAAGCGCGAGCAGCGCGAGCAAGTCGGCTACCTGCTCGTCGCCGACGACTTCCTGTCGCTCGAGTGCCACATCGGCTGGATGAACGATGCGGGAGCGCGCGCGGCCAGCACATTCTTCAGCGGCACGCACTCGTACGAGCTGCGCGGCGACAGCGTGCTCGTGATGACTTCACTCATCGGCTCCACGATGGATCCCAACGGATCGACGCCGGTCTTCGAACCCGTGGGCCGCAAACGCGAATACAAGGTCAAGTTCAACGGCGCGCGTCTCGTCTTGCTGCGCGAGAAGGACCAGCAATCGTTCCAGTTCGAGCGGATCAGCTCGAGCAGCGGCGGCCTCGATTTCTACGGACGCAAGAAGCAACCGCCGAAGCCCGCGACACCGCCCGAAGACGGTGAGGACCGATGATCGCGCTGGCGCTTTTCCTCGCCGCATCGGCGGTCCAGGACGCCCCGCGCTTCCGCGTGTACGACGCGCGCGACAAGTCTCCGATCGCGGGTGCGACGCTCGAGTTCTGGACCGAGGACGGTGAGAAGCCGCTCAGCGCGATGACGCGCATCGCGGTGCTTCACACTGGCGCGGACGGAACCGGCGAGTACGCGCCCGTCGTCGACGGCATCAGGCCCTCCCACGTGCGCGTTTCGCGCGCCGGTTACGCCAGCCACAGCGTGACGCCCTCCGATCTCGTCGACGGCGTCGAGCTCTACCCGGCCGCGCCGCTCGCCGGTCGCGTCGTCGATCTCGACGGCAAGCCCGTCGCGCGCGCGGTCGTGCGCACGCGCGAGACCTGCGCGCACGCCGTGTCCGCGGCGGAGACGTGGACCGACGCCGACGGACGCTTCACGTTGAGCGATTGCCCCGCCGATCCGCAGCACGCTGAGCTCGAGGTCCTGCCGCGCGAACACATTCCGCTGGCGTCGCTGGAGATCCGCACTCTGCGCCGCCTCCAATCCCGCGACGGCTCTTTCGACCTGCACGTCGCGCGCAAGCCGCCGATCCGCGCGACGGTGTTGGACGAGTCGGGCGAAGCCGTCGTCGGCGGCCGCATCGCCTACGGCGCAAAGCCCTACTGCGCGGGATGGACGGACGAGAACGGGCTCGTGACCCTCTGTCCGCCGCCACAATGGGATGCGCCGCTCACGTGGATCGTGAACGGCGAAACCCGGTCGTTTTCCTCGGCGTCTGTGCCCGATTCCGGCGTGTGGCGCATGCGCCAGTACACGCACGGCACCTCGAAGCACGCCGGGAAGGTGAAGCTCGATTTCGGTCCAGACGTCGACGCTTCCGCGCGTCCGCGCGTGCTCGTCATCGACTCGGAGGCGACGAATCGGGAAGGCTTCGAGTTCACGGACCTCGCACTGGGTCCGGCCACCATCGTCGTCGGCCAGAGCTTCAGTCCGTGGATCGAGGAGACTTACTCCGTCAGCGTCAGCTCGGTCGCGCAATCGGTCGTGTCCACGCCCAAGCCGGCGCCCGCGCTCGACATCCTCCTGCCCGCGGGCTCGTGGTGGGCGACCGTGATGATCCAGGCGGGGAACATGGGGTTTCGCGTCGATCTCGATGGCGAGGACGAGCGCCGCGTGCACGTGCCGCCGGGAGTCGAGCTCGTCTTCGTGGCCGTGTCGGGCGACGGCGAGGTCCGACGCGTACGACATCCGGCGGTCACGACGGGCGTGGCGCAGGTCGACTTGCGCGTACCCGCGGCGCTCGCGCGCGCGGGCTCGCCGCCACCCGCGGAGCCCGAAGCGCGCTGATACTCCGATGTGGGCGCTGGACGAGATGGACTGCTCGCGTGCGCGAGCCGGCGTGCGCGGCGCAGCACCGTTTCCAGTTCTAGGGCGCGCGCCAACACGGCAGCGTGCTCGTCCCGCTCACGCCTCGTGACGACTTCACGGACGACGCCACGTGGCAGCGGTGCCCCTGGGATCCCAGGGCGCTCCGGCTCGATCACGACACGCGAACTCGAGCGGGATCGTCGCTGATCACCAGGGCTTCCTCGAAGAACGCATCCTCCGCGAGTCGCCACGAGCGCGCACCGTGCGCACCGTGCGAATCGACCGCGACGATCAGGTAGGACCAGCGCGCCCACGCATTCGCGCGATCGAGCTGCGATGGAGTCGCCGGCTGATCCGGATGCGAGTGCCACACGCCGACGACCTCGAGGCCGCGCGCGCGCGCCTCGTCCTCGCAGGCCAGCTGGTCCACGGGATCGAGATCGAAGCGATCGCGGGCGCGCTCCACGTTCGTGTTGCGCGCGCGGCGCACGGCGTGGACCTCGGTCTCGCCGTCGAGCGCGCGGCCGAGCAGCAGGCCGCACGTCTCGACCGGGTAGCCTTGCGCGGACCAGATTTCCACCTGACGCAGGTGCAGCGCGGAGACCTGCAGACGTGACGCGCAAGCGCGGACGCCCGTGTTGGAGCCTGCGCTCGGGAACGAGGACGACATCGGAGACGCGACGATGCGCGCTCGGTCACCGCGGCGCAATGTCCGGCCTCGGGATGCGCTCCATGCACAGCCCTGAAGGGTTCACGAGCCACGTGATGCGCGGTGGCGTTACTCGGAGCTGAGAGCCCGAAGGCTCGATTTCTCCGCTGCATCTCAGCCGAGCGCCCCTCCCGGACACCGCGTGTCGGGGAAGGGCGCTCGCGATGAACTCGAGGCTGACGCCGTCAGCTCGTAGCCCGTGAGATATTCACGGGCGACCCGCCGTGAAGCGGCGTCCCGAGGATCCGATCGCGCGTGGGCTCGCTGTCCTCACGCGCTCTCAGCGCATTCAGCACTGGCTGAAGCCGCATGCGTGGCACTTCACGCAGCCCTCTTCGAACGAGAGCACGCCGTCGCAGCTCGGGCACTTCAGCTTGTACTGCGCCACGTTGCGCGGCGTCGTCGCCGGCTTCATCGGCACGGGGGTCGAGATCGGAGCCGATGCCGCCGCCGTTTGCGCGACGTGCGCCGCTGCGGCCGCGTTGGCTGCCTCGGACGCCTTGTAGTAGCCCGTCTTGTCGAGATCGGGCGAAGCGGTGCCGAGCAACAGCGCGTGCAGACCGTTCTGCTCCTTCGCCTGCAGGTAGCGGCTGAGCGCCGTCGCGAGCCCGTCGGCGAGCGACATGATGCGACCGTCCTTCGTCGGCACCGAGAGGCTCGAGCCGATGCCCTCGAGTTGCTTCATCGCCATCTTCAACGAGCCGTTGCTGCGCAGCCACAGCGACAGGATGCGGCAGATCGCCTCGAGATCGGAGTTGGCGACGTCGCCGCCCTTGCCGAGTTGCGCGAAGACCTCGCGCTCGCGGCACGAGATCGGGTCGACCGACACCTTCACGTGCATGTTGCCGAACGGCGTCATCTGACGGATGCGCAAGGACGGCATGATCTCCGGCAGCTTGACCGGGTTCAGCTCTTCCTGGCCCATCTCGTTGATGGTCATGCGCAAGCCGACCGGCTCCATCTTCGGAGCGGGCGCGACCGGTGCCGGCCCTTCTTCCTTGCGCTTCGTGGAGCCCGAGAGCGCCATCGGCTGCATGTCGCGGCACCCGTCGCGGTAGACGGTCACGCCCTTCACGTCCTCGTCGATCGCCATTTCGAAGATCTGGCGCACGTCGTCGGCCGTCGCATCGTGCGGGAAGTTGATCGTCTTGCTGATCGAGCTGTCGCAGTGGCGCTGGAACGCCGACTGCATCTTCATGTGCCAGTACGGCGTGATGTCGTGCGCGGTCACGAACACGCGGCGCACGTCGTCGGGGACGTCCGAGCGGTGGTGCAACGTGCCCTTTTCCACGATGTCGTCGATCATCGCGTCCGAGTAGAAACCGCGCTGCTTGGCCATCGCGTCGAAGACGTAGTTGACCTCGCGCATCACGGTCGGCTTGCCCTTCTCGTCCTTCATCACCTGGCGGATGAAAGCGAGGCTGAACATCGGCTCGATGCCGCCCGAGCAGTTGGCGATGATCGAGATCGTGCCCGTCGGCGCGACGGTGGTCGTGTAGCTGTTGCGCAGCTTGCGCCCCGCGCGCTCCCAGTCCGAGCCTTCCCAAGCCGGGAACACGCCGCGTTCCTCGGCCAGGAACTCGCTCGCCAGGTGCGACTCGTCGTTGAGGACCTCCATGATGCGTTCGCCGAACGCCAGACCCTCTTGCGAGTTGTAGGCGATGCCCAGCTTGTACAGCGAATCGGCGAACCCCATCACGCCCAGGCCGATGCGCCGCGTCGTCTTCGACATGTTGTCGATCTGCGGCAGCGGGTAGCGATTGACCTCGATGACGTCATCGAGGAAGCGCGTCGTCGAGTGGATGATCGCCTTGAAGCGATCCCAGTCGAAGCGCGCGTCCTGACCCTCGCCGTTCACGAGCACGCCGAGGTTGATCGAACCCAGGTTGCACGAGTCGTACGGGTGCAGCGGCTGTTCGCCGCAGGGGTTCGTCGCCTCGATGAGCCCGACGTTCTTGATCGGGTTCTTTTCGTTGATGCGGTCGATGAACACGACGCCCGGCTCACCGGTGCGCCACGCGTGCTCGACGATGATGTCCCAGATCTCGCCCACGGACCAGAACTCGCCGGTGACCTTGTCCTGCTTGTCGCGCTTCTCGAGCTTGGTCCACTGCTTCGTCCGCGGGTTCATCACTTGGTGGACCGTCTCGGGGCTCGAACGCAGCTCGTGGACGAAGCGGTTCGTGACCGTGATCGAGACGTTGTAGTTCTGCAGCATCCCGAGGTCGTCCTTCATCGTGATGAAGCGGACGATGTCGGGGTGATCCACGCGCAAGATGCCCATGTTCGCGCCGCGGCGGAACGCGCCCTGTTGGATCGCGTCGGTCGCCTTCGAGAACACCTGGATGAACGACAGCGGGCCTTCCGTCGTGCCGCCCGAGCTGCGCACGAGGTCACCCTGCGGACGCAGGCGCGAGAAGCTGAAGCCCGTGCCTCCGCCCGCCTTCTGGATCAGTGCGGTCGCCTTGATCGAGTCGAAGATGCCCTCGATGGAGTCCTCGACCGGCAGCACGAAGCACGCCGAGAGCATCCCCATCTCGCGGCCCGCGTTCATCAGCGTCGGGCTGTTCGGCATGAACTGGCGCTTCGCCATCAGCCCGTAGAACTCGCGCGCGACGGCCAGCGCCTTCACGGCCGAACCACCCGGGAACGACATCTCGCCCTTGGCGATGTGCGCGGCCACGCGCCAGAACAGCTCGCGCGGCGTCTCGCACACCGTGCCGGTGTTCGGATCCTTCTTCAGGTAACGCTTCGCGAGAACGGTGGTGGCGTTCGCGGTCAGGTCCGGATCGGGCAGGTCGGCCGGAGGTGCGAGAGACTCGAGTTCGACGAGGGCATCCACGTCAGTCCGGGGCTCCGCTTGGCGGGCATTCATCACGAGCGGGGAGGGGTTCAAGATAGTCATCCGAAAGGCGGGAGAGCTTCGAGCCGGCTCCGCGAGCGGTGTCCGGGCAGCTGACGGGTCCGCGGAGGCTGTCCGGCGCGATCTGGGGGCACGAGGGCCCTCTGCCCCCTCTTCTCCCCCCCGCTCTGCGCCGGGAGGCCGATAGAAACGCCCCGCGGTACGTGAGGCAAGACGGCGAAATGAAACCTCGTACGCTACCTGTTGTGGGTAACTAGGTTAGGACGCCGCTATGAATGGTGGTTTCGGCCGCAAATCGTCCGTCAGGATGCGCCGCGACGGAAGTGCTGGCGGAACCCGGCCAACTCCGGCGCGCGCAAGAACGCCATAGTAGTGATGTAAAGCACGCTGGCGACTAGGATTGCAGCCGCAACGCCGATCAGCGGACGCGTCGGCCCGAAAACGAATCGGGCCACGACCCAGCCGGCGCCACACGCCGCGCTCGCGACCAGCAGGATGCGCGTCAATCGCCACCCCAACCCGGCGGCCGCGGTGGGCGTCCCCAGTCGGCGCAGCCCGGGCAGCAAGAGCAGCAGATTGCCCCACGCCGTGAGCACCGTGGCGATGCCCAACCCGCCTACGTCCATGTCGAACCCGACGACGAAGACCAGGTTGAGGACCGTGTTCAGCACGAGCATCGCGATCGCGATGCGCACCGGCCCGGCGAAGTCGCCCAACGCATAGCGCGTGCGCGCGACGAGGCCCGCCGCGCCCGCCGGGAGGATCGCCAGCGTCAGCGCGCGCAAGCCCGCCGTCGTGCGCGCCACGCCCTCGTCGCCGAACGCGCCGTGCTGAAAACAGGCGATGACGATCGGCTCCGCGAACACGAATAACCCGATCGTGGCCGGGATCGCGAGGAACGCGATGCCGAGGTGCGTCTCGTCGTGCAGCTTGCGCAAGCCCGGCAAGTCGCGCGCGTGGCCCAGCGCCGTCAAGGCCGGAAACACCGCGCTCGTCGCCGCGATCGAGATCAAGGACAACGGCAGCTGTTGCAACCGCGTGGCGTAGTACAGCGCCGTAGGTCCGCCATTGGCGAGCAGGCTCTCGGCCATGAAGCCGTCTACGAGCACATTGACCTGATAGACGGCCGCGCCGAGCGCGAGCGGCGCGCTGTTCTTCAGGATGATCCAGACCTCGCCCCATCCGACCTTCGCACCGCCTTGCGCTCCCGCTCGCGCCGTCAGCAAGCCGTTCTCGCGCAGCGCGGGCACCTGCACGAGCACGAGCAGCGCGCCACACACGAGCACGAGCGTCGCCAGCTCGCGCGCCATGCCGAACTGCGCCTCGACGCCCGGCGGTCCGTTCGCGAGATCCTGCGCGTGCTTCGTCGCCACCCACGCCAGCGCGCCGACCCAGGCGACGTTCATCACGACCGGCCCGAGGCTCGGCGCGAGGAAGTGCCCGCGCACGTGCAACGCTCCGCCCGCGATCGCGGCGATGCAGGCGAAGATGACGAACGGCAGCATGCGCGCCGTCAACTCGCGCACCGGGCCCGGATCGGACCCGAGCCAGCTCCAGCCGGTGAACGGCATCGTGTCGGGCAGGACGAGAATGACGAGCATGCCCAGAGCGCAGAATCCAACCGAGAACCAAGCGACCGTGCGCAAGATCGCGAGGAAGAGCCGGCGTCCCGCTTCCTCGCCCTGCTGCGCATCGGTCCGCGTGAGCGCCGACTGCATCGCCGTCGCCATCGCGCCCTCGCCCATCAGGCTGCGGAAGAGGTTCGGCACCCGCCAGGCCGTCACGAACGCGTCGTTGATCGGCGACTTGTCGCCGAACACGGCCGCGGCGAGGCTCTCGCGCACGTAACCCAGCACGCGGCTCGCGAGCGTCAGGCCCGAGACGAGCGCCGTGCGCCGCACGAGCTTCGTGTGGCGCCCGACGACGTCCGCGCCGGGCGCGATCACGGGTGCTTCTTGGACGGTCACGAACCGGAGAGTATCGGCGCGAGGAGGCCTCGAGATAGAGCGCGGGAGCCTCGGCGAGCACGTCCGGTGCGCGAGGACGGTCCTCCCGCGCACTCGTTGACTCGGGCGCCCTGACCGCGCGTGAAGAGCTCGCGCCTTCGCGCTCACGGAGGTCGCGGAGGAATCGCAGGCGCGGGCCGTCCACTCGACGAGGTCAAGCTTCCGAGGATCGCCAGAGCAACTCGAATCGCGCGCGCAGCTCATCCCCGCCGATCCCGTGGTCCGCGGGCAACGCCGTGAGCGCGCGGACCCAGACTTCCTCGCGTTCGAGAACGTCGCGTTCGTCGAGGTGGCCGCTCTGCACGAGCTGGTCGCGGTGCTCGTCCACCTTCTTCGCGTGATAGCGGTGCGTGCGCTCGTCCTCGCGCTCGCGTAGAGCCTCGAGCCACGCCTTGGTGTCGCCGCGCAGATCGCGCGCGAGGGAGATCAGGTCGGCTCGATAGCGTTCCGAGATCCCGAGCTCGTCGAGCACGTCGGCGTCGAGCGGCCGCCCGCGACCGACGCGCCAGGCTTCGATCATCCCTTGCGCGAAGGCGATCCACGGAGCCGCGAGGGCGCGTTGGCGGTCGCCCGCGAGCGGCACGCCGACGCGCGTCGCGTTGCGGAACGCGCCGACGCTGTCGATCCGCAGCGCGAGCAAGTCGCGCAACAAACCGAGCTCGTGGTGCAGGACCCACCACAGATGCAATTCGTCGATCTCTCGCTGAGGCTCGAACGGGCGCACGGGCAGTCCCGCGCCCGCAAGCGCCGCGGCGTACTGCTCGCCGCTGCACCCATCGATCGCGGGAACGCGCGCCACGTCCGGCGCGCGCAAGTGCTCGCGCGCGGCGACCGGTACTCGCGCCGCGCGCAGGTCGGCGAGGTTCGTCGCCTCGACTTCGCCCGGTAGCGCGTCATCCGTGCGCAAGAGCGACAGGTCGTCCGCGTCCGTCGTGAGCACGATGAACTGCCGATCCTCGCTGCGTGCGACGTGGAGCAGCGCCGCGCCGATCTCGCGTTTGCGCGCGGGATCGCTGGTCGCGAGCGCGTCGTCGAGCACGACCGGCAACGGATTCCCGGCTTCGATCTCGCGCAAGTACGCGAGGCGCGCCGCGAGAAGCAGTTGCGCGCGGGTCCCGGCGGAGAGCTGATCGAGCGCGAGGAGAGCGCCCGCGTTCTCCGTGTCGCGCGCCCTCAGCACGAGGCTCGTGTTCTCTACCTCCATGCGCAGCTCGTAGCGATGGAGCGTGAAGCGCGAGAACAGGACGCTGGCTTCCTCGATCAGGCGCGGGCGGCTCGTCTCCTCATGAGCTTCGCGCACGTCGGCGAGCAGAGCGCTCGCCAGCGCACCCCGTTGCGCCGTGGAGAAGGCGGCTTCGAGCTCTCCCCGACAGCCGTCCCGTTCCGCCAGCGCGTTCTCGAGCACACGGCCTTCGCGCGCGAGCTCGACGCGGGTCTCGAGCGTCGTGACCGCGCTGGCGAGTTCGTCGGTTCGCGCGGACGCTTCGCGCGCGGCCGACAGCTCATCCGCGATCCATTCCGGCGTGGCCGCTGCGAGTACGTCGTCGAGGTCGCGGCCGAGCCGCG
>Ga0105044_10003704_pt1 | contig 20927 bp, 22 predicted proteins | sample MAT01_FD_78092 | JGI IMG/M metagenome (GOLD analysis project Ga0105044, IMG submission 78092) | Freshwater microbial communities from Lake Fryxell liftoff mats and glacier meltwater in Antarctica - MAT-01 | ecosystem: Environmental > Aquatic > Freshwater > Ice > Liftoff microbial mat | place...
GCATGAAGATTGAACACGGCCGGATCGCGAGTCAGGAAGCGCGGCTGAAATAAGTAAGGGGTTGAGACGTTACATTCAGACGACGTCTAAAGTCTAAAGTCTAAAGTCTATTGAAAGAAGCAAATACAAACATGGAGATACACAAATGACAACAACCAAAATTACACTGACCCGCAAATTCGGATATGGCCTGATCGGCCTGACAGTCATCGGCAGCCTGTGGCTTTCAAGTTTGCCCGCAGCGATGGCGGCCACCAGCTCGCCACCAGCAGCCGGCACCGCCACCCCCAAAGCACCCAAGGCCTCACCGACACCCAAGCGCGACAAGGCTTCGTGGCGCAAAGAGGCCGACCAGTCGCTGGAGGACAAGGATTACGCCGGCGCCGTGACGGCCTACACACAGGCCATCAAGCTGGGCGATACCACGGCCGGGGCGTATGCCGGGCGCGGTGAGGCCTACATCACGGTCAACAAATTGACCGAGGCTGTGGACGATCTGGACCTGGCGATTGAGAAGAACGACACCGACCCGCACTATTTTATTTTGCGCGGCCGGGTGTATGGCAAGCTGGGCGACCGCGACAAGGCCTTTGCGGATTTCGACTCGGCGCTGGCGCTGGATTCCAGCTATGCCCTGGCCTACATCGAGCGCGGCGACGTGTTCTACGACGCCAAAGAATACGACGACGCGATTGAGAACTACAACAAGGCCATCGACATCAACCCCGAATCGGCCACGGCCTACAACAATCGTGGCAATGCCTATTCCGGCAAGGATGATGAAAATAAGGCGGTTGAGGACTACACAAAATCACTGGAGTTAAATCCTGATGACGCGGTTACACTGGCCAATCGCTGCTGGTCATATCGTCTGTTGGAGGACTACGACAAAGCTCGGGAAGATTGTGATCAGGCTGTGGTAGTAAACGACAAGGAACCTTTCGCCTTTGAGAGCCGGGCTCGGCTAAATTATGCGCTGGATCAGAACGATCAGGCACTTGCCGATCTCAATAACGCCATCGATCTCAAATCTGAAGACGCCACGCTTTATAACTTGCGCGGCAATGTTCAGTTCTCGCTCGAAGACTACCAGGCCGCCATCGCCGACTACACCTCGGCCATCGAGTATGCACCTGAGAGTGCCGTGTATTACGACAACCGCGGCGACACCTATAACGAGGTTGGCGAATACGACAAAGCCATTGCCGATCTGGACAAGGCGATTGAACTGGATGCTGAATATGTGCTGGCTTACCGGCATCGCGGCAAGGCTTACAAGAACAATGGCGATTTCGATGCTGCAGTTGCCGATCTGGACAAGGCGATTGAGTTGGACGGCCAGAACTACGACAACTTTATTGGCCGGGGTGATGTGTATTTCGACAAGAAGGATTACCCAAGTGCGGTGGCCGATTACGGCAGCGCCATTGGAATTGATCCTAAAAATTCAACCGGCTACGCCTATCGCGGCTCGGCCTATTACTGGGACGATGACTACACCAACGCGTTGAAGGATCTGAATAAGGCCATTCAGCTCAGCCCGGAGTGGGCCTATGCCTACAACCAGCGCGGCAACGTCTATTACGGCAAGAAGGACTACAAGCGGTCGATTGCCGACTACACCAAGGCCATTGAGTTTCGACCCGACTTCGGCCTGTATTACTTCAACCGCAGCGATGCTTACAAGGCCTCGGGGCAGAAAGCCAAAGCTCAGGCCGATTTGGACAAGTCCAAGGAGTTGGGCTACGAGCCGTAGACCGATCCCCCTCCCCCTTGGGGAGGGGTTAGGGGTGGGGATATGAAAATGGCGCAAAGAAGCCAAAGACCTTCTCCACAACTTCGTTAACAAGCGATTCACATGCGGCGCGAACCCACGCCTGCCGAAGGTCGGTTGTGGAAACTACTCCGAGCATATCAACTGAACGGTCTCAAGTTTCGCCGCCAACATCCACTGGGCGGATTCATTGTGATTTCTGTTGTATTCAACGAGGTCTTGTCGTTGAAATTGATGGCGATGTGCATGCCGGACGTGAGCAACGTGACGAGCAGCGTACTTTGAAGTTGAATGGATTGGGTTATCGAGTGATGCGATTCTCTAATGAGGATGTTAACTTGCGGATGATGAGTGTGCTTGAGGCGATTCTTGTGGCTTGCGGGGACGACCCACCCCCAACCCCTCCCTAGGAGGGAGGGGAGTCGGAGCAGAATTAGTCAGCAATGCCAGCACAGTAAGTTTTTTAAGGAACGAATATGCAAACCTGGAACACGGCTCTCTACGATCAAAATCACGCCTTTGTCTTTCAAATGGCGCAAGGGGTGTTGGATCTGCTCGCGCCTAAAGCCGGCGAACGCATTCTCGATCTGGGCAGCGGCACCGGCCATCTGACCCAGCAAGTTGCTGATGCCGACGCAAGCGTAATCGGCCTCGACAGCTCGCCGGAGATGGTGGCCGCGGCAGGTGGCGCATACCCCGGCATTGAGTTTGTGCTGGGTGACGCGGCGCGCTTTGCATTTGATGAGCCGTTCGACGCCGTGTTCAGCAACGCCACCCTGCATTGGGTCACACAGGCCGGGGCCGCTGTGACGTGTATTGCCGATGCGCTCAAACCCGGCAGCCGGTTTGTGGCTGAGTTTGGCGGCAAAGGCAATGTTCAACGCATGGCCGAAGCCACCCGTCACGCCATCAAAAGCGTGACCGGCCAGGATGTGCCACACGCCTGCTATTTCCCTTCGACCGGTGAATATGCCAGCATATTGGAGAGGCGTGGATTTGAAGTGTGCAGCGCGTGGCTGTTCGACCGTTTGACGCCGTTGGAGGGCGAGGACGGCATGCGCAATTGGATCACCATGTTTGGTGGCGGCATGTTTACGGGCGTGCCAGCGCAGGATCGGCCGGCCATCGTGGAGGCGGCTGTGCATACCTTGCGCGGGACAAATTACATCGACGAAAAGTGGATGGCCGATTACCGCCGCATTCGAATTGAGGCGTACAAAGTATGAAGATGAACTTGATTTGCGCATGTGCAAGCATGCGCGTGCATACATCGATTTTGGGTATGCTTCGGGGCGCACCCGAAATATATTTTAATTCTCCTGCGGCAGATCGCTTAACTGCCGATTTGTCTGACCGATCAACTGTTAAAAGCAAATCCAAAATCTTTAATGCACACATCTGAGTCGGAACATTCGACGGTGGCTCCGACAGGTGTGTCACTTCATTCAAAATCCAACATCATGAGTGACCAAAATCGAGTAATTGTTTTTGATACGACGCTGCGCGACGGCGAGCAATCTCCTGGCGCAACCATGAACCTGGCCGAGAAGCTGGAAGTCGCCCGCCAACTGGCCCGGCTGGGCGTCGATATCATCGAAGCCGGGTTCGCCATTGCCAGCCCCGGCGATTTTGAGAGCGTGTCACGCATCTCGCAGGAAGTCGGCACGCTCGACATCCCGCCCATCATCGCCAGCCTGGCCCGCTCGCAAAAGAAGGACATCGACCAGGCCTGGGGCGCAGTGCAGTGGGCCAAACGTCCGCGCATTCACACCTTCCTGGCCACCAGCGATATTCATCTCCAGCACAAGCTGAAGATGAGCCGCAACGATGCGGTCGAAACTATCGGCGAGATGGTGAGCTATGCCCGCAGCCTGTGCGCCGATGTCGAGTTCAGCCCCGAGGACGCCGGCCGCAGCGACCCCGAGTTCATGTGGCAGGCCTTGAACGTGGCCATCCAGGCCGGCGCAACCACGCTCAACATTCCCGACACTGTGGGCTACTGCACGCCGCAGGAGTACTACAAGATGATCGAGGACATCATCAAGTATGTGCCGGGTATCAAGGAGAAGGGCATCGTCATCAGCACGCACTGCCATGATGATCTGGGTCTGGCCACGGCCAACACCCTGGCCGGTGTGCTGGCCGGCGCGCGCCAGGTCGAGGTCACCATCAACGGCATTGGTGAGCGAGCCGGCAACACCAGCCTGGAAGAAGTGGTGATGGCGCTCAAGACCCGCAACACGGTGTTCCATCTCGACACCAACATCGACGCGACCCAGTTGGTGCGCACCAGCAAGATGGTCAGCGCACTGACGTCGATGCCGGTGCAGCCCAACAAGGCCATCGTCGGCGTCAATGCCTTTGCTCACGAGGCCGGAATTCATCAAGACGGCATGCTGAAAAATGCATTGACCTACGAGATCATGCGGCCCGAAAGCGTCGGCTGGAACAGCACCAACCTGGTGTTGGGCAAGCACAGCGGCCGGCACGCCTTCGCCGACCGGTTGAAGCAGATGGGCTACGAGCTAAGCCGCGAGGATCTGGACAACGCCTTCAAACGCTTCAAAGATCTGAGCGACAAAAAGAAAGTGGTGGCCGACGAAGACCTGGAAGCCCTGATGACGGATCAGTTGGAGACCCAGAACGAGGTGTTCAAGCTGGAGGCGGTTAATGTGTCCACCGGCACCAGCAATATGCCCGTGGCGTGCGTGCGGCTGATGGACGAGGATGGCGAGTCGCACGAGGATGCGGCCATCGGCAACGGCCCGGTGAATGCCGTGTGCAATTGCATCAACCGCATCACCGGGGCCAACGCGAAACTGTCTGAGTTCCACGTGCACGCCGTCACCGCCGGCATCGACGCCATCGCCAATGTCACGATCCGGGTCGAGTTGGAAAATCCCGAAGGCAAGAAGTTTCTGTTCAGCGGCCGCAGTGCCGACACCGACACCCTGGTTGCCAGCGCCAAAGCCTACCTGGCCGCGGTGAACAAGGGGCTGTTGCAACTGAGACGCAAAGAGGCCCTGCTCACTTAGCTCGCGTGAATACGTCTGACTTCTGGACGAAGTCAGACGTATTCCTTTCACCTCACTCGACCACGTTCACGACAATCGGGGCCGAGTCAATCGACTGACCATCGGCCCCTTCGGCCCTGGCTTGCAAGCGATGCTGGCCCACCGACAGCGCCGGCAATGGCAGCGTCCAGCGCCCCACCCGATCCACCGTCGTCTCGCCAATCAGGTTGCCCCAGTCATACAAGGTGATCGTGTTGCCAAAATTGGCCGTGCCCGACACAGCCCCCAGCTCATTTTGCTGCAACAACGCCCCACCCGCCGGCGCATAAATCACCGGCAGCGTCGCCAACTGCGGCGCGTCTGTTGCCACCGCCTGCACTTGTGTCGTTGCCGGGACAGCCGTGGCAATGGGTGCAGGAGCGGCCACATCCACGCTGATGGGACTCGAGCTCACATCGTAGAACAGCTCTTGCGAACGGGCGGTTAGCTGATGCTGACCCGCACTCAGCAACGGCAAGGTCAGGTTCCACGAGCCGTCGGCCCGAGCTGTAGTCGTGCCGATATAGGTGTCGCCGGTATACACATTGACGATGCTGCCGGGCGCGGCCATACCAGATACGGTCGTGCGGGCACCCGTCAACATGCCTGCCGTCGCTTGCAGCGTCGGCACACGTCCGCCCAGCGACACATTCCGCGCTAGAAACAGGGTCAAACCCACCCCAAGCACCAGCACCAGCTTGAGCAAATCAAGCCCGGGTATCAGGTAGGGTGGTCGGGTTCGCATGGTGGGTTTGGTCATGGTTCAATCCTCACTTGCTGGTGCGCTTGCGGCCTGGGGTTGCCGGCTTGGGTGCACGGGTTCGACTCGTGGTGGATTTTGCAACCGGTTTGGCCTCGATCTTTGAAGCCGCCTTGGCTTTTGCCTCGGCAATCCAGCCTGCGTAATTGGGCGTCTTGAACCGCTTGGGCGAATTGCAAATCTCGGCCAGTCTGTCGGCATCGGTGTTCATCAACGCTTCGTAGGTGCAAATGCCAGCGTTGAACAGCCGCAACTCAAACACCCGGCCAATGCCTTCAATTGGCTCAAAATCATCCGCCTGCCCTCCAGTCCAGGTTCGCCCCTGAGTTTGGGTGCTCTCGGCCAGACGCAGGGCATCGGCACGAATGGCCTCGCCGTTCACTTGCAACACGCGGTTGCCAGCCCGGCCCTTAGCGGGCACATCATCGAGCTTCAAGGCCGTGCGCAACTCGACATCGCCCAGGTGGGCGACTTCCCAATACGTGCCAATGCCAGAGTCATACAGGCGCTGTTCAAACACCGACCCGATGCCGTCAATCTCACTCAAATCCTGTGGGCATTCGCTCGAGATCGCGGCGATACCGGCCTCCTGCGCACCGGCTTTAAATTGATCAAAGTCACCTTGCAGCACCAGGAACCGCGTGTTTCCGCCGGCCAGAGCAGCCTCTTCCGTCTGCAAGGTTGTGTTCAACTCGTTGATCTGGGTTTTCAGCGTGCCGATCTCGGTATATGCCGTCACGTTAACCTGGGCGCGCTTGGTGTTGCTTTGCGCATCCCTCACAATTCGTCATCCTTCACTTTCAGACGCGCATTCCACTCCGCCGACAACCGCGCCAGCTCAGCATCCTTGCGGATGAGTTTATTTTCAAGTTCGGCTTTGCGATTCAGCCCAGCCTTAAGCTCACCGACCCGCGCCGTCAACGCGGCAATCTCATCGTCCTTGCCTTTCATAGCCGCCATTGTCGCGGCAGCGCCCGCGGTCAACGTCGCAACTTCACCGATTTTCGAGCCATGCGCATCGCCCAGCCGAGCCAGTTTCAATTCGCTCACACGTCCTGTCAAGGTCACGATCTCGTCGTCCCTACTTTTGAGCGCGGCCGAAGCCACAACCGCTCCTGCAACGAAACGGGCAACCTCGCCCACTTTGTTGTCGTGCTCACCAGACAGCGCATCATGTTCATCTTGCAAACTCTGCATGCGCAATGAAGCCTCGGCCAACTCTGCATCCCTGGCCTGTAACCGGGCTTCCAGGTCTGCCTTGAGCTGAAAAGCCTCGTCTGCTTTCGTTGCCAATGCTGTTTCAGCCGAGGCAATTTTGGCTGTCAAAGCCAGGCTTAGTGCTTCAAACTCGACTTGCCTGCCAGCATGTTCAGTCTTGGCCTGATCGAATTGCGTTTGCATCAAGCCGAGCGTGCCGCGGGTGTTGCCATGCTCATTCTCGGCCGTCCTGGCGTGCAGATGGGTTTGGCCGTCCGCGAGCGCGCGGGCCAACTCCGCTTCCTTCGCTTGATAGCGGCGCGTCCAATCTCCCTGCATCGCGTCGAAGCGGGCCTGCCAGTCGGCTTTGATCTGGGCGATCTCGGCCAGTCTGGCATCATGCTCGCCCTTGAGCTGGACATATTCACTGCGCAGGCCAGCCACCTGCGTGTGCAACCCGCTCAACGCGTGGGTGCGCGCCGTCAAATCCCCTTCCAGCTTCGATTTGGCGTGCAGCGCATCATCGAGTTCAGTGCGAATATCCTGAAAAATAGCGCCCGTGCGGGCCAGCTCTACTTCCTTATGGGCGGCTTGCACCTCAGTCTCCAGGTCATAGCTGCGCTTAAAGCTCTCGGCATAGGGCCGGCGCCACCAGATCCATTCGAGCAACCAACCCAACAAAAAACCCGCCAGACCGAAGCCGGCCCAGATGAGAAACGAATACCAGGGCAATCCAAAAATCATGGTCTTCTCCTTTTTCGTATCTCTTTTCATACGAATCATTGCAAATGATGGGGTTCAAACGCGTGATTGGACACGGCGAAGCCCCTGAGACGCAACACACATGCACCCGACCTGGGAATCATAGAAGCACACAATGTAGAGGAGATTGAACAGCGCCCTGAAGCCGACCGCAAGTGATAGGCAATATTTTGCGGCCAAGCCAACGCCCACGCAAGAGGCATTTGCCCACAAGCGCAAAGGAGTTTTGGAAAGCGCGTGAATCCAGTGCGTGTGTGGCCTTGGAGCCAGTGATCAAGACACCTCATCGGCCAATGCCGTAAAATGTTGCTCTGGAGTATGACTATGGCGAAGCCGCAAAATTCGACCCCGCTAACTTTATTTGAGAAGATTTGGAACGCCCATGTGGTGGCGCAAGAGCCGGAAAGCCCGGCTGTTTTGTATATTGATCTGCACCTGGTGCATGAAGTGACCTCGCCGCAGGCCTTCGAGGGGCTTCGCAAGCGCGGCATCAAGGTGCGCCGGCCCGATCACACGTTTGCCACGATGGATCATGGCATCCCGACCCATGACCGCAGCCTGCCGATTGTGGATGAATTGGCCGCCAAGCAAATTGCGCAGCTTGAGACCAACTGCGAGCAATTCGATATTGTGCTCTACGGCATCCATCAAAATCAGGACAAGCAAGGCATCGTCCACATCATCGGCCCCGAGCTCGGCCTGACCCAGCCCGGCATGACCATCGTGTGCGGCGACAGCCACACCAGCACCCACGGCGCATTCGGCGCGCTGGCCTTCGGCATCGGCACCAGCGAAGTGGAGATGGTGCTCTCGACTCAATGTCTCTTGCAGCGCAAGCCCAAGACGGCCAAAGTCGAAGTGACCGGCAAGCTGCAACCCGGCGTGGGCGCCAAGGACATCATCCTCGGCATCATCGCCAAATATGGCATCGGCGGCGGCACCGGCTATGTGTTCGAGTACACCGGCGAGGCCATCACGGCCCTGTCGATGGAAGAGCGCATGACCATCTGCAATATGAGCATTGAAGGCGGCGCGCGAGCCGGCATGATTGCGCCCGACGAGAAAACCTTCGAGTGGGTGGCCGGCCGCGAGTTCGCGCCCAAGGGCGAAGACTGGGAGAAGAAGCTGGCCTACTGGAAGACGTTGCCGACCGATGAGGGCGCGACCTACGATGCCACCTTTAGTATTGATGCCAACACGTTGGAGCCGATGATTACCTACGGCACCAACCCCGGCATGGGCATGCACATCACGGATAACGTGCCTGATCCCGCCCAAATAAGCGACCCGAGCCACCGCAGCATGTTGACCAAAGCGCTGGCCTATATGGACCTGCAACCCGGCCAGCCCCTGCTAGGCAAGGCCGTCGATGTCGTGTTCATCGGCAGTTGCACCAACAGCCGCATCAGCGATCTGCGCCTGGCCGCCAACATGCTCAAGGGCCGCAAAGTTTCGAAGAATGTGCGGGTGATGATCGTGCCCGGCTCGGCCCAGGTGAAGAAGCAAGCCGAGCGCGAAGGCCTGGACGTGATCTTCCTGGAAGCCGGTGCCGAGTGGCGCGAGCCCGGCTGCTCACTCTGTATCGCCATGAACGGCGATCAACTGGCCCCGGGCCAATACGCCGTCAGCACCAGCAACCGCAACTTTGAGGGCCGGCAGGGCAAAGGCGGCCGAACCTTCCTGGCCAGTCCGATTACTGCGGCGGCGACAGCATTGACTGGCGTCGTCACCGATCCACGGACGATACTATGGGATTAGTGTGAAGCCAATAGAAATTGGAGGCGAAATGACTGTTTCACCCATTGAAACCGTTCCACTTGTTGCGGATGAGCACGGCACCATTTGCGTGGGTGGCACGCGTGTCACACTAGACACCGTTGTTGGCGCATTTCTGGATGGGTCTAATCCAGAAGATATCGTTCAACAATATGACGCGCTGAGCTTGAAGGATGTTTACCTGTCCATTGGTTACTATCTGGGCCATCGCGCCGAAATTGAACACTATCTAGCGAGACGTGAGCAAGTGTCCGCCGAGATTCGTCAACGCTATGAGAGCAGGTCCATCAGCATGAAAGAGCTCCGGCAACGCTTGTTGACGCGCAAATCTGCTGCTCAGTTGTAATCATGCTCAAGTTGCTGGCCGACGAAAATTTTTGATCGGCATATCGTTCGTGGATTGCTGCGCCGTAAGCCGGAGATCGACATCGCACGCGTGCAAGACGTGGGTTTACGCACCATGAACGATGCAGCGATCCTGGCTTGGGCAGCCCATGAACACCGAATCCTATTGACTCACGATGCGGCAACGCTGGCAAGCTTTGCTTATGCGCGTGTGGATAAAAACTTGCCGATGCCCGGCGTCATTGAAGTAAGGCGTTCTTACGCCATTGGCGAGGCCATCGATGATATGTTGCTCGTGATGGAAGTTGCGATTGAGAGCGATTTATCCAACGTAGTGCTTTATATTCCGCTATAGCAATGTCCACTTTAGCCGAGAGATTCATGAATAAATTCACTCCCCTATCCAGCAAAATCATTCCGATGCCGAACGAGAACATCGACACGGACCAGATCATCCCGGCCCGCTTCCTCAAAGTCACCGACAAGGTCGGCCTGGGCGACAATCTGTTCGCCGACTGGCGCTACGACGGCAACGGCACGCCCAAGCCCGACTTCATCCTCAATAACCTGGAGATGAAGCGCCGCGCCATCTTGCTGGCCGGCGACAACTTCGGCTGTGGCAGCTCGCGCGAGCATGCGCCGTGGGCGTTGACCGGCTACGGCTTTCGCGCCGTCATCAGCACCAGCTTCGCCGACATCTTTCGCAACAACTCGCTCAAGAACGGCCTGTTGCCGATCATCGTCGACAAGGAGACCCATGCACAACTATTGAGTCTGGCCGAGGAAGACCCCAATATGTCGCTGTCGGTGGATCTGGCCAGCCAGACCCTGTTGCTGCCCGACGGCCGCCAGGTCAACTTTCCCATCGACGGCTTCAGCAAAGCCTGCCTGCTCAATGGCGTCGACGAGATCGGCTATGTGTTAAACATGGACGAGAAGATTTCGGCGTTTGAAGCCGGGCAGATTTAGGACTTTGTGGCACAGGGCGATAGACAGGAGACGACGGACGGCGGACGACCGATGACAGGAATGTCATCGGTCGTCCGCCGTCCGTCGTCTCTGATCCGCGATCGCACTCGCAAAGTCGTCCTCGTCAAGTTCATCATCGGCGCGCTATTCTTCGGTGTGGTGCTGGTGAACCTGCGCCACCCGGCCACTCTTATTGTGAGCGTGTTGGATCTGGCGCTGGTGCCGGTGTTTGTGTGGCTGGCTCCCCGCCGGCCTAATCTGGCGGCGTATGGCATGGTGCTGTCCACGGCGCTGTTGCTGACCCCGCGCCAGTTTGTGCAAGGCTATGTCAACGGCATCAACTGGCCCATCTACATTGTGGTGCCACTCATCGGCGGCTATCTGTTGATGACACGGCGGGGGCTGATCATCAGCGCCATCCTGACTGGCATCGTCGCGTTGCCGGCCATGCTGATTGCCGCGCTCACATTGCCGCCGGGCATGACCCGCGCCGACACGCTCACACTGCTGGTGTTTGTGGCCGGCCTGGTGATTGGGTGCGCGATCATCGTCGGCGACATGCTCAACACCCAGACCCCTTCGAGTTAAGGAATCTTCCATCCCATCTATGCCTGCCGCTGTGCCACTTGCGGCAAGACTTTCGACAAGCTCATTCGCTCCATGAATGGGCCTGCGGCGCGCGTGATTTGCCCAATCTGCAACAGTCGCAAGGTGAAGAAGCTGATCTCGGCCCCACGCGTCATCGGTGGAGACTTTGGCGAGAGCAGTGTCGCCGAGGAAGCGGCAGCCGAGGCTTCGACCCACACCGGGTTGTTCGGCCGCAAAGAGCTGAACGACGTGACGAGCAAACGTAAGAAGAATGGGTTGGCAGGATAGTAAGTCGGAATCGTCGACGTCGACAATTCCGACTTACCCCTCAACGGCTCGCCCTTTCCACATCCCCCCGCGCTTCGAGGCCACCCGCAGCACGCCCAGGCCCGTGATCGACATATGGGCCAACACACTGAGTGGCGCGAGCAACGCCAGTCCGAGCGAGCGTGATACGGACAGACGAAACAATTGCCGATACCACCTCAGCCAATACGCCAACGAGAGCGCGTAGCCGAGGCCGCTGACCACCAACGCCATGTTGCTCAATGTGTCCAACCAGCCCCACTGCGTCCCAATCAGCACCAGCGCCAGCGCGCACACCGGTACCACCGACAACAACGCATTCGAGAACATGCCCCAATAGGCGCGCCAGCCGCTCAGGCGTTGGCCGGCGTGAGCGTGTTTGGCCAACCCTTGCCGCACCTGCGCGAAGTTCTGATACATCCGCACGGCGATGTCATCCAGACCCGCCACCACGGCCAGACGATACCCCGCCCGGCGCATCACCTGGGCAAACTCCACGTCCTCCAACACTTTGTTGCGCACAGCGGCGTGGCCGCCCACCGCGCGATAGGCCTCGGCGCGAAACATGAGGCACTGACCCACCGCCAATGCGGACCGCGCCGGCATGATGGGATTCCAATGTTTGATGGCCGGAAATACCGTGAAAGCCAGCCGCCAGAAGATCGGCAAAATCAGACGTTCGGAGATCGAGCCCAGGTGGTTCAGCGGAAACACCGATAACACATCCAACTGGTGTTGCCGGGTCGTGGTCAGCATGTTGGCGACCAGGTTGGGGCCGGCCTCGGTGTCGGCATCGAGGAATAACAGCCACTGACCGGCCGCAAACTCGCTGCCGTGCTGGCAGGCGTTGCACTTGCCGATCCAACCCGGCGGAAGTGGCCGGCCCTGCACCACACGCATCTGCGGGTAGCGCGCCGCATATTCGCCCAGAATGTGTGGGGTGGCATCGGTCGAGCCGTCATCGACCACGATCACCTCGATATTAGAGGCATTGGAGGCCGTTTGCCGCAGTGCGCCATCAAGGCAACGCGCGATGGAGGCTTCCTCGTTGCGGGCGGGAATGATGATCGAGACCCGCTGTGGGGGCGCTGAATCTGTAGCCGCAGGTGCAACACGCAAGGCTGGCAGATGCCGCAGCCAGCGCCAGTCCACCAGCAGCAGGATGCCGACTGCAGCCGTGACGGCACTTGCGATAAGCAACACTACCCACGCCATGATTCAACCCTGCCCTGCGAACCTGCGACGGGCTGCAGGGTCGAACACGCACTAGTAAACCCGTAAAACAAACGTATAATGTTGAATCTCCACGAAGAGTGCTGGCTGGTTTCGAACGACACAATTTTGTGAACACGTCTGTGAACACGCAAATTGTTGTCACATCAAATACAAAATGATGCGTCTCGAAATATGCCACACTATTCACTGCAAACGGCCCTTACTAGAAACGTCAGACACAGGCCGGGCGCGCGCACACTAAAAAAGCTTATTGTTTCAATCAGCTAACATCCTTATACACACTATATACACACTATGAGTTCAACTACCAAGAGCCTTCGCGTTTTGATCGCCGACGATGAGTCCATCATCCGCATGGGCCTTCGCACCATTTTGACCGAGCTGGGCCACACCGTTTTCAGCGCCGCCGACGGCATCGAAGCGGTCTCGCTGGCCGCGCGCGAGCAGCCCGACATTGCGCTGCTGGACATTCGCATGCCGTTTCGAGATGGGTTGGATGCCGCCCAGGAAATTCTCAAGAACCGCGCCATTCCGATCTTGATTCTCACAGCGTTTAACGAAAGCGCTCTGCTCGACCGCGCCACAGCCCTGCCTGTGCAAGGCTATCTGGTGAAGCCGGTCAAGCGCGATGACCTGGTGGCGCAAATGCGGGTGGCCATCGCCCAATTCAACCAGCAGCGCCAATTGACCGAACAGGTCGGCGAGTTGGAAGAGAAACTCACCGCCCGCAAACTCATCGAGCGCGCCAAGGGCGTGTTGATGAAGGGTGGCCAGGGCGAGGAAGAGGCCTACCACAGCATCCAGATGGCAGCCCGCTCGCGCCGCACCACCATGAGCAAAGTCGCCCAGGAAGTGATCGACAAGGGCAAGCTCTAGGAGAGATGGGGAGATGGGGAGAAGTCAGATATCAGATTGCAGATGTATGCCATCTCAAATCTGATATCTGACTTCTGATATCTCCTCATCTCTCCTCCAACGTGGCTATCACGCGAGCCATATCTTCTGGGATGGACGCGTATAGTTTGATAGCCTTCCGAGACGAGGGCTGTTCAAATTTCAGTTCGCTGGCGTGCAGCATATGCCGCGGCGCCAGTATCCGGCTCAGCGCATCTCTCCGCGTCGCGCCGTAGAGTTCATCACCCACCACCGGAAATCCCATCGAGGCCAGATGCACTCGAATTTGGTGCGTGCGGCCGGTCTCGGGGTGAATGCGCAGGAGTGAATACACAGAAGAAGGAGGAAGGGGGAATGGGGAAAGGGAAGACGGTGCCGCGTCTCCTTCCCCATTCCCCCTTCCTCCTTCCCCACTCGTGAAATACTCCTGCACGGCATATTCCGTCACAGCCTCGCGGCCACCCGTCACCACCGCCATGCGCTGCCGGTTGGAGGGGTCCCGCCCAATCGTCTTTTTGATGATGCCGCGCTCCGGCTCAACCCGCCCAACACACAATGCCAAATAATATTTTTGAATCGTGCGCGTTTTGAATTGAGCCTGTAAATTGCGATAAGCCGCGTCGGTCTTGGCGGCCAGCAACACCCCGCTGGTCTCCTTGTCCAGACGGTGCACGATGCCCGGCCGCTGCGCATCGCCCACATCGGCAATATCGGCTGAGTAGGCCAATAGCGCATTCACCAGCGTGCCAGTGGCGTTGCCAGCCGCTGGGTGCACCACCATGCCGGCCGACTTATTGATCGCGATCACGTCGTCATCCTCGTACAGCACGGTGAGTGGAATCGCCTCGGGTTGCGGCACGGCTGGCCCCGCATCAGGCACATCCACCGTCACTACATCGCCGTGGCTCACGCGGTGGCGGGCGTCGTGGGCGGCACCATTCACCAGCACCCGGCCCTGCTCGATATAGCGCTGGGCGGCGCTGCGGGTGATCTCGGCGAACAGGCCTGCGACGATTTTGTCGAGCCGGTCGGATTTACTGGCGATGGCGGTTTGGATTGGCATGGTTTGGCAGGATGTAAAGAGGCCGGACAGTCTATGTCATGCGCATGTCTCAAGCAAGGGGCAATGCGCTCGACATGGGGATAATCGGCCAAAGTAGGGGCGTGGCGGCTGCCGCCACGCCCCTACGAAAATCAGGCAAAACTTCGCAGCACGACACCAAACGCATTCAATCACGCCATATCTGTTGAGTCACATCAAAGTGCAGGATGCGGCCATCCTCGGCGCGCATCTCCAAAATGCCGTTGTGCTCGGCTACCAGGCGCAGGTTCGAGGTGGCCAGCGGCGCGCGCACAATCAGGGTCCGCTTGCGATTGAACTGGTCGTTGGCATCGCGCACGAGTATGGCCACGGCTCCCTGCCGTTCATCCAGGCCACCACCCAATTGTGGATTGCGCGCCTGTCCAGCGAAGATATAGATCACTTCGCCTGAAGCAGAGGGCGCCTCACTCACCCACACATTGCTGGCGATGAATTCCTGGGCCGGCAATGCCGCTTGTACGTCCTCTACGATGTGGCCCGAACCAGTAAGCTGCCGCGCAATCGTGGTGCGAGCCTTGGATTCATTCTGCACCATCGCGGCTGAAACGACGACGGCGGGCGTTTGCCACGAGATGTCGCTGGGCGAAGGCAAAAGCTGGGCCGTGCGTGTATCACTGTTGAGCGCGGCTTGCATCTGCTGCCAGCCTTGCTGCGGCGTGTTGTCCAACCCTGAGTCGCGGCAGGGCACCGGGTTGGTGTCCTGACAGGCCTGCCACTGGGTCAGCACGCCGGCAAAATCCATCGCCTTGCCTTTGACATTGGCCGCATACAGACTCACCCAATGCCACTGCTGGGCGTGAATGCCGCCGGTGGCGTAAATCTCGGGGAACGGCTTCGCGATGTTGGAGCCGTTCGACACAAACCATACGTCGTCCAGGGTCCAGTTGTTGTTGGGTTGCCAGTTTGGATACTGGGCGCTGGGGCAGCCATCGCACGAGCCGTAGTTGAGATAGGGTTGCAAGGCGGCCGAGGCATAACCCTGCACCCAGTCGCGGGTTTGAGCAGCCGTATTCCAACTCGGCTCAATGTCGTTGGCTCCCAGAAAGGTCACACGGCCAGCCAACGACGCAGGTTGCGTATTGCGCCACGTCTCCAAGCTGTTCACCATCTGAGCCCACGCTTTGCCATGGGCAAAGGTGGTTGCGCCGCGGTAGTTGCTGGTGCCGACGGCGAGGTTGAGCGAAACCGAGCCCACGGCGCAATCGGCAAACCCGCGCGCAAAGGCTTTGGCGGCTTCGGCAATCTCCTGAGTCGAGGCCAGCGTGTTGTAGTCGAAGATCAAGGTGTCATAGCCGAAGCCGACGGATTGAGGCTGGCCAAAGTCCAGGATGATGGTGCCGGCCTGCCCCGCCGTGCCGCTCTCGCAACCCATGGCCGTATGCGCGGAGGGACTGAGCGTCGCTACATAGCGCGAAATGCTGCTCAAGAATGCCGGCGTGGGGACCGGCTGCGCTGCACGGCCATTCAGCAGCGCCGGCAAATACACCGCATGCGTCATGCTGATGGGGTTTGTGACCGTGGGCGTGTCGGTGATGGGCGGTGCGGTCGTCTCTGGCGGAGTTGAGGTAACTGGAGATGTGCTGGTGATGGGTGGCGTAGTCGTGATCGGCGGCATCATTACCAAACCAGATGGCACAAACGCCACGGCATCAAACCCCACCTGCTGCGTGCCCGGCGTCTCGCCCGTCGCATCGCTCAGATACACATAGCTGGTGGCCGGCGTGGTAAACGTGTAGATGCCCAGGCTCGCCCACTCGGCGAAGAACACGCTGTGGTCCACGCTGCGTGTCGCCGTGGGGCCGCTGTGCGCGATCTCGTAACTGGCACCGCGAGTGGTGGCGTTGTTGCCCGGCACGAACACATACACCTCGTAGGTCGATGTCAATGACGCCGTCGCCGGCAGACGCCAGATTGCGTAGTTCTCGACCGTGGCTGAGTTGTTGAGCGTCCAGAATAGCTGGCCGTTGTGATAGGTACTACCAGCAGCAGCAGCGGCCGTGCGCCAATACTCAGGAGGGCCGCCGCGCACAAACTCCGGCGCGCCCTCATCCACCACAATTGCGCCGGGTGGCAACTCCGTGATGGCATGTGCCGGGCGATCCAACAGTAATAGGCCGAATAATCCGATGACGAAGAGAATGCCACGCATGCGCGATATTTTGACATTCTGTCGTATTGTTGTATTGCAAATGGGCTACGAATTCAGTTTGGTTTTGCTTTGAATCAAAAAGCTTACCCTTAATCCACACCTTTTGACCAAACAATCTGCCACAATGGAGACGGTAAAGACGGTAGAGACGGTCGGCTATTGCCTATGAGAACCTATTCGCGGGGTTAGTTCATTAAAATTGCACCAATATGTTGACCATTTACAAACGATTCTGGCAGGTGAATTGGGCCGAACAATGGCAGTATCGCGCCAACTTGTTCATGTATCTAGCCTACTGGCTGGTTGCGCCGATTGTGTATCTGTCAGTTTGGACGGCCGTGGCGCGGGCACAAGGCAACGTCAATGGCATGACTGCCAATGACTTCGCTGCGTATTACCTGACGCTGTTGCCGATTGATATTTTGACCTCGTCGATCACGTTTCACATCTTCGGCTACAAGATCCAGGATGGGACCCTCTCCAACGAACTCATTCGTCCCACCCACCCCATTCTGACCAACACGCTGGTGTCCAACATCTCGTTCAAAGCGCTCATCATGCTGGTGCTGGTTCCCATCTGGCTGGTGCTGTATGCGCTATTTCAGCCGACGCTGACGATTACGCTGGGCAGCTTTCTGCTGGCCGTGCCGGCGCTGATCATGGGCTTCCTCATCAGCTTCCTGATGGAGAGCACAATCACGCTAATTGCGTTTTGGACCACACGCGCCTATGGGCCGATGGAGCTATTTTGGGCGGCCGGCCAGATGCTCAGCGGCCAGTTCGTGCCGCTCACGTTGCTGCCCGGCGTCGCTCAAACCATCGCCAAAGTGTTGCCGTTCCAGCTATGGATGTACTTCCCGGTGCAACTGATGTCCAACAAACTGACGCCGCAGGAAATTGCCTTGAACTACGGCCTGCAAGTGGTCTGGCTGATCGCGCTGTTTGTGCTGTTTCGCATCGTGTGGCGCGCCGGCATCCGCAAATTCTCGGCCGTGGGTGGGTAATTGCGGATGGCGGCTGGCGATTGGTTGCCAGCGGCCATCCGCTAACTGCCAGCCGCCCTCTTAAGGAGTCCTCTCATGCATATTCTTCGCGTCCTGCGCGCCTTTATTCGCGTCAATCTACAACAGGATCTGGCCTATCGCTCGGACATCGCCATGCAGGTTGTGCTCAGTCTGTTTTGGACACTGTGGGAAATCGCCAGCCTCGGCATCATTTTCTCCAACACGCCCAGCATCGCCGGCTGGAGCATCTGGGAGCTCATCGCGCTGTCCGGCATGTGGCGGCTGGTCAACGGCTTCATGATCTCGGTCGTGTGGCCCAACACCGAGCTGTTTAACCGCGGCGTCCGCGAGGGCACGCTGGACTATATGTTCCTGATGCCGCTCAACAGCCAGTTCCACGTCAGCGTGCGGCGCATCACCATCTGGCGCATCTGGGATGTGTTGATGGCCGCGATCTTCATCGCCGTCGGCCTGTCCAACAGCGCCCAGATCACCACCCTGCCCAACGTCATCTCGTTCGTCGTGCTCACCCTCACCGGCCTCGTCATCATCTACAGCCTGTGGATCGTGCTGATTGCCCTAACGTTCTGGTTCACCAAATTTGATAACAATGTGACGCTGCTCTCGGCGCTGACCAACACCGGCCGCTTCCCCGCCACGGTCTATCCAGCCTGGCTACGGCTCATCGTCACGTTCGTCATCCCCATCGCCGTGGCGACGACGGTGCCGCTGCAAGCCCTGCGCGGCGAGCTGGAAGTGTGGCAAATTTTGGGGTTCGTGCTGATTGGCGTGCTGGCCGTCTTCGTCTCCTCACGCATCTGGAAAGTCGGCTCCCGCAAATACAGCGGTGCCTCGGCTTAGCAGATTTTTTCAGACAGAATGACAGAATAAACTAAATGGGAGATTTAGAACCTGTAACCCATTTTGTCCATTCTGTCATTCTGTCCAAAATCCCCGTCTGAACTCTTTCTAAATCGGCACCATCTCATTCCCCGTATCAAACCGTTCGCGTACGATGACGCGCGTGCCGGCCACACCCGGCGGCGTGGTGTAGTAGGCCTCATCGTAGGGCGCAACCGGCGCAGTCCAGCGCCACACCCAGCGCGAGACGGCCGCAGGCACATTCAGGCAACCGTGGCTGCGCATCACCCCAAAATCATTGTGCCAGTAGGCGGTATGAATAGCCACGCCCGACCACGTTAGAAAAGTGGGGAAGCCCACCCCCGGCAAATCGCAATAGTCATCGCCGGTGCCGCCGGTCATGCGCGCCGTCGGCCATTTGTAGATGACAGTGTGGTCGCCGATGGGAGTGAAGAAATCGCCGGTGCCGCTGGACACAATCGCGCAGCAACTGCCGCACCTGGGCCGATTGGGTGGTCGGCGCCTGGCGAATATTCAGGCTGACATAGGTGACGCGGCCCAACGAAGACGGCGGTGCCAGCTCTGACGATTCCTGAGCGTAGGTCGGTGTCATGCAGCTCAGCCCCCAACACCGCAGGCACCGCCAGACCCGATGCCCCCACCCCAAACTTCAACGCACGCCGCCGCGAAATATTCACGCCCACACCTTGCTTCATATGCCGCCTATTTTATGAGGCGATTTAGTCGTTGGCCGAATCCTTGTTCGAATTCGGCGGCAGCGTGTTACCCAACAGGCGCACTTCCAACTTGCCCAGAAAGTGCAGCACAAACACGATCAGCAGCGTGGTCACAGTCGCAATGACATATAGATTGCTGCCACACGCCATGCCAATGGCCGACACGGCCCAAATGCCCGCTGCCGTCGTCAACCCATGGGTGCGGTTTTTGCGATCCTGGAAGATGATGCCCGCCCCCATGAAGCCAATGCCGGTCACAATTTGCGCGGCCACCCGGGCATGCTCATTCTGGGTAAATGCAAACAACGATATGACGGTAAATAAGGCCGAGCCGATGCCAACCAGAATGTGCGTGCGCAACCCGGCCGGCCGCTCCTTGGTTTCACGCTCGAACCCGATCACTGCCGACAAAATGGCCGCAACCAGAATCCGGATGCAGACTTCAAGCTCCTGTGTAAAAGTCAATGTCATGGCTTTTTAAGGCGCGGCATGCCACAAGCCCTGCACTTCGCGCTCGACGCCGTAGCCGACTGCTGTCAAATCATCCACTACCATCTGGCTGTGCGCCTCGTCGCGCACCTCCAGCACCATCTCGATGCCGACCTTGCTGAGCGGGGCCAGCCAGAACGCGCGGCGGTGAAACACGTCGATCACGTTCGCACCCATCCTGGCAACGCGAGCAATCAGCGGCGCAAGGCTGTTCGGCTGATCGCTCACCAGGGTCTTGATCACCAGATAGCGGCCCTGCTTCACCATCACCTGTTCCAGCACACGATTCAGCAAATTGGCATCGATGTTGCCACCGCACAACGGCGTGCAAACAATCTGGTTGGGCTGCACGGCCACTTTGCCAGCCAGCAACGCCGCCACACCGGCTGCACCCGCGCCCTCGACCACCAGCCGCAAATTCTGCACGCAATGCGCAATCGCCCGCGCAATATCATCCTCTTCCACTTCCACCACGTCATCGACTAATTTTTGGATCAGCGGCAAAGTAATGTCGCCCGGCCGCTTCACTGCAATCCCATCGGCGATGGTGCGCGCTGACTCCACGGCCACCGGTTTGCCCGCCAGCAAGGACGCCTTCACCGGCGCACACCCAGCCGCCTGCACGCCGATGATGCGCACGCTCGGCAGCAACTCGCGGGCCGCAATCGCAATGCCACTGATGAGGCCGCCGCCGCCAATCGGCACCACCAGCACATCCACATTGGGCAGCGCGTCCACAATCTCCAGCCCCAGCGTGCCCTGCCCGGCGATGACGCTCTCGTCGTTGAAGGCGTGGACGTAGTCATAGCCGTGCTCCTGTTGCACTTCGAGGGCGCGCGCGCCGGCGTCGTCGAAGGTCGCGCCATGCAGCACCACGTTAGCACCGTAGCGCTGGGTGGCCAGCACCTTGGTCAGCGGCGCGCGC